>ERZ779842.952-NODE-952-length-27108-cov-3.801796_pt1 | contig 27108 bp, 25 predicted proteins | sample MGYA00511095_ERZ779842 | MGnify/ENA primary metagenome ERZ779842 (study PRJEB29588, sample SAMEA2154036) | human gut metagenome | biome: human gut; feature: human-associated habitat; material: faeces | place: Denmark | collected 2008/2010 ... | reverse complement strand
GCGGCGCTTTTGCGCCGTTCATCTTGACCGTTGACAGGCTCGGCTGGGTTTGCTATTTCAATCCTTTTTTGTACCTTTGAACCCTCGTGTTGCTGCTAAAATGCCGATGACAATGACATACGCACAGATACACAGCGCAACAATAGTTATTTCTGTACCATAATCTGAAATAGTATTATTCTGTATCGCTGGAATGGCTCTAAAGTGGATATACGAAGTCAAAGCCAGTAGTCCAATATCAACAAAAACCATGAATAAACCGGCTCGTCGGCTTACTTTTTTCTTGTCATATTTTGCCCGTTCTTCGGAACTTTTCGTATTAAATCCAGAAACCAACATACTTCCTTTGCCTGTCAACAAGATAACTGTTGCAATGATAGCGAGTGTTACAATCGCCCACATAATCCAAATAAACCACATAATCAAAACTCCTTTCTGCTCTTGATTAAATTTTGTAATTTGTGATTAGATACCATAGTTCTGTAATCATCATTACTACCCATTGAAAGAAAATTAGTGCAAAAATTGTTTCGACAAAATACACCGGTGCAAATATAAGTACAATCAACGAAAGAGGGAACAATATCGCCGTAAAAAGTCCGTTAAACAGGAAAACTTTCTCCAACAAAACGATTTGATATTCGTCATATTGTTTTCTCCTCAGTGCTGATAAGGTGTCAATAATAATGGTAACGCCAATCATACCAATTCCCACAAATTTCATATTTTGTAACTTGATGAATGCAGCCCACCAACTATTAGAAAGCAAGTTGTCGTAGCCTGTTACAAATTCAGATGAAGCGATAAAAATAGCAGCATAAATAGCTGTGATTAAAGCAACATATATCGCATTTGCCATAGGTTTTTTCAACCCTCTCATTTCCTCTCACTCTCCTTAAAATCAAATACTTCTTCAATACTCCTGTCAAATAATTGGGCAATGTCATAAGCTAACCAAAGTGATGGGTCAAATTTTCCTGTTTCTACTGCATTGATTGCTTGCCGGGAAACATTGACTTTTTCACCCAGTTGCTTTTGCGTTAGCCCTTGTTCCTCACGGAGTTGTCGCACTCGATTTTTCAAATTCATACCACCTCCAGCATTATGTCAAGCTGACCTTACACATTTGCTAAATTATAATTACGGAATAGTGGGCTGCCTATCAAATTCTTGTGTTACTTTATGGCATATGAGCATTTGGTCCGACGACGAAACCTTTGCACCGAATGGCTTTGAAAAAGACAGCATACAAAAAGGTTGCAAGAATTATAAAAAGGGAGTATTATATAAACAAAACTGGAAAAACACACAAATCAGAGCGTTAAAACCAATATAAAAACGGTCAAGATGCTGTGAAATATGAAAATAAGAGGAGAGATAACGATTATGATACATATGCTAGATACTAAGGCGGCAGACTATATTCCTGAGCTTGGTGACGGCTTTGAGGAAGGCAGTGAGGGAAGCGAAAACGCACAGGGATTACAGGTAGCTGATTACTATGCTGATGCAGATGGCGAGGGCATTTATTACATCACATATAAAATAGAGACTGCCAAAGAAATAGAGCAGCTATTTGTATTTGCAGGAAGAAAGCAGCTATTGCGTCTTGGAAAAAGAAAGGCAGGAGAGGTGATTGAGGGAACACTTTATCTGCATTTTGGTGAGATGATCCCGCGTTTTCACAGCGATTGCATGACGATCACAAAGATTGGCTTTTCAGTGGCATGTGAGGATTTGACGAAATTAAAGAGTGTTGGCATGGCAGCAGAGAAGCTTTCTGCAAAGACAAAAATTCCGGCAGTCTATCTGGCAGGAGATTCCACAGTTACTGATCAGACTTGTCCAAAGCCATATATGCCGGGCGGATGCTACAGTTCATGGGGACAGTGCCTTGCATATTTTATCGGAGAAAGTACAGCTATTGATAATCAGGCGCACAGCGGACTTACCACAGAAACCTTTCGCAATGAGGGACACTACGATATCGTAAAGAAGTATATTCGTCCGGGCGATTTTTGCTTGTTTCAGTTTGGCCACAACGATCAGAAACTGGCACATTTGCAGGCACAGACAGGTTATAAAGAAAATCTGATGAATTATGTAAATGAGATTCGTGGACTGTGCGGAGTCCCGATTCTTGTAACACCGCTTGCGCGCAATACCTGGAAGGATGACGGCACCTACAATGATCTTTTAGCAGAGCATGCACAGGCTGTTTTTGAGGTAGGGGAAGAGACTGGTGTGCCTGTAATTGACCTTCATAAATATGCGGCAGATCTGATCAAGAAAAATGGAAAAGAGGCTAGCCGTGTCTATTTCCATCCGGGAGATATGACACACACAAACGAGTATGGCTCATTTTTGTTTGCACATTTTATCGCAAGAGAATTGAGTAAGCTAGATCCTCTCACTTTCGCAATTGATGTGCAGGATGAAGAAGACTTCACACCAGATGAGCATACAGCCATTTTGACAGGAACAAGCACGGCAGCAGGATGTAAAGATGAGCAAAAGGAAGTCTTTGATGCGATGGAGCGTGCTGGGGATAATCTTGTGGCAGCTGTGGAAAAGGCAAAAAAAGAGGCAGAAATGATGAACTAAATTTTGATTTTTATAGAAAAAAGCCTATAGGCTCAAAAAAGGAGGGATAAAATGCAGGAGCGCTGTAAAATAGGAGTTGTGATTGGCAATGCTAACTCACCGTACGCAGTCAACATTATGAAGGGAATTGATCAGGCATCAAAGGAGTGCGATGTGCAGATAATGTACTTTATGAATGTGAGCAGTCCTTATACAGCGCAGCTGTATCCACCTGATACATCCATAGGATGGAATTATCAAAAAAGTGCAATTTATGATTATGCGAGATACGTCAAAGCAGATGTCTTAATTATGACATATGGCATGATGAGCATTTTTATGAAGAGTGATTACGGAAAGCAGTATCTTGAATATTTTCGCAATGTTCCATGTGTGCTCATAAATGAGCAGACCGACAGACCTAATTGGACTTCTATTATTGTCGATAATTATAACGGAATATATGAGTTAGTGGAGCATTTAGTGCGTGACCATGGGTATCATAATTTTGCTTTTTTGGCAGGACCGCCTGGAAATACAGATGCCTGCCAGCGAAAAAGAGCATTTTTAGATGTTATGAAAAAATATGATCTGCCAATGGATGAAAGCCGCATTGAAACAGGCGATTTTTCAGAGTGTGTACAGAAACAGGTAAATGCATTGTTAGATCGAATCCCTAATCTTCAGGCAATAGTATGTGCCAATGATGTTATGGCACTGACTGCTTATCAGGAATGTGAAATGCGCGGACTTCATATTGGACAAGATATTGCTGTTACCGGTTTTGATGACTGGGAGCGTATTCGTCACGTGCCAGTGCCAATCACGACAATTCATCAGGATTCTGAGCGGTCAGGATATATGGCTGTTTATAGTGCACTTGAGCTGGCGCGAAGCGGTAATGGGAAAAATATTGTGATACCAGCGAAGGTATGTGTTCGTGAATCATGTGGATGTACATGCAAGCAGTTTTCAGGTTTTGATCAGATTGAAAATATGGGGCAAAAATTTGTCTATGAAAAACAAAGAAATACAGTATATCGTCAAAAAACATGGATGGTTCCTATGATCTCCAGAAACATGCTTATTGCATTGCAGGATCGTGAGAAATTTCTTAAAAATGCATTAACACCAATGTCCTTTTTTGGCGTTAAAACGGCGCTGCTTTATGTCTTTAGAAATCCAGTTGAATATAATATAGAAAAAGGCTGGGAATTTCCAAATACGATTTATCTGGTTGCGCGTCAGGATGGAGAACGCGTAGAGGTATTTGAAGAATATAAAAATGAAGTTTCATTAGAAAAATGTGGATTTTCTGATGAAGGAAGTGCACGCTATCAGCATCAGCCGAGTGTATTTTGCCTTCAGTCTGGCTCAACGCAGTATGGTGTATTAAGTGTTGAGATTACGCCAGAGGAAGTGGATATGGTCTATTTGATCAGTATTCAAATGGCAAATGCGCTGATGGCGTATCACACAGAAAAAAAGCGTTTGTCTGTTCAGCGAGAGCGTGAGCTTTTGCTTGAGGAGCTTCGAAGCAAAAATGAAATTTTAAATTTTGTGTCAGAGCGAGATGAGCTGACTCAGATTAAAAATCGCCGTGGCTTTATGGAACAGGCAATGGAAATGAATCGTATTTATAAAAATAGAAAAGCAATTATTCTGTTTGCTGATATGGATGGATTAAAACAAATCAATGATAATTATGGTCACGCAGCAGGAGATATTGCAATTTGTGCCTGTGCAGATATTTTAAAGAAAGCAGCCGGAGCACATGGTATAGCAGGACGCCTTGGCGGTGATGAATTTGCACTTATGATGATTGGCGATGAAACGCGTGCAATTGAATTGATGGAGACTGTGCAAAAAGAGATTGCCATGTATAATGAACAAGGAAAAAATAAGTTCGCAATTGATATGTCGGTTGGATGCCAGATTGTATTATGTACAGAAGAGCTTTCTATTCCGATGGTGCTTGAAAAGGCAGACAAGATCATGTATGAAGAAAAGAAAAAGAAAGGAAAGGCAAGATGAAGTTATAAGAAGATTGCAGCCAAATGCCTGTATTCATGTGTGCGGACCAGATTCAGGAAAACAGCCAAAAGCAGGATGATACGCAGTTTAGAGAGCGCATTGTCCGCGCGTCAGATCAGGATTTGGGAAGCTATGAGCTGATAAAGGATGAGAAGGAGCTTATCTGGTATCCGGCAGAGGTTAATACAAGTATTCGTCCAGGATGGTTTTATCATGAAGAAGAAGACGATCAAGTCAAATCATTGGAAACATTGATTTCAATCTATGAGCATTCCGTTGGAGGAAATGCGACGTTTTTATTAAATATTCCGCCGACAAAAGAAGGTTTGTTCCATGAAAATGATGTAAAACGACTGCATGAGATCGGTGAATATCAAAAGAAATGCTATGGCAAAAACTTGTTAGAGAAAGCATCACTTTTCTGCGAAGAACAAAAGAAAGGTTTTGAAATCGAGAACCTAAGAAATGATGATTATGATTCATATTTTACGACATCAGATGGACAAAGAAACTGTAGGATTCACATAAAATTTGATAAAGAGTATGATATTCACCGTGTAGTATTGAAAGAAAATATAAAAAAGAGTCAGCGTATAGAAGCATTTAGAATTTTAACAGTGCATGATGGCAGTGAAAAATGCGTTTTCGAGGGAACAGTGGTTGGCTATAAAAAGATTGCCTTGTTAGATCAGATCCAAACAAAAGAACTAGTAAAAGAGCTAGTAAAAGAACTAGTAAAAGAACTAGTAATTGAAATTATAGATTCAAGAGTAGCGCCGACGCTGTCCTATATTGGAATTTTTGAGTAAAAGAAGCAAATAGCCAGTGAAAGGGAAAATGTTTTCTCGTCCACTGGCTATTTTTTTGACTTGAATTGCTAATTAGTTTTCCTTTTTCTCCATTGCAACCTTAAATTCGTCAAGCGTCATCTTTGCACACTGAGCGGCAGTTTCGATAGGCAGAAGATTTTGCATAACAAGATCAATTAACTGGTTGATGCGTCCCTGTTCAATACCTTGCTCAATACCCTGCTGAAGTCCCTGCTGAAGTCCCTGCTCAATACCTTGCTCAATACCCTGTTCAAGTCCCTGTTCAAGTCCTTGTGCGAGTCCTTCTTGTATTGCTTTATCTCGGCTTTTCTTTAACTCTTCTTCAATTTCTTCCTTCATAAGCTCTCTCAATGCCTCACACATATCCGAAGTCCTCCTTACTTTGTCATAGTTTTTTCTGTTTGCAGCGACACTAACTTGCAATACGGCATCTGCTTTTTCTTTGTCGCCTGGTTCGGTAAAAGCGCTTGCTAATTCTGTGAATCTTTGAATATCATCGGTCTGAGCACTTTTTGATAACGCTTTAAGGCTTTCATGATTTTTAGAATTAAGTTCAGTTCCTTTCAAGGTAAGTATAACACTAGAATGTATGTTTTGCAACACGATCATAAAAAAACTACAAGGATAAAGAAAAGAATCAGTTAGCCACTAATAAATAATGATAGCATGTTTTTTAAAGAAAGTACATGAGCAAAATCAAAAAAAAAATAGGAAAAAATATGGTGTTTTGGTCATGTACTTTTGATATCATATATGGTATAAAATAATCAAGTAACTTGAAACTCGTGATTATAGAAGGGAAGGTGAGTCCAGTGGAGCAGGTATTAGTTTGTACTTGATGGGAAATGGTCCGGCACTGGATTGCCGTGCAAGTGGATATTGGGATATCTATTAAGGAGTAATGTATGGATATACGCTTTCAAATCAAAAAAATGGTGCGAAGCCTGCAATATCGGGTCGCATTCTTAATTTCATCTCTGTGCGTGTGTGTCGCACTTCTTTTGGAAACGTGGAAAAATAGAGGAGTTGACCGCTTCGCAGCCCTATCGGCAAGCGAAGCGGTTTGTGGATATGGCCTTAGTTATGGCTGGAAAATCTTCTCTGCCATATGGCCATTTCTAGTCGTGCTTGCATGTTCTACCTCGTATGTTTCGGATAAAAAGAACCGTTGTGTATCGGTTATTTTGGTGCGGTCGAATTGGAAAAAATATCTTCGCGGAAAACTGGCGGTGGCAGCAATTGGCAGTATGAGCGTGGTACTCATTCCGCTTCTTTTGAATATGCTTCTGTGTTATTTTATTTTTCCCAATAATTTTAATCTCACATGGGGAGCATACGAGGATAACATGTATGAGGTCAGTCTTCTGGGCGAAAATCTCCTGTACTCCTCTGTGAATCCACAATATCTGTTTTTAAAAGTCTATTTAAAATCGCCCGTTTTGTATCAGCTGCTCTATTTCGCGATTTTTGTATTGTTTTCTGGTATCTGCGGCGCATTTGTGATGGCAATTTCCTTTGTATTTTCTGGTAATGTTATGATGCTGTTTCTTCCAATTTACGTTATCTGTGTGGGAACGATGCAGCTAAATTCACTTTTCTTTGCGAAAATTATAAATACAGTCAATGTGAATATTCCGTCAGTGGATGCTGTGGGACAGGCAATGGAAAATGCAGAAAAAATTAAAGAACAGACAGGCAGCTATATGGATTTGTACCTGATGGACTATTTTGCACCGATGACATCAAGCAGTTGTAGCATGCTTTATTTACTGGCATGGGCATTGGTTCTGATTGTGATAACGGTTATTTTATATTTTTGTGCATCTCACAGAGAATTAAATGCACAGCAGGGGTGATGAGATGAGAAGAAAATATTTGTATCGGGTCGGATTGGCAATTCTGCCGGTGTGGATGGGGCGCTATATAGAAATTGTAGGAGAGAAAAGCAGCGAGTCAATCGCTGATACGCTGATCAATGGTATTTTCGGAAGAGTGACAGGCGATGCCGGAAGCCGTTTTGTAATCGCGATTGGTCAGGCTATTTTCCTTGTGCTGTTTTTGATTTTATATGGAGACTGCATTGCGGCTAGGCAGCGCATTGGCGCGGTATATTTTTTCTCAAGGATTTCAAACCGAAAGAAGTGGATTTTAAAGGAATTTGTCTGGCTGCTTTTCTACAGTGTGCTCTATACATTTTGTTTTGTGGGAATGCACATGATATTTTCCATCTGGGGAAGCAGCGAGGCGGACCTATCAGGGACACTTTTCAAGGTTGCATTTCAGATTGGCCTGTTTTTGACGCTGCTATTATTTGAGATGGCTGTGCTGTGTAACTTGTTTTGCGCAGCAGGAGGAAGTGCAATTGGAATCCTGTTGTCAATGTTGTGCGTGATTGGTTTGATTATGTGGTCAACAGCAGAGGTGGATGGCATGGTGTCAGAGATGATCAATCCAATGTGGCTATCGGTAGATATTATCGAAAATGGTGGAAGTTACATTCAAAAGATTATCATCGTTTTCTTGCAGACGGCGATCTGTGCGGTAGGTACCGGATACTATTTGGCGAAGAGAGATCTTTTTGCAAGGGAAGGAGAAGGCTGATGATACAGGAAGTAACGCTTGAAAACATAACGAAACAGATTGGAAAGACAACTGTATTGACGGATATCTGCCTTACCATGAAGTGTGGACAGATCTGCGGTATTACAGGCGAAAATGGCTCTGGAAAAACAATGTTGATGCGAGTGATTGCAGGACTGGTAAGCCCCAGCACCGGCAAGCTATTGTTTGATGGAAAGAACAGAGCGGATGCAAATCCAAATATTGGTATTATGATTGAAAATGCATCATTGTACCCGGAACTATCAGGAAGAGAGAACTTAAGATTACTCGCATCAATCCGAAAACAGGCAACAAATGAGGATATTGACCAGGCGATACGTCGTGTAGGGTTGGAACCAACGGACAAGAGAACTTTTCGAAAATATTCGCTTGGTATGAAGCAGCGTTTGATGCTAGCACAGGCCATTATGGAGCAGCCAGATGTACTATTGTTAGATGAGCCGACTAATGCGATTGATAAAAAGGGCGTGGAACTTGTTCATCAGATTATGAGCGAGGAGGCAAGCAGGGGAGCCATCGTGCTGTTGGCAAGTCATGTTGACTACGATATTCGGTCACTGTGCAGCAAAGTTTTTTTGATTGAAAAAGGAAAAATGCAACTGGAGGTGTGAGAATGGAAGGCTGGAAAAAGTGGTATATATGGATTGTTGCAGTTTTTCTCTTGACGGCAGTTGTAGGAAAAGTGATTATGGCGCGGACACCGGATGTGGGGCTCGCAGGTGTGAAAACAATTGATGAACTTTCTGGGCGTCAGGTGAAGTTAGAGTATGCTCTTGGCGATGGCGAAAGCAGAGAAGCCCTTGTCAAATCGCTTACAAAAAATCAGGACGAGTATGTATGTCAGGTCGAAGAGGCCGATATTATTGTGTTGGCTAAAAGCACAGGTGTGCTAGAATTTACGACTGGCACATATGGGCAGGAAATTTGTGTCGATTCAATAATAAAGGGGAATGAATGGATTGACGAGAATGAAACGTGCTGGATTTGGCGCAGCTATGGCATGGAGGTTATGGACGGGCAAATCGTTTATCGAAATGTGCTCAATTTAATGCAGGATGATGGAACCTATCTTGTATTTTTAAATAGCAATCAATTGAACCAATATCGTACAGAAAAAGAATTTCAGACTGCCTCAGAGTACTTTGGATATCTGCCGATCGAGGGAGCGAAAGTACAGCCAATAAAGGAAAATCAAAGAAATGTACTTTATAAGGAGTGGAGCGAGATTCCTGTGTTCATATCAAGTGAAAAAGTAGCAGCAGCATGGAATGAGATTGCCGAAATGTTACTTAATAAGTTTGAGCCAGATGCCTAAAGGTGTCTGGCTCTTTTTTTGACTTGAATTACTAATTAGTTTTCATTTTTCTTCATTGCTAACCTTTTCTTATTTTGGTATAATTACAACAAACGTAGTTTCGCGAATTTTGAGGAAAGTGTGGAGGAGAAAAAGATGGCGTTGAATGACGTGGAGGAAGATCTGCCATATACTATGGGGCGTCTCATAGCAGGTGCGAGAAAAAAGAAAAACATCTCACTGGAAGAACTTAGTCAGGGAGTCATGTCTGCTGAGGATTTAAATTTTATCGAGAAAGATGATGAGTATGCAGACAAGACAACGTGGGATTTTCTGTTGGGACGCCTTGGAATTTCGCCTCTTATCTATGAGTGCTATGTGGAGCAGGAAGAGTATGATCTGTTTAAGGCGCGCAAAGAGATGCGTGAGATTAGCAATCAGATTATGAGTAATGGGCTCATGAGTAACGAAAGGTTGAGAAGCAAAAATACAGCGCAGCTAAAACTGCTGGCAGACCAATTAGAAAAACGCAGTCAAAAATATGTTGCATTGCTGAATAACGTCAAAAATATAACGGCAGCAATCCATCAAATTTTTCTTGCGAACATGAAAGGATATGTAATACTGGCAAAACAGCGAGGAGAATTGTGCAAAGCTGACGCATTAAAGCTTCATATGGAATCAGAATGGAAACGAATTTATTCATCGGATGCAGTTTCTTGGATTCAAAAACCGCATAAGGTACTGATGGCAGTCTATGAGCAGGAAATGCTTTTTCTTCTAGCGCAGGGCTATGAAGAAAGTGGAGAGAGTGAGAAAGCAATACAGATTCTAACGTGGTTGTGGGAACAGAGAAAAAGAGGCGGTGATCCAGAAGAAAATACACGTGTATTATCTTTTGCTGCATGGAAGCTTGCTGCATTGGAGTGGAACATAAACAGACAGGAAAAAGCCATGGAAATTTGTCAGGAAGCGATTGACCGTTCCATTCAGGCAGAAAGCTTTCGTGGATTGCTGCCGCTCTTAAAGCAGCGCTTGTTTTTTGAAAAACAGTTAAAATGGAATCAAGAAGAATGGGATGAGCAGGAAAAGACGATAGTGATGATAGATGAACTCTTTGCAGAGTTTCAGGTCAATCCGTATGGTCTGTTTGCGCTGACCACTTTTGAGAATGCGCGTATAGCAGATGAGATTATTCAAATACGAAGAAAAGAGCAGAATCTGACACAGACAAAATTAAGTGAAGGTATTTTGGAGCCGGAAAGCTATTCGCGATTTGAGTGTGGAAAGCGGAAACTGCGCTGGAAAAAGAAGAAAAAGCTGCTAGATAGACTGGGAGAAAGAGGAAATAAGGTAAGTCTTCTGCTAGAGAGTACCGATCCAGATGTTGTGGAGGAGTACCAGAGGATAATGGATTGTTCATACAGAGAGAAGTATGATTTGATGAAAGAAAAAGTATATCGTTTGGAAGGTATGTTAGATAAAAAAAGCGAAATCAATAGGCAGTTTTTGATGCATATGAAAAATAATTTGGATATTCGTTTCTTTCAGATTTTTGATTCAAATAAAACAAAAGACAAGCGACAGGAGGCTATCGTTCAGACAGTTTCGCAGTATAGTGAGGTAGGTATTTCAAAACATTGCTGGTCTCGGACTGAAACAGCACTTATAAAAGGGATTGCGAATGATTATAGAGAGCTAGGAGAGCCGAAAATAGCAATTTCGATATTAAGAAAAGGAATTAAAAGTTTTGAAAAAGAACAAATTGGAAGAGAAAATACCTGCCCTGGAAAAGGGCTTTTATTGGAGCACTTGGCAACATATTTAGGAGATGTAGAAGCGTATGAAGAAGCGATTTTGTATGCGAAAAAAGAAATTAAGGTGATTATGAAATGCGGAAGTGCAAAAGGTGTTAGCGATGAACTATATGAGCTGGCATGGAATGGAAAAGAAAAAGGACAAGTAAAGCCAAAGCTATATAAGAAAAGATATTTACAGGCATTAAACTTGTCCATTTTATTTCAAGAGAGAGAATTTATTATATTCTTGAAGGAAAGAGAAAAGAAATATTGTAAATAGGAGCATAATATTATTGGCCATCTTTGCCAGGTTTATCTGACAGTGGTCGTTCGGCAGCAGTGCTTTCTTCCTGTGTTGTAGTAGGTGTGGAAGCATTGCCGCTTGTAGGCTTTATCGTACTGAAAATAGCGGTGATACCCAAAAGAGAAATAAAAGATGCAAGACATACTGTTTTAAATTTTTTCATGTGACGTTCTCCTTTCGTAAAATGTTTGAAATTATTAGTCACTAACAAATAATGATAGCATGTTTTTTAAAGAAAGTACATGACCAAAATCAAAGAAAAATAAGAAAAAAAGTGGTATTTATGTCATGTACTTTAAGTGTGATATGTGCTATAAAATAATCAAGTAACTTGAAACTCGTGATTATAGAAGGGAAGGTGAGTCCAATGGAAAATAAAGTTAAGTTAATTGATAGCAAATAGAAATGAGGCTTATTATGAGTATTGCATTAAAAAAGAGATTATTGGCAATCGGAGCTGCATTAATATTCGCATTATCTGGAAGTACTGTATTGGCCGGTTCGTATCATTTGGGTGTATTTACAAAGAATAAGGGATATGAAGCAGGTCGTGAAATTAAAAATCAAGCGACCAATACGATTAAAGTTCAAGTAACAGGAAGTAATTGGATTAATTTGGCAACTAACTTTTTGGGATGTATTTTATAAAAGAATGGTGGTGTGCATATATGAAATCAAGAGTGAGATTAATACCTATTGCATCAATTATTTTAATATCGAGCACATTTTCTTTATCAGGATGCAAATTAAAGAGAGAATTGGAGGTGCCATTTGCAGAAACAACTGTAAATGAAACTGTAATAAGTGATACAAAAATAAATGATATTCAAACATGTGAAGCAAAAGAAACTGAAATAGATGAGACACAAATGCGTGAAACGAAAAAAGATACACTGACAGGTGAGATTGTGTATCTTAAAGCACAAGTATCTGATGCGTTTATTTTAAATGAGCTGACAAATTGCTTTTTAGGCTGTGATGAGACAACGGCACAGGATTATCTGGTGAAGCCGTATTATGATTATTTAGAAGAGCAGGGATATATGTCTTCTGGTCAGTATCTCTATGAGAATGAGTTTGAGATATTAAATATATTACAGAATGGTCAATCAAAGTCATCTTATATCATATATACAGATAATAGAAACGCTGCAGGTATGTGCTATGACATTTATGATATACCTGGTTTTTTATATAATGGAATCGGTTCCTCAATGGAAAAGCAGTTTCCAAAAGAGGATTTAAAATCATGTACAAGGGAAGAGGCAATTAAACAATGCGAAAAATATGCGGTGGCATGTGGATATAAAGATGCAGACGTACAAGTATATGCAATGACAAAAGAAGCGCTTAACCGTGTCTGTAAAATAAACAATACAACGACGGCTGCTCCAGATCCTAATTTTTATCATCCTTTTTCAGAAGCAGAAAAGTGGAGATTAAATAAGGAGCGTCAGGAGGCATTAGAAAAGGAAGATACCGATCTGGTGCAATCAATTGAACAGAAAATGACGGAACTGAATGAAATTTCGTATATTCAGTGGGAGGAAAAGGATGAAGCATATCTATTGATTTACCGACCGTATGTAAATAATTTGCTTGTGGATGGATGGGGACAGACACTAGTTATTGTGTATGTACCGCAGTTAGAAAAAGTGGTTCTGGTAAAAGGATATTCTCCGGTTCAAGTGAGTAAAAAGCAGGAGAAAAAGCTGATCTCAAAAGAAGTAGCAATATCGACAGCAATGTTGGATAAGGGAATTGAAGATGTGAGTAAATTTAAAATTAAGTCAATAGAACTAGTATATTCAACTAGAGCTGTGCAGTTTGAGGCAGATGAACCGTCGATGAACCCATGTTGGAAAATTAACTATTCTTATCCTGAAATGGCAGAGGATGATGAAGGAAGTATATGGATTGATGCTGTTACAGGATTTGTGAGCAAATATATTGAAAATTTATAAAGATGAATAGAATGATTGGAGGTGAAAAAGATGAATGCAATGAAAATGGATGCAAAACGAAGCATTTGTTCCGTAAAAATGATAATAATAATAGTAGCTCTAGTGTTTACTTTAATTTTTTCATCGTGGGATATGATTAGAGCAAGTAAAAAAGATATTTTTGCGTGTGGTGTAATTGATATGCTAGGTACAGCACTAATGATGGATAAATTTAAGGTGTTAATGGTAATGTTCACGGCTGGAATTTATACAGCTGGATTTTGTTATGATTTCAAACATCATTATATTCGCATGATACTTGCAAGAACGGATTTAATAAGTTACAGCATATCAAAATTTATTGTAAATACAGTTGCAGTTGTTTTTGCATGTATTGCTTCATTTTATTTATTTTTAGTTGTGGCAGTTGGCTTTTTAGGGGCAAACCTAACACAGATTAAAACGGTTCCGTGCTATTATCAAATAGGATATAAGTTTCCAGTTTTGTATATTGGAATGATGGGGTTGCAGTTTGGAATGGTCTGCGCAATGAGCTGCGCAGTTGGAATGCTGTTTTCAGTATTTCAGCCAAATACGTTTGTTTGCATTGGAATTTCAGGAATGGTATTTTTCTCTGCAATTTCATACATTCCGTTAGGTTCGATATTCGATGTCTATAATTTGATTAGTATGCAACCGACATTGCCAGCAGGACAAGAAACATTGCAAGGAATTATGTTTTTATGGGGAATGTTATATCCAATTTGTGTAATTCTTATTTGTACATATCTATTTTATCGGAGAATGAAATGGAGGGAGCAGAATGGATTATTGTAGATCGGTATTGGCTGTAGCGGGAGCAAATTTTAGGCGACTAAAGCGTGATGCCAGAGTGTGGTTTATTTTTGTGTTCACAGCACTTTTGATTCATTATTATTTGCGTCCTGTGATCAATTATGGAATTGATACTGGGACAAAAGCACCTATCTATATTATGGAATTGTTGTTTTGCAGTGCAACAATTTCTGTGAAAGCACCTAAGATTTTGTTTTATATTGGAATGCTGTGTCTTTTATGCGATGCTCCTTTTTTTTATCCATTAAAGCCATATATAATTATGAGGAGTAAACGCACTGCATGGTGTGTTGGCGAGTGCATATATATTGTAGGGATGGCATTGTTGTATGCTGCTTTTATATTAATTGTGTCGTCACTTATGATTCTCCCAATTGGAACAATGAGGGATTCATTTTCAGGAGCATTGACTGATATGGTGCTTGGAACAGGAAAGATGCCACTTGGAGAGATTGCGAATATTTATCCGAGTGCTCAATTCTCATCGGAAATGATAAGATATTTGTATCCGTCTGGCGCGATGATGTATACATTTGTGTCAGTTTGGGTTTCATTTTCAATTCTTGGTCTTTTCATGTACTGGGTTAGTTTGATAAGAAGGAATGTAGTGTGTGGAATGGCAATTGCAGGAGCTCTTGTATTTCTTGACCCGATTTTAGTGTGGGCAGCTTGGCCAAATAATTATTGGATATTGGCATTTTCTCCTGTCAGTTGGACAAGTGTTGAACAGTTGAATATTTTGGCAGCAAATCATTTTATCAGCATTCCGTTTGTGATAGCAGCCGATGCATTATTAGTGATTTTTCTATTTATTTTAATATTCCAGACAGCGAAACGAATTTCGCTAAATGGTTTTTTGACGGAGGAGGCGTGATGTGATATGCTTGAAATTGAAAATTTGACAAAAACATTTGGAACACAGACAGTCATTTCTGATATTTCAATGACGCTTGTGTCAGGAAAGATTTATGGATTAGTAGGGAGAAATGGTTCTGGAAAAACAATGCTGATGAAAATGATACTCGGTTTTGTTAGCCCGTCATCTGGTAGTATAAAAATAGAAGGAAAGGTTTTAGGAAAAGATATAAGTATGCCAGATCGAATTGGTGCAATTATAGAGAATCCAGGATTCTTGCCAGAGTATTCAGGATTTAAAAATCTAAAATTCTTGGCAATGATACATCATAAAATTTCAAATGAAGAAATTCGCAATGCAATGCGCATAGTTGGACTTGATCCAGACAGTAAAAAACACGTAGGAAAATATTCGCTCGGAATGCGCCAGCGCCTTGGCATTGCACAGGCGATCATGGAAGATCCAGATATTCTTCTTTTGGATGAGCCGTTAAATGGACTTGACAACGAGGGTGTAGAAGAAATAAGAAAAGTACTTTTATCCCTGAAGGAAAAAGGAAAATTGATTATTTTGGCCAGTCATTCGAAAGAAGATATACAAATCCTTTGCGATACGGTATTTCGGATGGATCATGGGAAAATTATTGCGACGGAGACAAATTAAGCCGATGGGGGCGGAAAGAGGCAGCAGAAAAGTAGGAAAAGCGAAGAGAATGAAGTACAAAATCTTTAAATATTAAGCTTCTGGTATTCTCTTGGTGAGACACCAAAATGCTTTTTAAAGATCTTAGAAAAGTGATAAAGGTCTGGATAGCCAACAGAGATTCCAGCAGTGGAGGGAGATTGTCCGTAGACAGTCAAAAGCTCTGCTGCTTTTTCAAGTCGCAGTTGAATCAAATATTTCTGGGGAGAGATGCCCATGCGTTTTTTGAAAAGGTCAGACAGGTAACTGCGGTTGATATTCAAGCGATCAGCGACCTGCCTGATCGTGATGCCATTGATATACTCAGCATTGATGCAGTTAATTGCCTTTTGCACATAATCAGTGTCAGATTTTGCATTGTCTAATAAAATACTAAAAAATTCCCACAGCTTTGCGCATAAAAAAGCAGTTCTGCCATTTTCCATTTTTTCGCACTGAAGCATTTCCTCAAAAATTTTGCCAGCACTTGGACAGTGAATGATCGGCTTTAAAAGCTGCTCAGGAACGGATTGGTCTGTTGTAAAGCCAATCCAAATATAGCGCCATGGCTTTTTCTGATCGGCTTCATAATAGGTTTTTTCGTATGGTGGGATTACAAAAATGTCCCCAGGCTTGACCGAGTAAGAGATGCCGTCGCGCTCGAAACGACCAAAACCATACACAATATAATGCAAAAGCCAGTGAGTACGCACACTCGGTCCAAAGAAATGACCGGGATCGCAAGTTTCACTGCCAAATTGCATGGGACTAAAATCTTTATAGTGTTGATCAATTACAATTTCACTTTTTATCATTGGATCGTGTTTTCCTTTCACTTGTAGTTTTTGCGGTTTGTTTTATCATTTTTATTTGTTTGTTTTGTTTACATTCATTTCTAACATAATAACAAGTTTTCCAGACAAAAATCAATCCCATTTTAAAAGAAATCTGTTAGAATGAAGACACACAGAAAGACAAGATGTTGGTAGCTTAAGATAGCTAGGAAACATCTTGATGGGTAGAAGAAATCAACTAAAAAAGAAAGGAAAACTACTATGAAAATTACTTTTATGGGTGCTGGAAGCACAGTATTTGCGCGAAATGTAATCGGAGATTGCATGTGTTCAGAGGTGCTAAGAGACAGTACATTTGCTCTGTATGACATCGATGGTGCAAGATTAAAGGAAAGCCAGACCATTTTGGAAGCAATGAGAGAGACAATGGGCGGCTATGGAAAGATTGAGTGTTATCTGGGCGTGGAAAACAGAAAAGAGGCCCTTCGCGGTGCCAATTTTGTTGTAAATGCAATCCAGGTAGGCGGCTATGATCCATGTACGATCATTGATTTTGAGATTCCAAAGAAGTTTGGACTGAGACAGACAATTGCAGATACACTAGGAATCGGCGGTATCATGCGTGCGCTTAGAACCATTCCGGTGATGGATGATTTTGCAAGAGATATGGCAGAGGTTTGTCCAGATGCTCTGTTTTTAAATTATACAAACCCGATGGCTATGTTGACTGGCTATATGCTTCGCTACACACCGATTCAGACAGTAGGTCTATGCCACAGTGTTCAGGTTTGCTCAGAGACATTATTAAAGGAAGTTGGCATGGAAGACAAGTTGGAGGGAAGAAAAGAACTTATTGCAGGAATCAATCACATGGGATGGCTTATTGAATTAAAGGACAAAAATGGTGTTGATCTGTATCCAGAGATCAAGTCACGTATTGGAGCAAAAATGGAAGATCCTGAATTTAAGGATAAGGTACGCTTTGATTATATTCGAAATTTTGGATACTACTGCACTGAGTCAAGTGAACACAATGCAGAGTACAATGGATTTTATATTAAGAGCAAATACCCAGAGTTAATTGATCGCTACAACATTCCACTAGATGAGTATCCGCGCCGCTGTGTCAACCAGATTGATGGTTGGAAGAAGGAATATGCCGAGTTGATGGAGAAGGGTGTGAAGGAACATACACGCTCACGCGAATATGCATCTCATATCATGGAGGCAGTTGTCACCGACAAGGCTTATCAGATTGGAGGAAATGTATTAAATACCAATCATCTGATTTCCAATCTTCCGGCAGAAGCATGTGTAGAGGTACCGTGCCTTGTCAACGGCTCTGGCATTCATCCGTGTGCGGTCGGATCACTTCCGGTTCAGTGTGCAGCGATGAATATGACCAATATTAACGTGCAGCTTCTAACAATAGAGGCGGCAAGAACGCATAAGCTAGAGCATGTCTATCAGGCAGCAATGCTTGATCCGCATACGGGAAGCGAGTTGGATATTGATACAATCAAAAAGATGGTGGATGAGTTGATTGCAGCCCACGGAACGTATCTGCCGAAATTCCACTAACGAATAGATACCCACGAATTGCTCCGCCCTCTGCAACTCTCGCAATTCTAAAAAGCCATGGGAGTTTATTTTCCCATGGCTTTCAATCATTTATCAAAAGATTATCTTAGTCCATCTTCGGTGCGTCACCGTTTAAGTAGGAGCACAGCAGGCGGAAGGTATTGACAACACCGTCCTTATGGGAGCGCTCATATCCGTGGGATGCGTAAACACCGGCACCAATAAGACCGTGACGGGCATCTTTTCCTGCACTCAATGCAGCATCGGCATCAGAACCGTAGAATGGATAAATGTCAACAGCATAGTCAATGCTGTCTTTTTTTGCTGCATTTACAAGACCAGTTGTCACCTGATAATTGTAAGGACCGTGGCCATCCTTGGCACAGATTGATACCTGACGCTCAGTACATTCAAGACCATCGCCAACACATCCCATATCAACAGAAAGAAGTTCAGTAACATCTTCTGGAATGGAAGCACATGCACCATGACCAACCTCTTCAAATACTGTCATATGCTGGTAAACCTTGCGAAGCGGTGTGATGTTGTTTTCGCGGATATATTTTGCATAGCCAAGTAAAATTGCAGCGCTTAACTTGTCATCGAGGAAGCGGCTCTTGATGTAGCCTGAGTTGGTTACAACGAGATTTGGATCTGCACAGACAAAACAGCCGTTTGTGATGCCGAGAGCCTTTACGTCATCCTTGGAGGTAACAGGCTCGTCCAAGACAACCTCAACTGACTGGAATGTGCGCTGTGTAGTAGAATATTCCTTATTTACATGAAGGGAAGCATCTGCCAATTGGATGGTTCCATCATAAATCTGTCCGTCGTAGGTGTAAACGCGGCAGTTATGAGCTTCTGCATTGTTTGCGTTGAAGCCGCCGACAGGAGACAGACGTAAACGTCCGTTTGACTTAATCTCAGCGACAACGGCACCAAGTGTATCTACGTGAGCCATGGTAAGAATCGGATCACCCTCACCGCCGATCTCTGCAATTACGCCGCCTTTAACGGTACGCTTTGCGCTGTAGCCAAGACGTGCGTACTCCTCTAACAGATAGTCGGTCACTTTTTCAGTGAAACCAGATGGACTGTCAATTGCCATCAGCTTTTCAAGCTGTTCCATGATGTAATCAAGATACTGATTCATGTTTTTTTCTCCCTTAATTCTTTCTTTTCATAATTTTTTTGAATTTCGCTCGGACAGGCGAATGTCCGTCAGAGCGAGTCATAGTAATTTGCAAAATTGCTATGAGTTCATGATACACAAAAGCAAAGCAATATGCAACTTTATTTTAAAGTATAAAATTTTAAACCCTTTACAAAGAAAATTAAAAGAATTAGTCTATACGTAAAGAAAAAATATGAAGCACAGCGGAAAGGAGTTTGTATGGAAAAATTAGATATCCATATTCATACAAGATTGCCAGAATATTCAGGTCAAGGTGCGCTTAAAGCCACTGGAGTGAAGGAAATGATGGAGTATTTGAAGGGGGAGGAGATTGTTCATGGAATTATTATGAGTTCAGGTGAATCCGATGCACCAAATAATCTCGAATGTGCCGAAATTTGCAGACAAGAAAATTGTCTGCATTGGAATTGCAATTTTGATGCTAGAAAACCGGAAAGTATCTTGGAGCGTATGACAGCATGTAAGAAAGCTGGTGCGGTGGGAGTAGGAGAGCTCGTTATCAATGAACGGATAGATAGCCCGATTATTCAAGCCATTTTTGCAGCAGCTGAGCATTTGGAGCTTCCGATATTGTTTCATATGAGTTCAGAGGTGGGATATCAATATGGAATCGTGGATGATCCAGGTTTACCATTATTGGAAGACGCATTAAAACAATATCCCAAATTAAAACTGATTGGTCATAGTCCAGTATTTTGGATTGAACTATCAAAGGATGCACCAGTTGACAAAATAGGTCGTGGTGAGAGAGGCATGGGAAGAATAATTTCGGAAGGACGAGTTGTGAAGCTAATGCGAAAGTATCCAAATCTATATGGCGATTTGTCGGCAGGAAGTGGATTTTGTGCAATTACAAGAGATGAAGAGTTCGGTCTTCATTTCCTAGAAGAATTTTCGAATCAATTATTGTTTGGAACAGATACGGTATCAGTCAAAGCATCGTGGCAGTCACCGTTGGGAGAGTGGCTAGAAAAAAAAGATGCAGAAAAGCAAATATCGGAGAGCACAATGAAAAAGATTTGCTATGAAAATGCTCAGAGAATCTATAGAATTAATGTAATTTCATAAGACGAAAAAAGCTTTGACAGAAGTTAAAAATATTCTGCCAAGGCTTTTTTTATCAAGTAGAGTGTAAAAAGTTTTTTTATAAGTATGCGTAAGGGGATAAAATTTTGCAACCAACCATAAAAAAAGACATAAACTGGCTATTTTAACTGTACTTTGTAACAAAAAAGTTACTAAAAATTGGAGGAACCGGTGAAAAAGACAGGGACGGTGCGAGTAAAATTTAAAACCATTTACAATCAGATCTTGATGAGCTAGTCTTGACTTAGCAAAGATGCACAGCGAAACGAGCTGGCATAAGAGATGATAAAGAAAAGAAGGAGGAGACAACAATGGGAAAAAAGAACCAAAAGACAAACGTTCCCAAGAAGAAAATAAACTACGCAGTTTATTTTAAGAACAACTGGCAGCTATATGTATTGATCTTGCCAGCAATCATCTACTTTATCGTATTCAACTACATGCCTCTGTATGGAATCCAGATCGCATTCAAGGATTTTAAGGCAGTGTTTGGAATCTCAGGAAGCAAGTGGGTTGGCTTTAAGCATTTTGAAAATTTCTTCCATGCTTACTATTTTAAGAGACTGCTCGCAAATACATTGTTACTGAATGTATATAACCTGCTGTGGAGCTTTCCGGTACCGATTATTTTGGCAATTCTGTTAAACCAGATTAAGGGACCGAAAATAAAGAGATTTATCCAGACAAGTATTTACGTACCATATTTTATCTCAACAGTTGTTCTGGCAGGGATGCTTTACATTTTCCTGTCACCGACAAGCGGTATCTTTAATATTCTGCGTCAGGCACTTGGTATGAAGGCCGTTGACTTTATGTCTGATGCAAAGGCATTCAGAAGCATTTACATCATCTCCGGTATCTGGCAGTCCGCCGGATGGGGAACCATCCTTTATATTGCATCGCTTTCCGGTGTTGATCCGTCTCTGTACGAGGCAGCCGAGATCGACGGCGCAAGCATCTGGCAGAAGATTCGCTACATTGATATTCCGAGCATCGTGCCGGTTATCGTAATGGTATTTATTCTGGATTGTGGTAAGCTGTTAAGCAGTAATACAGACAAAGCACTTGTTATGCAGACTCCGGGAAATATTCCGACATCTGATATCATCGGTGTGTACGTGTACAACGTCGGTCTTGGAAGCGGACAGTTTTCCTACACGACCGCAATCGGCCTATTTATCAATGTCATTAACTTTGTTATCATCATCACCGCAAACCAGATATCAAAGAAGATATCCGATGTGGGCTTATTCTAAGGAAGGAGGAACAGAAAAATGAGCGCAAAAAAGAAATTTAGTCGTTACAGCAAGAGCAATCAGGCATTCTACATTTTCAACACGATTTTCTGGATCATTGTGATGTTTTTGATCCTCTATCCATTGTATCTGGTTATCATCGCATCGGTGTCCAATCCAGATGCGATCGTAGCAGGAAAGGTTATCTGGCATCCGGTTGGATTTTCCATGGTTGGCTATGAATCTGTTTTTAAATATAGAGAAATGTTGCGGTCTTATGGAAATTCCATTATTTATACGTTAGTTAGTGTAACTATTAGTATTGTGATTACACTGGCAGCGGCATATACGTTATCACGTCCAAAATTTATTGGAAAAGGATTGATTAATCTGTTCTTTGTCTTTACGATGTTTTTTAACGGCGGACTGATTCCGACATTCCTTGTTATGAAGGATATTGGACTTTATAACACACCGGCGATCATGATTTTAATGGGATGCGTCAGTGTATGGAACTTGATGGTGGCAAGAACCTACATTCAGACAAACATTCCACACGAGCTGTATGAGGCGGCTATGCTCGATGGAACGACCCACTTCCAGTACTTTTTTAAGATTGTGCTTCCTCTTTCTAAGACGATCATTGCCGTACTTGCTGTTTACTACGGCGTTTCAAAGTGGAATGATTACTTTACCGGACTAGTATACATAAAGGATCGAAACCTGCTGCCGCTTCAGACCGTACTTCGCGAGATTTTAGCGACGCTTCAGGTTGACAAATCTGGCGATTACATGCAGACGATGTCCGACAACGCAGCCGATATGGCAGAGGCAATGCGTATTGCAAATGTTGCCAAATATTGTATCATTGTAGTGGCGACAGGACCAGTCGTAATCCTGTACGGATTTATGCAGAAATATTTTGAAAAGGGCGTTATGATCGGTTCCTTAAAGGGCTGATCTAAAAATAAAACAAAACATAAAAAGAAATAAGGAGGATTTTTATCATGAAAAGAAGATTTTTAGCAGGAGCAATGAGCGCAGCAATGATGCTTTCAGGAGCAATGGGACAGGCTGTTTTTGCAGAGTCTACAACTGACACCGTAGACTATAGTGATCAGCAGACGTATCCGATCGTGGATGAACCGCTTACTTTAAAGATCATGTTTGCAATCCGCGATACAGACTCGATGATTGATCCGAGCGAGATGACTGTCGTGAAGGAATTTGAAGAAAAGACAGGAATCAACTTGGAATGGGATGTAATAAAGGGTTCAGACTGGACAACAAAATTAAATTTGATGTTTGTATCGGATGAGTATCCAGATATCATTATTGCGCCAAATGGCACCGTAGACGACGAGGAATATGGTGTTACACAGGGACTTCTGATTCCGCTTGAGGATAAGATTGCAGAGGATATGCCAAACTACACAACAAGAATAGCAGCAGAGGATTCTGATCCAACATCTGGTTTAGTGGCAACCGATGGTCACACCTATTCGATTGGCTATCTGGTAGGTCAGAACATTAATACAAATCAGCATTATTTTATTAATCAGACCTGGCTGGATGCGCTTGGATTGGAAACACCGACAACGATTGATGAACTGACCGAGGTGCTGCGCGCATTCAAGACACAGGATCCAAATGGAAACGGTGAGGCTGACGAGGTTCCGCTTGAGATGGGACTGGATACCGGATTCTATGGCATTCGATATTTGCTTCCAATGTTTGGAGTTCCATGTGATGATAAGAAATGGATCTATATTGATGATGACAAGAACATTCAGTTTACTGCAACGCAGGATGGATTCCGCAAGTGCATGGAGTGGCTGCATCAGATGTATGAGGAAGAATTAGTAGATGCGGAGTTGATTTCGCAGGACACAACTACAATCGAAACTAAACTAAAAGAAGGAAATGTCGGATTCTTTGCGTCATGGAGATTGATTGCGATGGGATTTGATGATGGTGTGGCAAAGGATGCGGTATTGTGGACTCCGAGTGAAGAAATTGGTGCAAAGTTTAGCAAAACAATCGAGATGGCAAAAGGCGGCGCATGGCTGACTATTACAAATGAGCATGTGGATGAGTCTTTAAAGCTCTTGGATGCTATGTTAGATACCGAGACTCAGTTCTCATTGTATTATGGTGATAAAGATTCTACAGACGGAACCGGATGGACTTACAATGAAAACGGAAAAATTGATACACTTGATGATGGAACTGTAGATGTGTTAGATTATTTAGGCTGCAATACATTATTCTTTGGACCAGGAAAATATATTTCAAGTGTGTTCAATATGCCTGCACAGCGTATTGAAAAGACTGAGTATTGCCAGACTTATGAGGAAGCAGGCGTTTTGCAGAAGTATTCCAACAACTATCTGTCACTTGCACCGTTAACATCTGATCAGCTGCAGAGCAATGCACTTCTTGAGACTGATATCAACAATGCAGTTGTTGAGAACATGGCAACATTTGTAACCGAAGGTGTTACTGATGAGAGCTGGGAGAAGTTTGTAAACATGTTTGACGGAATGGGTGTTTCCGACTACATTCAGATGTATCAGGATGCAATTGATACTATGGAATTAGAGTAAATGATTAAATGTTTCATGGACATTATGCAAAAAAAATGATATAATATCGCCAGAGTTTTGTCTGGCATAAGTGTAAAAGCAGATATGCAAAGCAAGGATGCAGCTACACACAACAGCCCCGCCGCAAAACAGTGGGGCTGTTTGTTTTTGCACAAAAAGTCAGACGCGCAAACGTAAGGGGGAACAAATTCATGAAACTGGAACGTGGAAAACTACGCCGCCAGGGTGTGCTTTTGTATTTGGCTGCATTTAGTATGATAGTTGTACTGATCATTGCCATAATGGGTGGTTATCTGTACCGGTTTTATCACAGAACGATTTATGAAAACTTTGTAGAATCAAATGAAACTGATCTTGGAGCAATTGAGTCACGTCATGAAAATGATATGGAGATTATTTCTAATGTCGTGTCACAGATTAATCTTTCAGCAGACTGTACTGAATTTATGCTTGATAAGCAGCCATTAAAAAGTACAAAGCTGGAAGAGCAGCTTTATCGCTACACGGCAGTCAGCCAATTTTTTGAACAGATATTGTATTTTTATCATGGAGATCAGTATCTGTATAATCCAAAAACATCCATTACGCTTGATAATTTTGTGCGGATCGGACTTGTGCTTGAAGAGACGTCAGAGCAGGAGTTTTCAGACCTGCTTTGTGCAGAGGATTATCAGATGAAGATCTTGCCTGAGCAGGGGGCAAGTGGATACGTAAAAAATTACTACATGAGTGATACAAACAAGTTAGCGGTTTATTTAAAAACTGTTGCGCCAAAGAAAAATGCTGTCATGATATTTCTTGTTCCGGAAAAATATTATGATGAGCTGCTAGACTCTGGTGGATCAGAGGATGGTCGCAATCATTATATTTTATATGATGGGCAAATTGTAACTAAAAGAGAGACAGTAGAGCTTGAGAGCGATTCTGTCTTAACAGAGCTGACAAATCTGTATGCTAAGCAGACAGAGAAGCTTAATAATAGCAATCAAAAAGAAATGGCTATTTCTGAGTCCATGACTGTAGATGGCGTTTCTATGCTTGTCTCAATGAAAGCAGGTGTAAGTGGATTAGTCTATGTGAGCATGCAGCCAATGTCAGTTTTTTCTAATCAAATAAGAAGCGGAATGTGGGGGATTGTCTTTTTGCTGTTACTGTGCAGTATTCCGGCAGTATTTGGCATTTTACTTTTATATCGTAAAATTGCAGGGCGAATTAGGCGTATTAATATGATGCTCAAAAAAGATGATCGTCCGTATGATTTGGAAAATATAGAGACAGGAATAGAGAGCCTTGTAAAAAATAATGAGACTCTTGCAAAGAGTAATGAGACGTTAGCAAGGACAAATGAGACACATATTCCATTAAAGAAGAATCGTTTTATTGGAAATCTGGTGCGTGGTGTTTATCGAAATGAAGATGAGATTAGAATGGATGCTGCAGAGGCGCAAATCCAGATTCCAGAGTCAGTTTCATCCTTTGTTATTATGGTAGGTGATCTTGGTGGTGACCGCGGCCAAAGTAATGAGGAGAAGGCCGAGAAGGAAATGCTTGAACTGATTCGTCAGTATTCAAAGCTTGATGGTTATCGAATTAAGTTGATAAGCAAGACAAGAAATGTGTTTGTTATCTTTGCATCAGACCGTGATCAGGCAGAAAAGATGCTTGTAAATTTCTTCAAGATTGGTCAGGTTTCATGCGAGGAATTTGTCATGGCCGTAAGTGATTATCATGAGGATTTAATGGAGGTGCCTCAGGCATATCTTGAGGCTGATACTGCATTTGACACAAGATTTATTGTGGATAACAGCAACATGATCCGCTATCAGCAGGCATCGAAGGTGGAGCATATTGAGATTTTGCCGGAGAGTTTTCTTAGAAGACTTAAAAATGCTATTCGTGCATGCAATTGTGATGAGGCAGATGAAGTCATCGATGAGATCTGCAGCAAGCTTAAGAGCAGCAATCATTCTCTTCTTAGCTTCCGTGTACTATATAATGATATTCTTCATATTTTGATTACAGAGTGGAATGACACACACGTTGATTTTTCTAATATTTACAATGTATTTTTGCTGTCACAGTGTTTAACAGTACAGCAGTTTTCAGATATTTTACATGAGGTATGCCATAGCTTAATTGAGGCAAGGCAGACAAGTAACGATGATAAATCAGATGAGCCAGACATGGCATCTAAGGCAGTGGCATACATGAAAGAAAATTACAGCAGCCCAGATTTGACAATGGCAGCGCTTGCCGAAATGCTATCCATTAGCCCGGTAACAATGTCTGTCGAATTTAAAAACCGCATGGGTGTAAATCCATCCGATTATCTTGGAATTATTCGTATGGAAAAAGCAAAGGAACTTTTAAAGACAACTTCGCTTAAGGTTAAAGATGTCAGTGCGGCAGTCGGATATGAAGATGAGCATGTGTTTATGCGCCGATTTAAAAAGTATGTTGGAAAAACACCAGGTCAGTATCGGGACGAGCATACAAAACAAAATTAAAAGCCATGGAAAAAAGGAAAAGGGATACTTTATTTAGTGCCACTTTTCCTTTTTTCTGTTCCATCAAGATTTCACAGATTTTTATAGGTTCTTATAAATTAGGTTTTAAAGATAATATATCAATGCTGTTTGTATTGCTCCAAGATCTTTTCTATGTAATTGTTATCGGTTCGCTCTGTAAAATTTCGAAATGTCTGTGTGCCACGTGCGACTGCTAATTGCTGCGTAGTTTCTTTCTCAGCTTTTGCTTGCAACGGTGTACAAAGGGAACATAATAAAAAACTTAATAATGGACTGCCAATC
>ERZ779842.945-NODE-945-length-27165-cov-11.022316_pt1 | contig 27165 bp, 21 predicted proteins | sample MGYA00511095_ERZ779842 | MGnify/ENA primary metagenome ERZ779842 (study PRJEB29588, sample SAMEA2154036) | human gut metagenome | biome: human gut; feature: human-associated habitat; material: faeces | place: Denmark | collected 2008/2010 ... | reverse complement strand
AACACAATACCCATATTTTGCGCAGCGGTATGCCGGGATTACCGGCTTCGGACCTTTCGTGAATATTCTTAAATTTTCTATATGTGTGAAAGTGCATTTCGTCATTGTGACAAAAAAAGATCGTTAAAAAATTATTATTCTTTCATTTTTGACCATGACTTTTAGTGGTCAACGGGAGTATGATGTTAGCTGAAAGCTATATGCTGTATAATTTCTTGCTTATGGTGGAATGGTTAAGGCATACGCTTACCAGATGGACAAGGAGGACAACAATGGATACCGTAATCAAACGGATATCGGAGATTGAGAAAGCGGCGGTGACGGTCATGGATGATGCTGCCGCGCGCAAGAAAGCCTTTGCTGCCGAAATGGAAGAAAAAACGAGGCAGTTTGATCAGACCGCAGATGAAGAGACTGAAAAAAAGGTGCAGAGTCTTCGCCAGGAGATGGAAAAACGGATGAACGCTGAATTGTCTGAACAGAAGGCGGAAGCGGAACGACAGCTTGCGCAGATGGAAAAGAATTATGAGCTTCATCACGAATCTTATGTGAAGAAGCTGTTTCAGGAACTGGTAAAGGAGTGATCGTATGGGGCTTTTGGCCTACAGCGGGATAACGACAAAAGTGCGGGCTATGGAGAGTCGCCTGCTGAAACCGGAGCAGTTTCGGGAACTGGCAGAGCAGGAAGATGTGCGGAGCGCGGCAGATTACTTGAAAGAACAGCCGGCTTACGCGGAAGTTTTTGATGGCCTGGATGATACAAAGCTGCATCGCGGATATATTGAGCAGATTCTTACCCAGTCGGAATACCAGGATTTTACCAGATTATACCGCTTCTCCAGTATGAAACAGCGAAAATTTCTGGACCTTTATTTTAAGCATTATGAAGTAGAAGTAATCAAAAAGCTTTTGCGGCACATGCTTGGAGGACGGGAGGGCCAGACGGATCTGTCCATGTTTCAGGGATTTTTTGAAAAGCATTCAGAGCTGGATCTGGAAACACTTTGCAGGGCAAAGAATTTTTCAGAGTTTACGGAGGCACTGGAAGGAACAGTTTATGGAAAACTGTTAAGTCAGATGCAGGAAAAGGGGCAGACGGGATTGTTTGACTGCGAACTGAAACTGGATCTCTTCTACTTCCAGTTGCTGTGGAAGCTGCGGAATAAACTCTTAAGCAAGACGGAGCGGAAAATCCTGGATGATTGTTTTGGAAGCCGTCTGGATCTGTTAAATATCCAGTGGATCTGCCGGGCGCGAAGTTTTTACCGTTTGTCCCAGGCTGAAATTTATGCGCTGCTGATCCCGGTTCATTACCGGCTGCGGGCAGATAAGGTAAAGTTGCTGGTGGAGGCGGAGGATGACGCGAAATTTTTTGCGGTGTTAAGGGAGACGCCCTATGGAAAGCAGGAAGAGCTTCAGACCGGACAAATGCCGGATATTCAGCTTTTGTCGAATCAAATGTTAAACCGGATTTATGGCAGAACCGGGCACCGCTATCCGCATTCTCCGGCGGTACTGGATTCCTATCTGTACCGGAAAGAACTGGAGATGCGAAAGATCGTTACGGCGCTTGAGGGAATCCGGTATGGACTTCCGGCATCGGAAATCATGGGGCTGCTGGCAAAACAGTAGAAATGAAGCAGTGGTTTGACACAGTGAGCGTTAAGCCATTGCAGACAGGAGGAGTTACTTGTGATAGAGAAAATGAAGTTTTTAAGTATCACAGGTCCGAAGGATGATATTGACCGGGTGGTGGAACGGTATCTCTCGAAGTATGAGATCCAGCTGGAAAACGCCCTGTCGGAGCTGAAAACGGTAGCGAATCTGCGGCCGTATCTGGAAATCAATCCTTATAAAGCGGAGCTGCAGACGGCAGCAGCGCTGATGGGGGAGATTCAGGGAGTTGTGGATGTTCATGATGTACAGGAGGGCAAAGCCGCCGGAGCTTCGAAGCGGGCTGAAAGCCAGGAAATGTCGATACGGCAGGCAAACCAGACCGGGCTTTCTGTGGAGGATGCCGTGAACACTATCCACAGTCTGGATGAACAGATTAAAATTCTTCGGACAGAAAAAGACGCACTGGAAACGCAGGTGCATAGCATAGAGGAGTCTATGGACCGGGTAATCCCGTTTGCGGACCTGAACTATGACCTGAAAGACATCATGCATTTTCAGTACATCAAATTCCGGTTCGGGCGCATGACCCACGAATACTACAACAAGTTCATGGATTATGTGTACGATACCATCGATACTGTGGTTCATAAATGTCAGGAAGACGCAGATTATGTGTGGCTGGTGTATTTTGTGCCGGAGCCGCTCTGCGATAAGATCGATGCGATTTACGCGTCCCTGCATTTTGAGCGGTTTTTCCTTCCGGACGAATACGAGGGAACGCCGGTGGATGCTACCCATGAGCTGGAGCATCAGCTTGCGGACCTGGATGAAAAGATGCGGCATGTAGATGAAGAAATCCGCGGCGCACTGGAAGCGCATACAGAGGATCTGCGGGCGGCGTACCAGAAACTGGAGACTTACTCGAAGAACTTCGATGTGCGTAAGCTTGCGGCCTGCACGAAGGACAAGGATCACACCTTTTATATTCTTTGTGGCTGGATGAGTGAGACGGATGCAAAGGCCTTTCGAAAGGAACTGGAACAGGATGACAAGACGTTCTGCTTTGTGGAAGAGGATCATGACAACATCATCAGCAGACCTCCGACCAAATTAAAGAATCCGGGCCTGTTCAGGCCATTTGAAATGTTTATCCGCATGTACGGACTTCCCTCTTATGAGGAAATTGACCCAACTATCATTCTGGGCCTGACGTACGCGTTTTTGTTTGGCTTTATGTTCGGTGATGCCGGGCAGGGCCTGTGCCTGATGCTTGGCGGTTACCTGTTATACCGGGCAAAGAAGATGAATCTGGCAGCCATCATTTCCTGCTGTGGTTTCTTCTCTACCATATTTGGTTTCCTCTTCGGCAGTGTATTCGGCTTTGAGAATATCATCAAGCCGCTGTGGCTGCGTCCGAAGACGGCAATGACAAATCTTCCTTTTGTAGGAAACCTGAATACGGTATTTATCGTGGCGATCGCCATGGGCATGGGAATCGTTCTGATGACTATGGTGCTCAATGTCATCAACAGTCTGAGAAGCCATGACACAGAAAAAGCATTTTTTGATACTAACGGCATTGCAGGCATCGTATTTTACGGTGCCCTGGCTGTGACCATTATCCTGTATATGAGCGGTCATGTGCTTCCGGCCACCGCAGTTTTAGTCGTGATGTTTGTAATCCCGCTTCTGGTGATCTTCTTTAAGGAGCCGCTTACGGCACTGGCAGAGAAGCACGCGAAGATCATGCCGGAGGAAAAGGGCATGTTCTTTGTGCAGGGTGTGTTTGAACTGTTTGAAGTATGTTTGAGCTACTTTTCCAACACCCTTTCCTTCGTTCGAGTGGGTGCCTTCGCGGTGAGCCACGCGGCCATGATGGAAGTGGTTCTGATGCTGGCCGGTGCCGAGGCGGGAACGCCCAACTGGCTGGTGGTTGTGCTTGGCAACCTGTTTGTGTGCGGCATGGAGGGACTGATTGTGGGCATTCAGGTACTCCGTCTGGAGTATTATGAGCTGTTCAGCCGCTTCTACCGGGGAACCGGACGAGAGTTCAAACCGTATGGAAAACAGAACTGATAGAACGAAAACGCCTGGAAAACGTGAAATGTCCGGGCAGAAAGCAAAAGAAAGATTGTAGAACAAAAAAGGAGAATCCAATCATGACAGTATTAGCAAAAATCACACTGGCAGCAGCCTTACTTTTAAGCATTGCAGTTCCGTTTGGCGCGTTTGCGGCAGGCGAGAAGACAAAGGGACGTTATAAAACCGCCATCGGCGCGAATGTCTTCCTGTTTATAGCCACTATTGGCGTGGCAGCAGGTCTCATGTTTACCGGTCATGCTTTCGCGGCAGAGGAGACCGCCAAGGCCGTGAACAGCGCGGCTGGCTGGGGCTATCTGGCCGCAGCACTTTCCACCGGCATGAGCTGTCTGGGCGGCGGCATTGCCGTATCCGCGGCAGCATCCGCAGCGCTGGGAGCCATCAGCGAGGACGGCTCCATTCTTGGTAAATCCCTCATCTTCGTAGGTCTTGCCGAAGGTGTCTGCCTGTACGGACTGATCATTTCCTTCATGATCCTTGGTTCCCTGTAAGGTATGAAGATGTATCTCATCAGTGACAACATTGACACCTGGACCGGCATGCGTCTGGCCGGTGTGGAGGGTGCGGTGGTGCACGAAAAAGAGGAACTGAAGGCGGAGCTTGATAAGGTCCTGGCCGACAAAACCATCGGAATCGTACTGCTGACGGAAAAATTCGGGCGGGAATTCCCGGATCTGGTAAATGATGTGAAGTTAAATCACCGGCAGCCGCTGTTTGTGGAGATTCCGGACCGTCATGGAACCGGCCGCAAGCCGGACTTTATCACGGCCTATGTAAATGAAGCAATCGGATTAAAATTGTAAAGGAAGGTGACCAACTTGACCACCGAGGAAAAATTACAGCATTTTCTGGACACCTGCATGGAGGATGCCAGAGTCCGCAGCGGGCAGATGCTGGATGAATATATGACGGCGCTGGAAAAGACATTTGAGGAACATAAGGCAGATACCCGGAGACGGGAGAAGCTGCAGCTTTTGCAGGAGACGGAAAAAATTGAGCGTGAGATCAACAAGCAGCTGGCAGTGGGCCAGATTGAGATCCGCCGGACCCTGGGCATGAAGCAGGAAGAGTTAAAGGATAAGCTGTTTGTAGAGCTTCGCGATATGCTGGCAAATTATCTGGAGACCCAGGATTATCAGAAGTTACTGGAGCGGCAGGTAAAACAGGCTGTGGAGTTTGCCGGAAATGACCAGATGATCATTTACCTGGATCCGGTGGATGAGGACAAGTTAAACCGTCTTGCTCTCCACAACGGCAACGCAGAGCTTCGCATCAGTGAGTATTCCTTTACCGGGGGAACCCGCGCGGTCATTCCAGCGCGGCACATCCTTATTGATAATTCATTCCAGACCAAGCTGGAGGAAGCCAGAGAGAAGTTCCACTTCGATCTGAGCCTGACAGAAGGAGGAAGGGACCATGTCTAAGACGGGTGTGATCAGCGGAATCAACGGCCCGATCGTCCATGTCAAGGGTGATCCGGGCTTTACCATGAATGAGATGGTCTATGTAGGCCATGACAATCTGGTGGGGGAGGTCATTGGCTTAAAGGCCGGGGACACCATCATCCAGGTATATGAGGAGACGGCCGGAATCCGGCCAGGCGAGCTTGTGACGGGAACCGGAGCACCCGTATCCGTTACCCTGGCCCCTGGCATTCTGACCAATATTTTTGATGGTATCGAGCGGCCGTTGAGTGAGATCGCGAAGACCGGAGGTGCCTACATCAGCCGCGGTGTGAATGTCAGTGCCCTGGATACGGAAAAGAAATGGCAGACCCACATGACCGTGAAGAAGGGTGACCGGGTTTACGGGGGCACGATCATTGCGGAGGTGCCGGAAACTCCGGCTATCCTGCATAAGGTGATGGTTCCGCCGGACAAGGAGGGGTATGTGCTGGATGTCGCGGAGGATGGCGAGTATACCATCAGCGATCCGCTGGTAACGATCCAACATCTGGATGGAAGCGAAGAAACACTGACCATGACCCAGAAATGGCCCATTCGTGTGGCGAGACCGACGGCAAAGCGGTTCCCGGCCATAAAGCCGCTGGTAACCGGCCAGCGTATTCTGGATACCCTGTTTCCGCTGGCAAAGGGCGGCACGGCGGCAATCCCGGGAGGTTTCGGTACCGGAAAGACCATGACCCAGCACCAGATTGCCAAGTGGTCGGACGCGAATATTATTATATACATCGGCTGCGGCGAGCGTGGAAATGAGATGACCCAGGTTCTGGAGGAATTTTCTGAACTGATCGATCCGAAGACGGGCAATCCGCTGATGGACCGCACTACGCTGATTGCCAACACCTCCAACATGCCGGTGGCGGCCCGTGAGGCAAGCCTGTATTCCGGCCTGACGCTGGCAGAGTATTACCGGGACATGGGTTACCATGTTGCCATCATGGCGGATTCCACCTCCCGTTGGGCGGAGGCGCTGCGGGAGCTGTCCGGACGTCTGGAGGAGATGCCGGCGGAGGAAGGTTTCCCGGCTTATCTGGCCTCCAAGCTGTCAGCCTTTTATGAGCGGGCCGGCATGATGCAGAATTTAAATGGTACCGAGGGCAGTGTGACTATCATCGGCGCGGTATCGCCCCAGGGCGGCGACTTCTCCGAACCGGTGACACAGAATACGAAGCGTTTTGTTCGCTGCTTCTGGGGACTGGACAAGAACCTGGCCTACGCGAGACATTTCCCGGCTATTTCCTGGCTGACCAGCTACTCGGAATACTTAAATGACCTGGGTTCCTGGTATACGGAAAACGTGGACAAAAAGTTTGTGGATTACCGCAATCAGATTGTCTACCTGCTGTCCCAGGAGAGCAGCCTGATGGAGATCGTCAAGCTGATCGGCGGCGATGTGCTGCCGGACGACCAGAAGCTGATCCTGGAGATTGCAAAGGTAATCCGTGTTGGATTCCTGCAGCAGAATGCTTTCCACAAGGACGATACCTGCGTTCCCATGGAGAAGCAGTTTAAGATGATGGAGATTATCCTGTACCTGTACCGGAAGTCCCGGTCTCTGATTTCTATGGGCATGCCGATGTCGGTACTGAAGGAGGATCCGATTTTTGACCAGGTCATTGCCATCAAGTATGATGTGCCAAACGATAACCTGGCATTGCTGGATGATTATAAAAAGAAGATTGATGCCTTTTATGAGGGCGTCATGGAACGGAACGCATAGGAGGGCTGTGAAATGGCAATTGAATATTTGGGTTTAAGTGCGATCAACGGCCCTATGGTGGTGCTGGAGGGCATTTCCGGCGCAGCCTACGATGAGATTGTGGAAATGACCGTGGACGGAAAGAAACGCAAACTGGGCCGCATTATTGAGGTGTATGAGGACAAGGCTGTGATCCAGGTATTTGAGGGTACCGAGGGCATGGGCTTAAAAAATGTACACACCCGCCTGACGGGCCATCCGATGGAGCTTGGCGTATCTACGGAGATGCTGGGGCGTACCATGAACGGCATTGGTGTGCCGATTGACGGACTGGGTGAGATCCTGCCGGAAAAGATGCTGGATGTAAACGGCAAGCCGTTAAACCCGGTGACCCGTGAGTATCCGCGAAACTATATCCGTACCGGTATTTCAGCCATTGATGGACTGATGACCCTGATCCGGGGACAGAAGCTGCCGATCTTTTCTGGCAACGGACTTCCCCACGATCAGCTGGCAGCACAGATCGTGCGGCAGGCATCCCTGGGAGATGATTCGGATGAACAGTTTGCGATTGTCTTTGCGGCCATGGGCGTGAAGCACGATGTAGCAGAGTTTTTCCGCCGTACCTTTGAGGAGAGCGGCGTTTCCTCTCATGTGGCCATGTTCATGAATCTGGCCAATGACCCGGTGGTGGAGCGTCTGATCACGCCAAAGTGCGCGCTGACGCTGGCTGAGTATCTGGCCTTTGAGAAGAACATGCACATTCTGGTCATTTTAACGGATATGACATCCTTTGCGGAGGCTATGCGTGAGGTATCCTCCTCCAAGGGTGAGATCCCGTCCCGAAAGGGTTTCCCGGGATATCTGTACAGTGAGCTGGCGGCGCTTTATGAGCGCGCAGGCATTGTCAGGGGCGTGAATGGTTCCGTGACCCAGATTCCGATTCTGACCATGCCAAACGATGACATCACCCATCCGATCCCGGACCTGACCGGTTACATTACCGAGGGGCAGATCGTTCTGGACCGGGAATTAAATGGCCAGTCGGTTTACCCGCCGATTAACGTGCTGCCGAGCCTGTCCCGTCTGATGAAGGACGGTATCGGTGAGGGCTACACCCGGGCAGATCACCAGGCAGTGGCAAACCAGCTGTTCTCCTGTTACGCGAAAGTAGGAGACGCAAGAGCGCTGGCATCGGTTATAGGTGAGGATGAGCTGTCACCGCTGGATAAAAAATATCTGGTATTCGGCCGGGAGTTTGAGCATCGTTTTGTGGGACAGGATCCGCATGACAACCGGAACATCATCACCACGCTGAATATTGGCTGGCAGCTTCTGGGCCTGCTTCCGAAGGAGGAGCTGGACCGGATCGATACGAAGATTCTTGCGCAGTATTATAAGGCAACAAAGCTGGATGAGAACGGGGATCTGGTGGATGCAGAGTAAGGAGGGATCCGTATGAATCTGAATACTTTCCCGACAAAGGGAAACCTTATTTTAGCGAAGAACTCCCTTGCGCTGGCCAGTCAGGGCTATGAACTGATGGACAAGAAGCGGAACATCCTCCTGCGGGAACTGATGGGACTCATCGACCAGGCGAAGGACATCCAGGCAGAAATCGACACGACCTTTACAGAAGCTTACAAAGCCCTGCAGAAGGCCAATATCGAGCTGGGAATCGGCTTTATACAGGATATTGCCGGGACGATTCCGGTGGACGATACGATCCGCATCAAGACCCGCAGCATCATGGGAACGGAGATCCCGCTGGTGCAGCATGAGCCGGTGCCTCTGACACCGGGCTATGCGTTCTTAAGCACCAGTCCGGCGCTGGACGAAGCCCGTATGCACTTTGAGAAGGTGAAGGAGCTGACCACAAAGCTTTCCATGGTGGAAAACTCGGCCTACCGCCTGGCCTCCAGCATCAGAAAGACCCAGAAGAGAGCGAACGCGCTCAAGAATATCACGATCCCGACATACCAGAACCTGGTAACAACGATCGGGAATGCGCTGGAGGAGAAGGACAGGGAAGAGTTTACGAGGCTGAAGGTAATTAAACGGTCAAAAACAGGTTAAGGCTTCACAGAAATTGTGAACTGTGATAAAATATAGGTCAACTGGGGGTTCGGAATGGGAACCCCTTTGACATTTAACACAGGAAGTGAGGTCAGAATTTTGACAACTGGAAATACACATAGAAGCTGGAAAAGAAGAGTGCAGTGCTTTGGCGCGGCACTTCTGGCTATGAGCATGATGGCAGGCTGCGGTACATCCCAGACCGCAAAACAGGCCGAGAGTGAGAGCACCGAGGAGAATCTGGTCCTGATGGAGGAGACCCTGCCGCAGACCGCTGCGGATGAGACGGTCATGGCCCTTTCTCCGGATGGTCCGCTGCTCCCGTCTGTTGAGGGCGTGGACGCAGAGTACAGTGAGCCGATCCCGGATTATCTGCGTATCGGTGAAAAACACCCGATCGTCTTAAAGCTGCAGCAGCGCCTGATGGATCTGGGCTTTATGGATAACGATGAACCGACGGACTATTACGGGGAAGTGACCCAGAGTGCAGTCAAGATCTATCAGCGCCAGAACAAGCTGGCACAGGACGGTATCATCGGTCCGGATACCCTGGAGGCGATCCTTTCCCCGGATGCCAAGTATTATGCAGCCCAGAAGGGCGATGAGGGTACCGATATTACCCGTATCCAGAGCCGTCTGTATGAGCTTGGCTATCTGGCCAGCGACAGCGAGGTGACAGGCAGCTTTGGAGATGATACCGAAACGGCGGTTATGAAGATGCAGAGCGTGAACGGCCTGGAGCAGGATGGTAAGGTCGGAAGAAAAACCATGAACCTCCTCTACAGTGAGGATGTGAAGGCAAATATGCTGGCTTACGGAGAGAAGAGCGATCTGGTTCTGGCAGCCCAGAAGCGTTTGAAGGAGCTGGGATATATGACCACCGAGCCGGATGGCAGCTACGGAAATGATACGATCATTGCAGTCAAACAGTTCCAGTCCCGCAATGACCAGATTGTAGATGGTTATCTGGGACCGGCTACCCGTGTGGCGTTAAACAGTTCTGACGCGGTTCCGAACGGTCTGGCCCTTGGCGACAGCGGTGATAACATCCAGCGGGTGCAGAACCTGCTCAGTAAGCTGGGTTATCTGAAATCTGCCAATGTGACCGGCTACTATGGTGAGGTGACCGAGGATGCGGTCAAGCTGTTCCAGCGCACGAATGGACTGAGTGCGGATGGTACAGTCGGTGTCATGACCATGGCAAAGCTGACCGGCGGAGATGCGAAGAAAGCACCGGCCCAGCCGAAGACGAATACCAGTAAAAACAACAGCAAAAATAACAGTAAAAATAATTCCGGTAACGGCGGCAAGAAGGGAAGCTCCGGCAGCACTGCTGTTCCGAATACCGGTGGTGCCAGCGGCGGCGCGAGTGCGCTTCTGGCGGTGGCAAGCTCCAAGCTTGGCTGTCCGTATGTATGGGGCTCCAAGGGACCGAACTCCTTTGACTGTTCCGGTTTCGTGTACTGGTGCTTAAACCAGGTCGGCGTGCGTCAGAGCTACATGACATCCTCCGGCTGGAGAAACGCGGGAAGATACACCAGGATCAGCAGCTTCTCTAATCTGCGTGCCGGTGATATCATCGTTGTAAGCGGCCATGTAGGAATCGTGGCAGGCGGCGGAACGGTTATTGATGCGTCCTCCGGTAACGGTAAAGTCGTTCATCGTTCCTTAAGCTCCTGGTGGGCAAACAATTTTATCTGCGGATGGAGAATTTTCTAAAACAGAATCATTTGAGGCAATGGAGTTGAGCCGGAAAATCAGAGATGGTTTTCCGGCTTTTTGTGCATACAACCATTTGAAAGATATAACTGATGAAATAAATGAAATTTGATATTTTATCAGTTATAACTTATAAAATCATATTTTTATATGAATTTATCAATTATAAATGTGCTATACTATTATCAGGGACAGGAAAGGAGGCATAATATTTATGGTGAAACGCGAAATGTATATGAAACGCATACGACCGTTTATCGGAACGGACCTAATTAAAGTCATGACAGGTATCCGCCGTTCCGGAAAGTCGGTAATGCTGGAACTGATTAAACAGGAGCTGATAGATTCCGGGGTGAGTTCATCTCAGTTTATTTCTATTAATTTTGAGGATATGAGATATACGCATCTGCAGACTGCGAAAGCATTGTACGATGAGATCAGCAGCCGTTCAGCCGGGATAGATGGAAAAATTTATTTGTTTTTTGATGAGATTCAGGAAGTAAAGGACTGGGAAAAGTGTATCAATTCGTTCCGTGTTGCGTTGGATTGCGATATTTATATTACAGGTTCTAACGCAAAACTCCTTTCTGGAGAACTGGCTACTTATCTAGCTGGGCGTTATGTGGAATTTATTGTTTATCCATTTTCATTTGCTGAATTTCTGGAACTTTATCATTCTGTTTTTCCGGAGGAAACGGTTCAGAAAAGCTTTCAGCAATATATTTTGTACGGAGGAATGCCATATCTGGCCAACATTCGTTATGCGGATAAGCCGTCCAGACAATACTTGCAGGATTTGTTTAACTCTGTGCAGCTGAAGGATATTGTAAAGCGGAATAAAATCCGGGATGTGGATTTACTGGAGCGGATCATGGCCTATGTAATGGCCAATGTCGGAAATACATTTTCGGCATCGTCTCTTGCAAAGTTTCTTAAGAGTGAACAGCGGACGGTTGCGCCGGAGACGATTCTGAATTATATCCGGTATTGCTGTGATGCTTATCTGTTTTATCAAGTGAAGCGTGAGGAAGTGCAAGGCAAGCAGATTCTTGCTTCCAATGAAAAGTATTATATTGCGGATCATGGAATCCGGGAAGCGGTGTTTGGAGGAAATGCAAAGGATATTAATCTGACGCTTGAAAACATTGTATATCTGGAACTGCTCCGCCGCGGATATCATGTCACGGTCGGCAAAAATCAGGATAAGGAAATAGATTTTGTCTGTGATAAGCGAGGGGAGAAACTCTACATTCAGGTAACCTATTTGCTTGCATCGGAAGAAACGATACAGCGGGAGTTTGGGGTATATGATACGGTACGGGATAATTTCCCCAAATATGTGGTTTCCATGGATGAATTTGATATGAGCCGTAATGGAATTAAGCATCGAAACATCCGTGATTTTCTGTTGGATGAAAATTGGGAGTGAAAACTTTCAAATTGTACAAAATCAAAAACTTTTCAAAAAAATATTTGACAAATGAAATAATGGTACTATAATGGCAGATATTCAAAGATTCACATCCAAATGCGTTGAACAGGACAAGGCTTTTTTGTCAGATGCGTTTTCAGAGAGCTTCCGGGCGGTGTGAGGAAGCAGCGCGGCAACAGAGTTATCCCCTGCAAGCAGATTGTCTGAAATGCGAAAAGTAACGCTGGTGATACCAGGTGAAAGCAGACAGTAAGACAGTACGGAAACCCACCGTTAACAGGGCTCGTATTCATCCGGACTGAGAGACGGAGGATATGGCTGAGAGGCTGGCACATTGTCAGCAAGGGAAGTGGTAACGCGGAGAGCGTATGATTATTTTGTATGTATGCCTTCGTCTTCCAGCAGAACATTCTGCGGGAGGACGGAGGCTTTTTCTTTTTTCCGCGTTATAGTTTTGAGAGGAGAGATCATTATGAATACACTTGTTATAGTATTAATCGCAGCTGTGTGTCTGTTCTGTGGATACACGTTTTACGGCCGCTGGCTTGCCAATAAATGGGGGATCGACCCGAAGGCCAAGACCCCGGCCGTTGCTCTGGAGGATGGTCAGGATTATGTGCCGACCGATGGCTGGACTGTTTTCGCACATCAGTTTTCCTCCATCGCAGGCGCAGGCCCTGTTACCGGTGCCATTCAGGCAGCTGCATTCGGATGGGTTCCGGTGCTTCTGTGGGTTATCCTTGGCGGCATCTTCTTCGGTGCGGTAACCGACTTCGGAGCACTGTATGCCAGTGTCAAGAATGAAGGTAAGTCCATGGGACTTCTGATCGAGAAATACATCGGCAAGACCGGACGGAAGCTGTTCCTTCTGTTCTGCTGGCTGTTTACTTTAATTGTTATCGCAGCATTCGCTGATATGGTTGCAGGTACGTTCAATGCTTATACTGTAGCAGATGGTGTGACCTCCCTTTCCCCGGCGGCACAGACCAACGGCGCGGCAGGTTCCATCTCCCTGATGTTCATTGTATTCGCCATGGTATTTGGTGTCATTCAGAAGCATCTTCATCTGACCGGCTGGAAAGAGACTCTGGCCGGACTGGCATGCACCGTTGCAGCATTTGCAATCGGTATGGCATTCCCGGTTGTAGCTGGTAAAGAGACCTGGTCTTATCTGACCTTTGCTTACATCTTCCTGGCAGCAGTTATGCCGATGTGGCTCTTAATGCAGCCGCGTGATTTCATGACCACCTTCATGTTTGCAGGCATGATCATCGGTGCTGTTGTTGGCCTGGTGGTTGCGCATCCGACCATGAACCTTCCGGCTTACACCGGATTTAAGAATGCCAAGATGGGCGATATGTTCCCGATCCTGTTTGTAACCGTAGCGTGCGGCGCGGTTTCCGGATTCCACAGCCTGGTATCTTCCGGAACCTCTTCCAAGACGGTTTCCAATGAGAAGGATATGCTGAAGGTTGGTTATGGCGCCATGGTATTAGAGAGCCTGCTGGCTGTTCTGGCATTATGTGTTGCCGGTGCGGCAGCTGCAGCAGATGGTACCGCAGCAACCGGAACTCCGTTCCAGATCTTTTCCGCAGGTGTTGCAGGTTTCCTGGAGATGTTTGGTATCCCGGTTTATGTAGCACAGTGCTTCATGACCATGTGTGTATCCGCTCTGGCATTAACCAGCCTGGATTCCGTGGCCCGTATCGGACGTATGTCCTTCCAGGAGCTGTTCTCTGCGGATGATATGGAGCATGCAGAGGGCTGGAGAAAGCTTCTTTGCAATAAGTACTTTTCCACTGTGGTAACCCTGGCCTGTGGTTTTATCTTAACCAAGATTGGTTATTCCAACATCTGGCCGCTGTTCGGCAGCGCAAACCAGCTGTTAAGTGCTCTGGTACTCATCACCTTATGTGTATTCTTAAAGGTAACCGGAAGAGAGAATAAAACGCTGTTCCCACCGCTCATCATCATGCTGTGCGTTACCTTTACCGCACTGGTTGAGAGAACCATCGCCCTGGTACATGCTTTCGGTGCAGGTACCGCAGTTTTCATGGTAGAAGGCTTACAGCTGATCATTGCGATTCTGTTGATGGTACTGGGTATCATCATTGTGTATACATCCGGTAAGGAGCTGTTTCAGAAGAAGGGTGTGAAGAATGCGCAGGTAAAGAATGCGTAAGAGTATATAGAAGCGTAAATACAAGAAAGACGCAAGTCACAAATATGTGGCCTGCGTCTTTTTTGAACTCAGATAGCTCATGCCGTCTGGTCTGTTTTTTTCACCCCAAAGCCCACGCGCACCTTGAACAGATCTCCATCAATTAAGATCTCGAAGGTTCCGCCCTGGAGCTTTGTGAGGCTCTGGGCAATGGAGAGGCCAAGACCGCTGCCTTCGGTGGTGCGGGAGACATCGCCGCGGACGAATCGCTCAGTAAGCTCCTCGCCCTGCACGTTTAACGGGTTTGCGGATATGTTTTTAATGGTAAAGTAAACCTTGTCGTCTTTCAGTTCCAGATCGGTGTAGACCCGGGTGTGTTCCATTGCGTATTTGAACGCGTTGTTGTAGACATTTTCCAGGACACGCCAGAGGTGGCGGCCATCTGCCTCGATGAGAATGCTGCTTTCCGGCAGTGTGGACACCAGCTCCAGGCTGCGGGTGGCAAATTTCTCTTCGAATTCACCGTTAGTCTGCCAGATCATTTCTACGATATCCAGAGTGGTCATCTCCAGCTTGACGTTGCCGGAGCTTGCCTTGGAGGCTTCTACCAGATCTTCCGTCAGGTTCTTTAACCGCTGGGATTTCTGATCCAGGACCTTTAAGTATTCCTGGGCCCGTTCGCCCGGAATCTGCTCCCTCTTTAACAGATCTACATAATTAATAATAGAAGTAAGAGGTGTCTTGATATCGTGGGATACGTTTGTGATCAGGTCAGCCTTTAAGCGTTCGCTCTTGACTTGTTCCTGAAGGGCACGCTCCAGTCCGGTTCCGATGCTGTTGATCATGTTGCCGACCTTCAGTTCCTTGCCTTCCAGACCGGCCAGATTCATCTGGTAGCTGGTATCACCACCTGCAATCTTTTCGATGGCATCTGCAATCTGGTCCTCCTGGCGTGACTGTAAAAACAGCCGGTGGAAGGTCTGATAATCCAGGGCAATCAGCAGGAGGAACAGCAGGATGCCGGCAATTTTTGCAGGCAGATAGGTGCGCAGGCAGACGCACACAAAGATCAGGGCGATGCCGATGGCCTGTGCCGCGATGAAAGCGGTGAACAGGCAGAGCAGCCGTCTGGAATAGGTGCGGTCCGCAAAGTACAGGGTCAGGTTTTCCTGGAAATGGTGAAGCATACTGTTGCTCCAGAGCTGGCGGTTTTTGTATCGCCGCAGCATGCTGAAGGCTCCGACCATACAGCAGCCATAAATAATAAGGGCCCGCAGCATCCGTTCCGTAAAACTCCAGTCCTCGGTCTGGGCTACAAGATGAATCAGCGGATAGCCAATCTTCTCGCCGAGGAACAGCATGAACATGGTGCTGACTGCGGTCAGAAGGATCCCACTTTCGGTAGTGATCGTGTCAAAACCGTGGAGATACGGACTGGTACGGTCTTCAGTGCGGTAGCCGGATACCAGGATCAGGTAGTACAGGGTGACCAGGCAGCCGATGATACCGAGGGCAAGACAGAACATGGCTTCCACGAAACGGCTGCGCAGATGGCGGTAATCGGCGGCCTGCCGGGCGTATACATCGTCTGCATCATATTGGGTATCTACGGCAACCGTCATGTGGTACCGGTCTGCGTCATTTGCGTTCAGCTGCTCCAGCTGGGCCATGACATTTTTGGGAAGTTCATCCAGATTGCTGTCAATGAGAATGGAACTGCTGTCCACAGAGCAGTAACGGCCCAGGGACTTTAACTGGGCATCGGTCAAATCTCCTGCGTTGGAGTACTCAGAGAGCACAGTCTCATCATCCAGATAATCGATCCGGAAACGAAAGTTAGATGGATTCGACAGCAGCCGGTAGTTGACGATGTAGTATTCACTTAAGCAGTTTAATACTTCTTTGGACAGATCCAGAAGGGAGGAGAATGCGTCTCCCGGCTCCTTTAAGGTGGCATTCGGATCGTAAGCGCGCCAGTATACCAGCTGGTCCTTTGCTGTGGAAGCATCGTCGTAGATAAAGAGGTCATTGACTACCTCAAACTGGTCGTTTAAGTAGAACCCCTGGCTCTTGGCGTAACGCAGGACTTCCTCCAGCGTGTAGGTGATCTCCGGGCCGTTGTCGCGGCTGACGGCAAACATTTCTTTGGAAAGATCCAGATTGCCGTCCGTCTCGAAAACATCCCGGTAGGCAACGTATTTGAATACATGGTCCAGATCTTCCTGGAACTGTTGGCGGAAGGCAGCGGAGTCATCGTATCTGCTGTCCAGGATCCAGGAGATGCCGGAGCCGACATTGGTATTTAAGTACATGACGCTGATGGAAAGAACCGTCATAAACAAAAACAAAATGTGCAGGAACACGGCAATGTTCTTTTTGATCCGCATGGAATAATCTTTCAGTCTCATGGGCGGCTCCTACTGTTTCTCAATCTTATAGCCAACACCCCAGACCACCTTTAAGTAGCGCGGCTCCCGCGGATTGATCTCGATTTTCTCCCGGATGTGGCGGATATGTACGGCAACGGTGTTGTCGGCACCGATGGCTTCCTCATTCCAGATCTGTTTGTAGATATCATCGATGGAGAAAACCTTGCCGGCGTTTTTGGTAAGCAGCAGCAGGATGTTGTATTCAATGGGAGTCAGCTTGATGGGTTCGTCATCGACAAACACTTCTTTGGTGTCATCGTTGATGGTAAGGCCACCGCATTTGTATACATTTTCGTTGCTGCCCTGGCTTAAGTTGCCAAGCTGGGTGTAGCGGCGCAGCTGGGATTTGACCCGGGCCACCAGCTCCAGCGGGTTAAACGGCTTGGACAGGTAATCATCCGCACCGATGTTTAACCCCAGGATCTTGTCGGAATCTTCAGATTTGGCGGAGAGGATGATGATCGGGATGCTGCTGGTCTCGCGCACCTTTAAGGTGGTGCGGATGCCGTCAAGCCCCGGCATCATGACATCGATGATCATGAGGTCCGCATGTTCCGTTTCCAGAATTTTTAAGGCATCGTAACCGTCATAGGCTTTTAAGATGTGAAAGCCCTCTCCGGTTAAGTAAATATCTATCGCATCGACGATCTCTTTGTCGTCGTCACACACTAAAATAGTCTGCATGGTTGTCCTCCTTTGGCAGGTATGCTATGGTATAGTGGCTGTGTGCTGCTTCCGGCGTTTATCACAGAAGCGGTACGTCTTTTAGTATATATCAAAAAGGGCCTTACCGCAATCGGCAAGACCCTCTTCTTTTTGGTTCCTGTTCATATATAGTGCAAACAGGAACCGTTTGACCTACTGATAATCACATACATTCAGCCAGCTCTGAAGCAGTTCCTTTTCTTCCGGACGTTTCTTTGTGAGCTGTGCCGCAGCTACCAGAGGCAGCCACTGCTGTACATAGCGTTTGGCGGTACCGGTCTTTTCGCAGAACAGATCCATGTATTTTTCTGCCGCTGCCTGATCGGTCAGGCAGAACAGAAGATAGGTTCTGGCTACGTCTGCGCTGGCGTTGCCCTGGGTTGCGTGAACCCAGTCAACGACATACATGGTGCCGTCTTCCTTCACAATGATATTGTCTGGCTGAAAATCTCCGTGACACAGCTTGGTGTGTTTTGGAGTGCTGTCAAGGCGGGTAAGAAGATCGTAACGGTTGACAGGATCTAATTCTTCCATCTCAGAGATCTGCCGCGCCATTTTGTCTTTTAACTTGTTCAGTAATGGACAGGTCTTGGAATGAATCATCAGCTGCAGTTCAACCATCTGATTCAGATATTCGTCGCGCTTATCCGGATTTCCCTTCATAAGCTCTGTGAGTGTCTTACCTTCGATGTAGTCCCGGGTGATGGACCAGCAGCCGTCCTCTTCGACAGAAACTGCCTGGATAGACGGAATGTTGATGCCGCCAATGGCCTCAACTCGTGCGCTGATCAAAGCTTCATTTAAAACCTCTGCCTTCGGGAAGCCCTTGCAGAAAACTTTTACCGCTTTATCGCCATCGCGATAGACACTTTTGGTCGCGTTTTTGGAAATTAACTCTCTTGCCATACGAAACTCTCCTTCCTTATATTATGTTGCTGATGCTTACCGTCAGTTTTAATAACCGGATCATCAGGTAGGTCGTTTCCTATTTTACTACGAAATGGAAAGAATGTCATCTACTTTTTGACAATTTTTTAACGAAATACATAACCTGTTTTTGTTATTTTCAAACGGGTGTGTTCCTGCGTATTATGAGAACCGGAGGATTGCGGTTCCGTATGCCGACAGCGGCAGCGCTACGGAATATGGCTGTCCGTCGCACTCGGATTTGACTGCTTTAAAGACTGGAGCCTTCTCGCCAGTTTTGTAAGCACCGTGCTCATTGTCCAGGATCAGCGTGTAATTGCCGCGTTTCGGTACACCGACCCGGTAATCCGGCCGTGCTACCGGAGTGAAGTTGCACACAAACAGCAGGCTCTTTTTGTGATTCTTCGCGTAGCGCACAAAGCTGTAAATGCTGCGGTCACCATCGTTGGCGTTAATCCAGGAAAAGCCATCCCAGTCATCATCGGACTCGTAGAGAGCAGGGTGTTTCTGATAAATATGTAACAGGTCGCGCACATAGTTCTGGAGATCCTTGTGCAGGTCTTCCTCTGTCAGATGCCAGTCCAGGCTGACTTTTTCATCCCACTCATGAAGCTGGCCAAAATCCTGGCCCATGAATAAAAGCTTTTTGCCCGGATGTCCCAGCATGAAGGTATAACCGGCCTTCAGATTTGCGAATTTATCTCCGAAGAGGCCTGGCATCTTGTTGATCATGGAGCACTTTAAGTGGACAACTTCATCGTGGGAGAGTACCAGAATAAAGTTTTCACTGTTAAAGTAAGTGAGGCCGAAGGTCATCTTGTGGTGGTTGAATTTGCGGAAGTACGGGTCCAGCTTCATGTACTCCAGGAAATCATGCATCCAGCCCATGTTCCACTTGAAGGTGAAGCCCAGGCCACCCTCTTTTGGATCGTGGGTGACAAGTGGCCATGCGGTTGATTCTTCGGCAATGACCATGGCACCATGCCCGCGCTGGGCCACGATGCTGTTTAAGTGGCGGAAAAATTCGATGGCTTCCAGATTCTGGTTGCCGCCATAGCGGTTCGGTACCCACTCACCGTCCTTGCGTCCATAGTCCAGATAAAGCATGGAAGCTACGGCATCCACGCGCAGACCGTCTACATGGAACTGCTCAATCCAGTAGAGGGCGTTGGCAATCAGGAAATTGGAAACCTCATGCTTTTCATAGTCAAAGACCTTGGTACCCCAGTCTGGATGCTCGCCTTTACGCGGATCTGCGTACTCGAAGAGCGGCTGTCCGTCAAAATCTGCCAGACCGTGGGCATCCCGCGGGAAATGGGCCGGAACCCAGTCCAGAATAACGCCGATGCCCTTTTTGTGCATATAGTTCACAAAATATTTGAATTCCTCTGGAGTGCCATAGCGGGAGGTGGGAGCATAGTAGCCGGTTACCTGATAGCCCCAGGAACCATCATAGGGATGTTCCGCAATTCCCATCAGCTCGATATGGGTGTAACCCATCTCCTTTACATAGGCAGCCAGCTCGGCGGCAGCACGGGGCAGGGTCTCCCGGGCGCTCAGGGTCTCGGCGGCCTGTGCAAGCAGCTCCGGTGCCACAGGCTCCCCATTCACCCGGATGCGGGCAGAGAGCGGCTCACAGCCTGCGTGGTAGCTGCCGGTAACGAGGCCGGCAGCTCTGAGCACCGCCGCCGTGAGGGCGGCGGCAGTCGTTTTGCCAGCCGTACCGGCTACGCCCAGATAATCCACCCGCCCTGCCTTGGCAGAGAGGGCTTCCTGCAGCTGCCGGGCCGGGGCAAAGCCCTCGGGCAGAGATGCAAAATAGGCATTTGCCTGTTCAATGGTCATTGCGTCAAACCTCATTTCGATGTTGATAGAGAATGATGCACATCCGGACAAGCCCCAGCAGGATGAGCCCCACCAGCAGGCCGGTCATCACGCCGGAAAAATCGATCCAGATATCGGTGACCTGGCCGCTGCGGCCCGGCACAAAGAGCTGGATGGTCTCATCGGTCAGGGCTGTGAGCAGGCCGCCCAGCATGGGCCAGGACACATGCTTGAAGAAGTGCCGGGTGTACACCCGCAGGCAGAGCATAAGCAGGAAGCCTTCCAGCAGATACTCGCAGAAATGCGCCAGCTTGCGCACGATGTGCATGGTGAGCCGGTCGGCGGCACCGGGAAGGCCCAGATGCCGCAGGATACCCTGCAGTATCCCCAGTACCCGGCCGCTGGCCCCCTCGGACACATCCGCGATCTGCAGAGAGTTCGAGAAGATGAACACGATGCAGCCGATGAGGGCAAAAGTAAAGATCACCCGCCACGCGATGAGCCACGGGGAGGTGCGTTGATTCTGTTCCTGCATCCGCTTAGCCCAGAGCCTTGATGCTCTGCTCGATGTTGGCCAGCTTGCTCTGGCTGTTGGTGCGCTTTGCGCGGATTTCTTCCACCAGAGCGGCGGGGGCACGCTCCACGAACTTGGGGTTGGCCAGCTGGTTCTCAAACATGGCCAGTTCCTTCTCGGCCTTGGCCTTTTCCTTGTTCAGGCGGGCCAGCTCCTTCTCGCGGTCGATCAGCTCCATCATGGGGATAAAGCCGCGGGCGGTGTGGGTGGACACCTGCACCATGCCATCGGTGCTGCCCTCGTACTTTTCCGTAAAGGTCACGTCGGTGGCAAAGGCAAACTTTGCCAGATAGACCTCTGCATTCTGGAAGGGAGCGGGATCAGCCGTCTCGATGATCATACTGGTCTTTTTGGCAGGATGGACATTCATCTCGGTGCGCATAGTGCGGACTGCCTTGATGTAGTCCATGACCTTTTCAAAGGCTTCCTCTTCCTCGGCCCAGTTGTGTGCCTCGTCAAAGGTGGGCCAGCTCTGGGTCATAATGGTCTCGGCGGAGCCGGGCAGGGCCTGATACAGCTCCTCCGTGATGAAGGGCATGAAGGGATGCAGCAGCTTGAGGGCCTTGTCCAGCACATACACCAGCACACGGCGGGCGGTATCTGCCTGCTCTGCATCGCCGGAGTTCAGGCGGGGCTTTGCGATCTCGATGAACCAGTCGCAGTAGACATCCCAGATGAAGCTGTTGATCTTGGCCGCGGCCAGACCCATCTCGAAGTGGTCGAGGTTGTCGGTCATGGCACCGGCCACCTGATTCAGCTTGGTCAGCACCCACTTGTCGCTCATGTCCAGCTTGCTCTCCTCGGGCAGGCCGGGCTGGAAGTCCTCGGGCAGGTTCATCAGGACGAAGCGGGTGGCGTTCCACAGCTTATTGGCAAAGTTGCGGGCAGCCTCCACCTTCTTTTCGATATAGCGCATATCGTTGCCCGGGGTAGAGCCATCCACCAGCATAAAGCGCAGGGCGTCTGCGCCGTACTGGGCAATGACTTCCAGCGGGTCGATGCCGTTGCCCAGGCTCTTGGACATCTTGCGGCCCTGGCTGTCGCGGACGATGCCGTGGATGCAGACAGTGTCGAAGGGAGCCTTGCCGGTGTAGGCCAGGCCGGAGAAGATCATGCGGCTGACCCAGAAGCCGATGATATCATAGCCGGTGACCAGCGTGTTGGTGGGGTAGAAGTACTTCAGGTCCGCGCTGTCCTCATTGGGCCAGCCCAGAGTGCTGAAGGGCCACAGAGCGGAGGAGAACCAGGTATCCAGCGTATCGGGATCCTGGGTGAAGTGGCTGCCGCCGCACTTGGGGCAGGTGCAGGGCATCTCTTTGGCGACCACGGTCTCGCCGCAGTCATCGCAGTAGAAGGCCGGGATCTGGTGGCCCCACCACAGCTGACGGCTGATACACCAGTCGCGGGTGCCCTTCATCCAGTTGAGGTAGTTCTTGGTAAAGCGCTCGGGCACGAACTTGATCTCGCCCTTCTCCACGCTCTCGATGGCGGGCTTTGCCAGCGGCTCCATCTTGACGAACCACTGCTTGGAGACCATGGGCTCGATGGTGGAATGGCAGCGGTAGCAGGTGCCGACCTCGTGCTTCAGGGGCTCGATCTCCTTCAGGAAGCCGCCCTCCTTCAGGTCTGCCAGAATGGCCTTGCGGGCCTCGAGGGTGGTCATGCCGGCGTACTTGCCGCAGTCCAGCACCTCGGGCTCGTTCACGGTGTTCTTGCCTGCGGCAAACAGTGCATCGGCAGCGGCCTTATCGGCAGCACCGGTCATGTGGCCGTCATAGGTGAACACCCGGACGATGGGCAGATCATGGCGCAGACCCACTTCAAAGTCGTTGGGGTCGTGGGCGGGGGTGATCTTGACGACACCGGTGCCCTTGGTCATATCAGCATGCTCGTCGCAGACGATGGGGATCTCCTTGTTCAGCAGGGGCAGGACAACATGGCAGCCGTGGAGGTGGGCATAGCGGGGGTCCTCGCCGTTGATGGCAACAGCGGTATCACCCAGCATGGTCTCGGGGCGGGTGGTTGCCAGCTCCAGCATCTCACCGGTCTCCTTGACCGGGTAGAGCAGGTGCCAGAAATTGCCGTCCTTTTCCTCGTACTCCACCTCGGCATCCGAGATGGAGGTGTTGCAGTGGGGGCACCAGTTGACCATCCGGTTGCCGCGGTAGATCAGGCCCTTGTCGTACAGGCGCACGAACACTTCCTTGACAGCCTCAGAGCAGCCCTCGTCCATGGTAAAGCGCTCACGCTCCCAGTCGCAGCTGCTGCCCAGCTTCTTCAGCTGGCTGACGATGCGGTTGCCGTACTTGGTCTTCCATGCCCAGGCGCGCTCCAGAAAACCGTCGCGGCCGACCATTTCCTTGGTCAGACCCTCGGCGCGCATGGCCTCCACCACCTTGGCTTCGGTAGCAATGGAAGCGTGGTCGGTGCCGGGCACCCACAGGGCGGCATAGCCCTGCATCCGCTTGGTGCGGATGAGCACATCCTGCATGGTGTTATCCAGCGCATGGCCCATGTGGAGCTGGCCGGTCACGTTCGGAGGGGGCATGACGATGGTGTAAGGCTTCTTGTCGGGGTCCGCTTCCGTGTGGAAGTAGCCGCCGTCCTGCCAGAACTGGTAGATACGGTCTTCCACCTGGCTGGGATCGTACTGTTTTGCGAGTTCTTTCATTGTATCCTCCCAAAAATGTGATGAGTGGGACGAAAAAAGCCGCCCCACGGAACGTTCCATGGGACGGCTGTAAACTACATACCGCGGTACCACCCAAATTGCACCGGCTGCAAATACAGCCCGTGCCCCTTGATGCCCCGGTAACGTGGGGCAGCTCCGAGGGCGGCTACTGGCTTCACCGCCCCTGCTCAAAAGCGACAGTGCGCAGCGCTTACCTGCCGGGCTCTCACCTGCCCCCGGCTCTCTGCAAGGCGGTTTGCCGCGCACACTCTTTCTCGTTGCATTTATACAAAGAATATAACGTTTTTTTGGCGTTTTGTCAATATGCTCCGAGAACTTCCTGCTTCAATCTGCCGATCAGCCGCTCCATCAGGGCCACCCGGTTGAAGGGGGTCATCAGGTAGAGGCCGTCCGCATACGGCAGGGCGGCCTTTGCCATTTCCAGCGAGATGGCAAGACCCAGCTCCTCGCCCTGGGCACGGTCGAGCCCGGCAAACTTTTCAATGATCCAGTCCTCCACATGGATGCCGTTGATCTCGTTCTCCATGAAAATGGCGTTGCGCTGGCTGACCACCGGCATGATACCGGCCAGGATCTTTGCATCGGCCCCCAGCGTCTCCCGGGACTTTTTCAGGTTTTCCACCGCCTGTGCCGAGAGCACCGGCTGGGTCAGAAAGCCGCTCATGCCGTTTTCCAGCTTCTCCTTTGCCCGGCGCAGCTCCACATCAAAGTTGCGGGCGTTCAGATTCAGGGCACCGAACACGGTCATGGGGCCGGGCATCTCCCGGCCTTCCCCTGCCAGCGAGACGATGTATTGGGCCAGCTTGCGGGAGTTGAACTGGTAAACGTTCTTCACCTCGTCCCGCTCTGCCGTGGGGATGGGATCACCGGTGATGGCCAGCACCTCCCGCACGCCCTCGGCGTACAGGCCCAGCAGCAGGGCCTTGGTGGCGTTCAGGTTGCGGTCGCGGCAGGTCATGTGGGGCAGGGTGCACAGCCCCAGCTCCCGGTGGACCCGGCAGGCCACCAGAGAGGAATCCATCCGGGCCTGTGCAATGGGGCAGTCGGCAATGGTCAGCAGGTCAGCACCCGCCGCCTGCAGCTTTTTTGCCCCTTCCAGATAACCGGTCAGGTCCGCATTGCGGGGAGAATCCAGCTCAATGGCAATGACCTTTTCCCCTGCGTTCAGCTTACGCAGGAAAGCATCCTTGTTTTCCACCGTCTGTTCCTTCACGGTGGAAAGCTCTTCTGCCGGAGCCGTTTTTTCCACCACGGGCAGGCTGTCCAGCTCCGCCCGCAGGGCGGCAATGTGGGCGGGGGTGGTGCCGCAGCAGCCGCCCAGGATCTGAACCGTGCCCTCGGCGGCCAGACGGCCCAGCTCCCTCGCAAAGTACTCCGGCCTGCCCTGATACTTCACCTGCGTCCGGGTGACAACGGGATAACCCGCGTTGGGCATGACCGACAGGGGCAGCGTGCCCCCCAGCTGCTTTGCCAGTGTGCGCATGGCACCGGGTGCCGACACGCAGTTCAGGCCCACGGCATCCACGATGCCGCTTTCCTGCATCCGCCGGGCAAGGTCTTTGCAGTACATGCCCTCCCGGGTGTAGCCGTCGGGCAGGACCGCAAAGGACACCAGCACAAAGGCATCCGGCACTTCCGCCTTGATGGCCCCCACCGCATTCAGAAGGCCCGCATCGGAACTCAGGGTCTCGAACAGGAAATTCCTGGCCCCCAGCGCCGCGAACTGCTTTGCCACAGCCGTATATACCTGCCCCGCCGGAACCGCCTCGGTATCCGGAGCCGGGCCAAGGTCGGCAAAAACGGCGGCACCCGTCTCCCCTGCGGCCTGCACAGCCAGCTGCCAGCCTGCCTGTGCCAGCTGTTCCCAGCCGGGCGTGTGTGCCGCCGCCAGCCGGGGCAGGCTGAAGGTATTCGTCTTGACGGCATCAGCCCCTGCCGCCAGATACTCCCGGTGGACAGCCAGCACCCCCGCCGGGTCGGTCAGGTTGGCCTGCTCGCACTCCACCCCGGGAGCCGCCTTATAATAAGTACCCATGGCACCATCAAAAAGCAGGGGGCGGGTCTGTAACAGTTCGCGGATGTCTTTCATAAAATGTCTCCTTTTCCCTCAGTTCCCTCTTGCGAATATAAAAAAATTCAGGTATAATTTTGTTATGAAAGCGAGGTGTATTTTCATGCCGAAGATTCGTTCCAGCGCAGACCTGCGCAACAATTACAATGATATCTCTACCTTCTGCCACACCTACGCAGAGCCGGTGTTCATCACCAAAAACGGCAAGGGCGATCTGGCCGTGATGAGCATTGAGACCTACGAAGAGCTGGCAGGCCGCTTTGAGCTGTATTCCAAGCTCCAGGAAGGTCTGGACGATGTTGCCGCCGGACGTACCATCCCTCTGGATGAGGCAATGGCTGAGCTGAAAAATCGCAGGAGTCGTCGATGAATTATTCTATTGATATCACCGTTGCAACCAAACGTGATCTTGCCGATGCCTTTGACTACATCGACGGGATGCTTATGAACCCTTCTGCGGCGGACCGTCTGATCGACAATGCGTGGAAGCAGTTTCGTTCGCTCGATATCTTTCCACAGCGCTTTCCCATTGTTACCGACCCCATGCTGGCAGGTTGGAAAATTCGCTTCTTTCCTGTTCAGAATTATCTAGTGTTTTACCAGATCGAGGAACCCGCTCAGGTCGTCCACATTCTCCGGTTCCTCTATGGTAAAAGCAACTGGGTCTCCATCCTCAAAACCGACTTCAGCGCAGAATAACCTTCCACTCCCCGGGCTCCGGGGAGTTTTTTGTCGCTCTCTTCCTTCAGTTTAATGAAGTTTCGCCTCTTGTCAAGCGTTTTTTCGTGCCACAGCTTGCAGGCAGGGCAGTTTTGTGCTATCCTATGCGTAACTTTTACATGTGAGGAGAGATGTATCATGCGCCATGCAGGCACACAAACGATCGAAACGGAGCGGCTGCTTCTGCGCCCGCTGATCCCGGCGGATGCCCCCATGATGTACGCCAACTGGGCCAACGACCCGGACGTGACCCGCTGGCTGCGGTGGGAGCCCCACAAAAACGTGGACGAGACCCGGGAACTGCTGACCGCATGGGCGCTTCTCTACCCCAATGGAGATTACTACCAGTGGGCCATCGTGGAAAAATCTACCAGGCAGGTGTTTGGCTCCATCGGCGTGTTCACATCCAGTTCCGCCGAGCCGGAGCGTGACCCCTGGCCCGGCTTCGACCACACGAACGGCGTGTGGGAGGTCGGCTACTGCATCGGCAAGGCCTGGTGGAACAAGGGCTTCACCACCGAAGCGCTAAAAGCAGTTGTAGAATACTGGTTCAAAAATACAGATAGTAGCTGGCTGGCCTGCTGCCATGCGTTTGAAAATCCTGCCAGCGGCCGGGTCCAGCAGAAAGCCGGCTTTGTCTACGACCACGATTCTGTCTACCACAAATTTGACGGCACACCGGTTGCCTGCAAGTGCTACGCATTGACAAGAGAACATTACGAAGAACTGAGAGGTTTATTTTGAGCGAACTTTATGACATTTTAGTAGAAACGCCCCCCACAAAGGTCATCTTACTGGCCCTGGATCAGGGGCTATGGGACTGTGAGCGCAGCCTGAACGAGCTGGCTGCACTCTGCGAGGCCAACCACATGGAGGCTGTAGCATCCGTGACCCAGAAGCGGCAGACCCCCGAGACCGGCATCGTGCTGGGCAGCGGCAAGCTGGAGGAGGCCGCC
>ERZ779842.931-NODE-931-length-27411-cov-4.865112_pt1 | contig 27411 bp, 19 predicted proteins | sample MGYA00511095_ERZ779842 | MGnify/ENA primary metagenome ERZ779842 (study PRJEB29588, sample SAMEA2154036) | human gut metagenome | biome: human gut; feature: human-associated habitat; material: faeces | place: Denmark | collected 2008/2010 ... | reverse complement strand
AAATCCTGCGAATGTGCTTGTATTTCAAGGGTTTTTCGGGATAATCAAAATTTTTCTCTTAAAAGTTTCCGTGTTTGTCAAGAACTTCCGCATGGGAAAGCTCAACACAGTCGCCTGCGTGGGCGTCTAAAGAAACTTCGACATAACCGGTAATTTCCTGACCGAAATCGATGACAGTTTCCCCGGCGGGCGTAGTGAAGATCCGCGCAGGCACGATACGCTCCTGTTCGGTAATTTTTTCGCCCTGTTGAGCAATCAGCGTATCGGACGGACCGTCAAATTCCTCGATTGCAATTGGAGCAGAGGACGGATCAAATGCCGCGTCGTAGGTCTCGCCATCATAAATTTCACTGAAACGGACATTGCTTTCATATGCCGACCAGTCTGCTCCGGTCGGGAGAAGCTGCGTGTTGCCGTCTGTATAGGTAATCGTCAAAAGTGCGATCAGTCCGGCTGAAATCTGTGCTTTTTGCTGACGGTGCGCTTCATCGGGCCAGGCAAGCGGACTGCGGTACCAACCTTTTCCGACGAGGATGGAAAGTTCGTTTTCCGAAGAAAGGAGCTCGGTAACATCATAGGTCTGCACCTGCAGACGGTGGCGATAGGATGTCCAGCCGGGAGCAAGGACGAAATCGCCGATGCGTTTTCCATTTAAAGATGCTTCATAAACTCCCATTGCTGTAACAGAAAGTGTTGCGTGCGCAACAGAAGATAACGACTGATTGGGAGAAGAAAAAAGAGAAAACTGTTTGGAATAGACCGGGCAGACGTCCCCTGTTGTCTGTGCCGGACGAATCCATTTTGCGTTTGGAATCATAAACATACCCTCCTTGTTTTGGTTCGTATTGACTTTTATGATAACAGATAGTAGCCTAAAGAAAAGCACCTGATTTTGACTGAAAATGGGGGTGAACTTGTCTTTATGTTCCGAGGGGAGATTACAGAATTCCAGTTCTATCAGAACAGGAAAGCGGAAAAACTCATTATGATGCCGTTTTGTCAGGAGGATCTTGAAATGCACGGCCATAATTTTTTTGAGCTGGCATACATCACGGGTGGGACAGCGGAGCATACGCTGGAAAACGAAGGGAAAACCATTTCTGCAGGCGATTATTTTTTTGTGGATTACGGCTGTCTCCATGGATTTCAGAACTGTAAAAATCTGACGCTGATCAACTGTCTGTTTTTGCCGGAGACGGTGGATGAAACACTGCAGGGCTGCCGGAGTTTTTCCCAGCTGTTGCAGGGCTGTCTGTTAAAATATTACCGGATGTCACTTGGGCAGGCGAAGTTTGCCAGAGTGTTTCACGACCGGGATGGACAGGTAGGGCAGCTGATGCAGGAAATGCTTCTGGAATATCAGGAGCAAAAAGTCGGATGTTATCCGCTGCTTCGGTTCAAGCTTCTGGAAATCCTGCTTCTGACGCTGCGCGGGCTGATCGAACCGGAAAACGAGCGCCCCTACAGTACGTCTGTGCAGGAGGTGCTGGAATATGTAAACGGGAACTATCAGGACAGCCTGACGCTGGGAATATTCTGTGAGCAGAAGCATTACAGCGTTGCCTATATCAGCAGGCGGTTTAAGCAGGAAACCGGGGTGACGCTGCGCGAATATGTCCAGAATGTCCGCATCGAAAAAAGCTGCGAACTGTTGGAAGACAGTGATCTGAGGGTGGTGGAGATCGCCCGCAGAGTCGGCTATGAAGACATAAAATTTTTTAATCAGATTTTTAAGCGGCGGATGCAGATATCCCCGCGGGAATACCGGAAAATCTGCATGAACCGTGCAGCAGACGGATAAAAGATATGGAGCAGAAATATCTGAAAACAGAGGAAACCAATTCAAAACAGGAGGAAGTATGGAACCGAAGGTAAGCATTATTGTTCCTGTATACAATGCACAGGAATATTTGAAACGCTGTGTGGACAGCATTTTAAGTCAGGATTACCGCGACTTTGAGCTGCTTTTGATGGATGACGGCAGTAAGGATGCATCCGGCGAAATCTGCGATGCCTATGCACAGCAGGATAGCCGGGTACGTGTGGTCCATAAAAAAAATTCCGGCGTGTCGGATACGAGAAATCAGGCACTGGAGCTGGCGCGGGGAACGTTTCTTCAGTTTTTGGACAGTGACGACTGGATCGTACCGGAGGCGACAAGGCTTCTGGTGCGTTCGATGGAGGAATATAACTGCGACATGGTCATTTCCGACTTTTACCGGGTTTCCGGGGAAAGGCTGGCGCAGAAGGGCGACATCGAAGAGGACAAGGTGATGAGCCGTCAGGAGTTTGCTTCCTATATGATTGAAAATCCGGCGGATTTTTATTACGGCGTACTCTGGAACAAAATGTACCGCAGGAGCATCATCGAAGAATATCATATCCGGATGGATACCTCCATCAGCTGGTGTGAGGACTTTTTGTTTAATCTGGAATATATCCGCCATGCGGAGAGCTTTTTTGCCCTGCAGGTGCCGATTTATTATTATCTGAAGCGCCGCGGCAGCCTGGTCAGCCAGGGAGCGAGCATCACGAATACGGTGCGGATGAAGAGCAACATTTTCGAGTATTATAACGAGTTTTATAAAGACGTTTACGAGGATAAGGATTATGCCGATATCCGGCTGCAGGTCTACAGCTTTTTATGGGCTGCGGCAAAGGACGGCGGCGTGCTTCCGGGAAGCAAGAAGCTTGGGGAAGAGCGCAGGCGGATTACCCGGGAAGAAGTGGAAGGAAACGGCGCAGTGATCGGGCAGTACCGGTTCCGCAGGCTGTATGAATATGAGCTGGATCTGGCGGCGCAGAAAAATATGCTGACGTTGGATGAGGCGCTTTTGCTGTGTGCCCTCGCCCAGTGCAGCGCCTGCTACAGCGCACGCAGGCTCGGGGAAATCGCCGGAGTCGGACAGCCGAGGCTGTTTCTTGCGATGCAGAAGCTGGAACGCAAAAAGCTGATCGCGCCGGAAAAGCCGGTTAAGGAAAAGAGTGCAAAAGAAAAGCCCGCCGACAGGATAGAAAGCACAGCGGAGAAAAAAGAGCGCACGGCGGACAAAAAGGAAAAAAGCAGCGAAAAGAAAGAAAAGAACCGCTTGCTCCTGACAGAGGAAGGCAGGAAGCTTTCCGGAGAGCTGCTGCGTGTGGAAAAAGACCTCTACAGCGTCTGCATGGAAGGTATTTCGGACGAGGAACAGAAGCGGATGGAAAAGCTGATGGGCAAAATTCAGGAAAACATGATTCGATTCATGGTGAAAGAAGTGCCGGAGGACGAACCGGGTTTAGAGACAGAGGAAGCGGGTGAACGGAAACAATAATCTTGCGCAGTTTACGCGTCTGGTTTATGATAAGGATAAATCATGAATTAAAGTGAGGAATATTATGAATCTGCCGTCCGCGTTTTTGACGCGCATGCAGGAAATGCTGGGAGAGGAATACGAAGCATTTCTGCAGAGCTATGAATCCGGTCATTATCAGTCGCTGCGGCTCAATCCGCGCAAAACGGACCGGGAGGAATTTACAGAAAAATCGCCGTTTCATCTGACGCCGGTTGCATGGGAGAAAAACGGTTTTTATTACAGCGAAGAGGATACACCGGGCAAGCACCCGTATCACGAGGCTGGTGTTTATTATATTCAGGAAGCGAGCGCGATGGCGCCTGTCGGATATCTGGACGTACAGCCGGGGGATTATGTGCTGGATCTGTGCGCTGCCCCCGGCGGGAAAAGCACCCAGATCGGTGCTGCGATGCAGGGAAAAGGTATTTTAGTCTGCAATGAGATCCATCCGGCGCGGGCAAAAATTCTTTCGGAAAATGTGGAGCGGATGGGACTGACCAATGCAGTTGTGACGAACGAAAGCCCGGAGCGACTGTCCGCTTATTTCCCGGAATATTTCGATAAAATTTTGGTGGACGCCCCCTGCTCCGGTGAGGGGATGTTCCGAAAGCACGAGGAAGCCTGCAGCGAATGGAGTCCCGAAAACGTGGAGCTGTGTGCAAAGCGGCAGGACAGCGTGCTGGACGAAGCTGCCGCAATGCTGAAAAAAGGCGGCAGGCTGGTATATTCGACCTGTACGTTTGCGCTGCAGGAGGATGAAGGCAGTGTTGCACGATTCCTTTTGCGGCATCCGGAATTTTCCATAAAAGAGACGCACCGTTATGACGGTATGGAGCCGGGCAGACCGGACTGGGCGGGAACCGAGCCCGTCCCGGACGGAATGGAAAAGACCATTCGTCTCTGGCCCCATAAGCTGCATGGAGAAGGACATTTTCTGGCGGTGCTTGAAAAAACAGGGGAAGTGCCGGAGGGATACCGGGCGCGCAGCCTGTATGGAATCCAGAAAGGAATTGCGCCCAAGGATTTTGCTGCATGGAAAGAATTTGAACGAGAAAGCCTGAAGAAGCAGTTTGATGGAATCTTTTTATTGTTCGGCGACCAGCTTTATCTTGCGCCAAAGGACATGCCGGCTTTAAAAGGCTTAAAGGTGCTACGTCCGGGACTGCATCTGGGCACGATGAAAAAAGGGCGGTTTGAACCGGCACATGCGCTGGCACTTTCGCTTTCGCCCAAAGATGCAGTGCATTGCTGCAACCTTTCCGGTGATAGCCAGGAGGCAAGGCAGTGGATCAACGGCATGACGCTTTCCAAAGACGGGGAAAAGGGCTGGCAGCTGGTCTGCGTAGATGGATACAGCCTCGGCTGGGGAAAGCTGGCAGGCGGGATTTTAAAAAATCATTATCCCAAAGGGCTGCGCAAAACAATGTAACAGATGTGCTGTCTGTGCAACCCGCTGCAGGCGGAGCAGGACTCTGTTTTACATATGCAGGAACAAAAAAAATGGAGGAAAACATTATGAGATTTACACTGGATTACGATCAGTACGCTGCCCTGGCAAGACAGACGGCAGCAGAGGGATGTGTTCTTTTAAAAAATGAGAAAGAGGCACTTCCGATCCGAAAAGGAGAGACAGTTTCCGTGTTTGGACGGATTGCCTTTACCTATTATAAGAGCGGAACCGGATCGGGCGGTATGGTAAATGCTCCCTATGTGACAAATATCCTGGACAGCTTAAAGGAATGCAAGGATATTTCTGTCAACGAAGAGCTGGAAGCGGTTTATCAGGACTGGATCCGGGAAAATCCCTTTGATATGGGAGAAGGCTGGGCGCAGGAGCCCTGGAGCCAGAAGGAAATGCCGGTCAGCGAGGCGCTTGCACAGAAAGCGGCAGCATCCTCTGACCTTGCTGTTGTTGTGCTGGGCAGAACAGCAGGCGAGGACATGGACAACAGCGCAGAGCCGGGAAGCTATCTGCTGACAGCAGAGGAGGAGGCGCTGATCAAAACCGTCTGCAGCGCATTCAAACGGACTGCCGTTGTGTTAAACGTCGGCAATATCATTGATATGAAATGGGTGGACCGCTACCAGCCCCAGGCAGTTTTGTATGTATGGCAGGGCGGTCAGGAGGGCGGACACGCGGCGGCAGATATCCTGATCGGCGCAGTGAATCCGTGTGGTAAGCTGAGCGATACGATCGCAGCAGATATTTCGGATTATCCGTCTACGGATAATTTTGGAGATGCTGTATGCAATGTGTATGCAGAGGATATTTACGTTGGCTACCGTTATTTTGAAACCTTTGCAAAGGAAAAAGTAAGCTATCCCTTCGGCTTTGGTCTGTCTTATACGGATTTTTCCGTGGAGGTTCTGAATACAAGAACAGACGGTACGAAAGCAGAACTTACCGTTTTGGTTAAAAACATCGGAAAGACTGCCGGAAAAGAAGTCGTGCAGGTGTATGTCTGCCCGCCTCAGGGAAAGCTTGGCAAGCCTGTCCGGAATCTAAACAGCTTTTACAAGACGCAGCTGCTTACGCCAGGAGAGGGAGAGGAGGTAAATCTCGTCGTTTCCTTGGAAAAGAGTGCATCCTATGATGACAGCGGCGTAACCGGGGAGAAATCCTGTTGGGTGCTGGAAGCTGGCGCCTATGGCATCTATGTCGGAACGGATGTCCGCAGCGCGAAAAAGGTTTGCGAGGTGCAGTTAGACGAGCTGTGCGTCATTTCCAGACTGGAAGAGGCGCTTGCACCGGTACAGCCATATGAGCGTCTGGTTCCGGTCGAAACGGGCAAAAAGGGCACAGACGGAGAGCCGGTTCTGGAAATCGGAAAACAGGCAGCGCCTCTGCGGAGCGTCGATTTGGCAGAAAGAATCCGGACAGAACGTCCGGAGGCAGAGGCCTGCATCGGCGATCAGGGCTGGAAGTTAGCGGATGTTTGTGATAAAAAGGTGACGCTGGAACAGTTTTTATCCCAGTTATCGGACGAAGATCTGGCATGCCTGGTCCGGGGAGAGGGCATGTGCTCTCCGAAGGCAACACCTGGCATTGCATCTGCATTCGGCGGTGTGACGGATTCCTTAAAGGCATTTGGCATCCCGGTTGCGGGCTGCTCGGATGGACCCTCCGGAATCCGTATGGACTGCGGAACCATCGCCTTTTCCCTGCCAAACGGCACACTGCTTGCCTGCACCTTTAATCCGGAGCTGGTGGAACAGCTTTATGAGATGGAAGGAATGGAGCTGCGCAAGAATCAGATTGACACGCTGCTGGGGCCCGGCATGAACATTCATCGCAATCCGTTAAACGGCAGAAACTTTGAATATTTTTCGGAAGACCCCTGTGTGGCAGGTACGATGGCTGCAGCTCAGTTAAAGGGCATGGGAAAATATGGTGTGACCGGAACGATTAAACACTTTGCGGGAAATAACCAGGAATTTAAGCGGCACGATGCAAACGGCGTTGTTTCCGAACGTGCGCTGCGCGAGATCTATTTAAAGGGCTTTGAAATCGCAGTAAAAGAAGGACATGCCTACAGCATTATGTCTACCTACGGACCGATCAACGGAATCTGGACAGCAGGCAACTACGACCTGCTGACGACGATTTTGCGGAAAGACTGGGGCTACCAGGGCGTGGTAATGACCGACTGGTGGGCGAAGATGAACGAGGAAGGCGAGGAAGGCTCCCAGAGCAATACGATTCCGATGGTGCGCGCCCAGAACGACGTTTACATGGTTGTTTCGGATTCTGCTTCGAACTCTGCAAATGACAACACGATGGAGGGCCTGGCAGATGGACGGCTCACAAGAGGACAGCTGGTCAGAAATGCAAAGAATATCTGTCATTTTCTGATGCGTTCTCCGGTGATGAATCGTTTCTGTGATCGGGAATTTGATGTATGTGAAGAAATTAACAATCCGGCGAAGGACGCGATGGCAGGAAATTTGATCGCAAGCCAGAAAGTAGAAAAAGAGACAAAGCTCGACCTGACAAAGCTGAGCACCCAGAAGGGTGTGCGCGCCGGGTATCTGCTGGACGTCTCCAAAGCAGGCAGCTATCAGATGATTTTTAAAATGCATTCCGGGGAAAATCCGTTTGCGCAGCTGCCGGTTTCCATTTTTGTCAACGGCGTCCTGCAGCAGACGACGACCTTTAACGGAACCGACAACAAGATCATAGAGCGTGCAGTAACGATAAGCTTCCCGGAAAGCGGGGAAAACCAGCTGACGCTGTTCTTTGGCGAGAGCGGGGTTCGCATGGATGAAATCCTTCTGGTGCAGGAATAAAACGGCATACAGGGGCTTTGCGTACGGACTGGAGGAAACGTGAAGAAAGAGAAACAAAAAGACAGAGAGGATAGACAGATCTGCATTGTGTTCGCGACGGCGCTTCTGGCGTGCGCGCTCTTTACCGGCTGTGGTGCTGCGAAGGAGGACAATCTTTCGCAGGGAATTGCGCTGGTGGAGCAGATGGACTATGAGGGCGCGCTGACCTGCTTCGAGGCGGCAGCCCTGAATAAAGAGGATATGCGTCAGGTTTACAGAGGGCAGGGGCTGGCTTACATGGGCATGACGGATTATGAGAATGCAGCGGCGAGCTTTGAAAAGGCGCTGGGGCAGAGCAGCCCGCATCCGGATGCAATGGATTATGACATCAACTATTATCTGGCGACTGCCTATTATCGGAACGGACAGGTCGACAAAGCGATCCATGTTTATCAGGCAATCACGGATCTGAAGCCCGGGGAAAAGACCGCCTGGTACTTAAAAGGAACCATGGAGCTGGAGCAGGGCAGTACGGACGCTGCGAAAGCCGATTTTGATAAGGCGGTTGAGGCTGCGCCGAACGATTACGACATCCGGATTGATATTTTCTGCAGCTGCAGCAAATACGGACAGGACGATCTTGGAAAATCCTATCTGGAAAATGTTCTGGACGGCGACAGGAAGCGGATTTCGGATTTCGATCTCGGCAGAATCAGCTACTACCTGGGCGATTATGAGCAGGCCCGTACCTCTTTGGAAAAGGCGCAGGAAAACGGCGGTGCGGAAGCGGCGTCCCTGCTCGGTCAGACCTATGAGGCGCTCGGTGACTACAATTATGCGGCGAGTGTCTATAACACCTACCTGCAGAACAAAACGCCGGACGCGTCTTTGTACAATCAGCTCGGGCTTTGCAAATTAAAGGGCGGCGATTATGAAGCGGCGCTTGCAGCGTTCCAGGCAGGGCTGGAAGTAGAGGGCAATACGGCGACGCAGTCGCTGATGTTCAACGAACTGGTAGCGTATGAATACCTTGGGCAGTACGACAAGGCGAAGCTTGCGATGGATCAGTACCTTGCTTTGTATCCGGACGATGAAAAGGCACAGCGGGAAGCGGTATTTCTGCAGACGCGGTAGCCCTACACACGGACAGGACAGTATAGTCGCATGGCTGCTTAGAAAGAAATGTAGGGAATGACTATGGAGAAACGTGTAAAAATCAGAAAAACGGTTTTTGGCGGCGCGATCGCCCGTATCTGCTGTCTGGCGTTGTGCCTTTGTCTCGGATTGTCGATATCGATGACGGCACAGGCAGCATCCGGGAAAAAAGTGACGCCGGTTACGATGGCAGCAGTCGTCGGGGAAGAAAAAACGGTGACGCAGCAGGCGGATAAAACCTCTGCAGCACTTGGTATTTTACCGGCCGGCACGACGGTCAACGTATGCGGGCAGACCGGCAGCGGGAAAAGTGGCATGTACCAGATTGTCTATGGAAATGCGATCGGCTATATCACACAGACAGCCTGCCAGCCGGTCTGCGTGGATGTAGCGATGACGGCAGCGCTTGCTGCACAGGCGGAAGCGGTGAAACAGCAGGTGGCACAGGCCCAAGCAGCAGCGGCGGCACTGGCAGCGCAGCAGGCGGCACTGGCGCAGCAGGCAGCAGTACAGCAGGCAGCACTGGCTCAGGCGCAGGCTGAGCAGAAAGCCCCAATTCCGGTGGGCAGCGGCAACGTCATCTTCGTCGGGGACTCCCGCACGGGACAGATGGCGAATGCAGTCGGTGGAACGGCAGCATGGCCTGGTACGGCCTTTGTGGCATGCTTTGGAGGTGGCGTGGACTGGCTTTCCACCGCCCAGGCGAAAAAGGACGTCGACCAGTATGTGACGCCCGGCTCAGTGATTATTCTCAATTACGGCGTCAATGATTTATCACGACACAACGATTATATTGCGACGATTAACCGATATGCACAGGATTGGATTTCGAAAGGTGCGACGGTGTACTTCGCCTCGGTCGGTCCGGTCGGGGAAAACGAATACGGAAAACGCAACTGGGCGGTAGAATATTTTAACAACCAGTTAAACAACCGGCTGGATGCCAGAATCGGACGACTGAATCTGTATGTGTTTCTGGCGGGCAGCGGATATACCACGCAGGCAGACGGACTGCATTATGATGGTGCAACCTACGCAGCGATGTTCCGGTTTTTGATGCAGAGCATTGGAAGAATATGAAACAAAAATACGAACACATTCAGCTTCTGAGGGCGCTTGCCTGTATCGGAGTGTTTATCACCCACCTTGCACCGAGGCTGGAAGCGACGGGAAAAGCCGCGTGGCTTGCCAATCAGGGAGCGGCGGGCGTGTATCTCTTTTTTGTCCTCAGCGGCTATCTCGCCTGCTGTGACAGAAAGCTCCCGACGGCTGGGAAAAAAGAACTGCTGACCTATTATAAAAAACGTCTGGTGCGGATTCTTCCGCTGTATTATGGGGTGATCCTTTATAACATCCTGCTGCACGGGCTGATTTTAAAGGATATTCCGGCAGACCCGCAGGGCCTGTACTGGCTTCGGTATTTTTTCCTGACAAACAGCGTGATCCCTGCGCCGAATGATTTTTGGGGAAACCTGAGCGCAACGTGGACGATCAGCCTGTTTATGGCATTTTATCTGCTTGTGCCGGTCTTTGTGCGCCTGATCCGCGGCTGTACGAGCGCGTTTTTCTGCTATGTACTGGCATTGATTCTGCGGTATTTGTGGGTAAAAACCGGATACGGTGATTACATGATGATTTTTTACTACCTGCATTATTTTCTGCTCGGTATGTTGGTCTGGGAGATCCATCAGGCGGGAAGGCGTATCGGCGCGCAGCTGCTTGTCTATATCGGCATGATTGCGGCAGCAGGTGCGGCTTTGACCCTTGGCAGGGCGCAGACGGATTCGTTTATTTGGTGGTCGTGGTGCTTTGGCATGTTACTGCTTGCAGGCAGCGGCTTTCGGTTCTGCAGGAAAGGAATCGGCGGTCGGATTTCGGACGCTGTGCTGTGGACGGATCGGTATTCGTATGAGATTTATCTGGTGCATGCCGTCATTTTAGAAGGGCTCGGCATGGTGCGGGTACAGATTGGACTGCCGAACGCAGCGTTTCTGATTCTGGCGCTGCTTCTGACCGGCGCAGGTGCGGTACTTTCCAAAAAACTGATCGAAGAACCCGTCGCCGGACTTGTTGCCCGAAGCAGAATGTGATACCATAGCAGAAGCTTGGAAAACTGACGCAAGCCAGGAAAACAAAAAGGAGAAAAAGATATGATTGACCAGTTAATTGCAAATATCAAAAAGACAAATGCTCCAATCGTTGTCGGACTGGACCCGATGATGAAATTTATTCCGGAGCAGATTCAGAAAGCTGCTTTTGCGGAATACGGCGAGACGTTAAAGGGCGCTGCAGAAGCGATCTGGCAGTATAATAAGGGCATCGTGGATGCAGTAGCGGATCTGATTCCGGCAGTAAAGCCGCAGATCGCCATGTATGAGCAGTTCGGCGTAGCAGGTCTGATCGCATTCCAGAAGACCGTCGCATACTGCAAAGAGAAAGGTCTGGTTGTCATCGGCGATGTAAAACGCGGCGATATCGGTTCCACTTCTGAGGCTTATGCGGTTGCCCATCTCGGAAAAGTAGTAGTGGGAGAAAAGAGCTATGCACCCTTTGACGAGGATTTTGCAACGGTGAATCCGTATCTGGGTTCTGACGGCATCAATCCGTTCATAAAGGTCTGCAAAGAAGAAAATAAGGGCATTTTTGTGCTGGTAAAAACTTCCAACCCCAGCAGTGGTGAGTTCCAGGATCGTCTGGTGGACGGCAGACCGTTGTATGAAATCGTCGGTGAAAAGGTTGCCGAATGGGGCAGCGAGTGCATGGGCAGCGAATATAGCAATGTTGGTGCGGTTGTTGGCGCAACCTATCCTGAAATGGGCAAGGCGCTGCGCAAGGTGATGCCGAAGTCCTACATTCTCGTGCCCGGCTACGGCGCACAGGGCGGCAAGGGCGCTGATCTGGTCCACTTTTTCAATGAAGACGGACTTGGCGCGATTGTCAACTCTTCCCGCGGCATCATTGCAGCATATCAGCAGGAAAAATATGCACAGTTTGGTGCGGCTAACTATGCGGACGCATCCAGACAGGCGGTTATCGATATGAGAGAAGATATCGCACAGGCGCTGCAGGGACGCAAATAAATGAAAACGTCAATCAGAATATAGAAAAAATCGGGTGGAAGCTGTCAGGTATCTGGCGCTTCCGCCTTTTTTCGTGTAGGAAACAGCGTCTCTATACAAAAAAGAATGTACCAAGGCACGAGGGGATGGACAAGGCAAAAAAACGTAATATATGGACAAGTCAAAAAAAACGCAATATAATAAATGAAATGTAATATATTGCAGCGAGGAAAAAAGAATGAATCAGGAAGTCAGCATAACAAAAGAACAGGTTCAGAAAGAAATGAAATATTTCCGCAGGCTTTTTCCGATTGTGAGGCTCCTGGACGGGGAAAGGCTGCTGCGAAGAAACGATGGCATGGAAGCAGAACCGGTGGAGATCGATGCACCAGAAATCTGCCATTGTTATGATCTGTGGAAATACTCGGCTCCCTGTAAGCATTGCATTGCACTGGAGGCAGTCAGAAGCAGAAAAGAAAAGTGCAAGCTGGAGATTGTGGGGAATGACATCTATCAGGTGATCGCAAGATATCTGGAAATGAATGGAAAGCCTTACGTGATGGAGATGGTACACCGTCTGGATGAGGATGCACTGACGGATCTGGAGGAAAAACAATATCTGATTGAACAGCTGACGGGCTATAACGAGAAGCTCTATCAAGATGTGCTGACAGGTGTATTCAACCGCCGTTATTATGAAGAAAAGGTCAAAAATATGTGGGGACCTGTGGGCATTGCGATGATGGATCTGGATAATTTTAAATATTATAACGATTCCTACGGACACAATGTGGGGGATCTTGCACTCAATAGTGCTGCAAAAGTGATCTTATCCAATATCCGAAAATCAGATTTTCTGATCCGCTATGGCGGGGACGAATTTTTGCTGGTACTGCCCGGGATCCGGAAGGACGCCTTTGACAAAAAGCTCAACCAGATCCAAAAACAGCTTCATCAGACCACTTTGGACGGCTATCCGGGTATCTCCCTTTCTGTGAGCATCGGAGGAGTAACGACGGTGGAAGAGACTGTGGGGACCGCTTTGGAGCGTGCGGATCGGCTGATGTATCAGGCAAAGAAGCATAGAAATCAGGTTGTGACAGAAAGCAGTACGGAGGGAATCCGTCAGGAGGTCGGAGAAAGGCTGGAACGCGACTCCGGCAGAGAGCTTGTCCTCATTGTGGATGATGCCAAGATCAACCGGGAGATTCTCTTCGAAATGCTGAAGGATAGGTTTGACATTATAGAAGCATCCAGCGGCGAGGAGTGTCTGGAGCTGCTGCATCAATACGGGACAGAAATATCTATCGTTTTACTGGATTTCATCATGTCGGGAATGGACGGACTCGGTGTTTTGAAGGTGATGAATAAAGAACATCTCATCGAAGATATTCCGGTCATCATGATTTCCAGCGAAGACTCGGAGCTACATATCCGTCAGGCATACGAAATGGGCGTATCAGACTATATCGGCAGACCCTTTGATACAAGTGTTGTTCGCCAACGTGTATATAATACCATCAAGCTGTATGCAAAGCAGCGCAAGCTGATCGACCTGGTTGCAGGCCAGATGCAGGAAAAAGAGAAAAACAACCAAATTATGGTCAATATCCTGAGTCATATCGTAGAATGCCGAAACGGAGAGAGCGGACAGCATGTCCGGAATATCGGAATACTGACGAAGATTCTTTTGAAAAAGCTGATGCAGAAAACGGATCGATACCAGATGACATGGGGAGACTTAAACCGGATCGCACTGGCGTCGGCACTTCATGATATCGGCAAAATCGGCATTGAGGAAGCCATCTTAAATAAGCCCGAAAAGCTGACGCAGGAAGAATATGAAAAAATGAAAAAGCATACCGTGATCGGGTGGTCGATGCTGCAAGATCTGAAACAGTATCAGGAGGAACCGCTGGTACGTATTGCAGAACAGATCTGTCGCTGGCATCACGAGCGCTATGACGGAAAAGGTTATCCGGACGGCTTAAAGGGGGACGAGATCCCGATTTCAGCACAGGTGGTTTCCCTTGCAGATGTATATGATGCATTGACCAACGAGCGTGTATACAAAAAGGCGATTCCACATGAAAAGGCGATTGAAATGATCGTCGCAGGAGAGTGCGGACAGTTCAATCCGTTGCTGATAGAATGTCTGCTGGAGATAAAAGAAGATATCCCGATTCAGCTGATGAATGCTGAGCACAGAAATAGCTGGACACCTCTGGGGGGGGTAACACCCTCGTGGCGGGTTTGAAGACAGAAGGATAGAGGATAAGGGAAAAGGAGAGGAAAAGATGACAGTCAGAGAATGCTATGAAAAAATCGGATCTGATTTTGACAAAGTGCTGGGACGTATGGGCAGCGAAGCGCTGGTAAAACGGTTTGCAGTTAAATTTCTGGAAGACAAGAGCTTTGAGGAGCTGACGGAATCCCTGAAAGAAAAGGACGGAGAGGACGCATTCCGCGCCGCACACACCTTAAAGGGTATCTGCGCCAATCTTGGGCTGGACAGATTATACGAAATAGACTGCGAGCTGACCGAAAAGCTGCGCGGACGTCAGACCGAGGGCAGCGAGGAGTTATATCAGAAGGTGGCAGAAGCGTACGAAGCCACAGTAACCGTGCTAAAGGAGCTGGAAAATTTCTGAAAATCTTTACAGATAGTGAAGCTTGATCTAAACTGATAGGGAAAAATCTAAAAGAGCGGGGAACAGAGGAAGAAATATGCGTCTCAGGGGAAAAGGCGCAGCAGAATCAGACGATACACTGCAGTTGGGCACTGCGTGTTAAGATTCTGTTAAGAAAGAGTGAGAACGATATCACAAAGGAGACATTCTTCTTCAGAAAAATACAAATGAAAGGGAAGACACAGATGAAAATAGCGATGATAGGACATAAAGATTTCCCTTCTCGTTCCGGAGGCGTAGAGGTGGTAGTTTATGAGCTTTCGACCAGACTTGCTGCCAGAGGACATGAGGTAACCGTGTACAACAGAGGCAGGCAAAAGGGGCATAATGCTTATCTGGAACAGAACGTCAGGGTCAAGCGGATTTTTACATTTAAAAAGCAGATTTTGAATGCAATGGTCTATTCTTTTCTGGCGACATTTGATACAATATTTCATGATTTTGATGTCATTCATTATCATGCCATCGGACCCTCCGTTCCATTGTTTCTTGCAAAGCTGTTTGGCAAGCATACGGTATGCACGGTGCATGGACTGAACTGGAGAAGTGATAAGTGGGGTGGTTTCGCTTCCTTCTATCTCCGTCTGGGAGAAAAAGTTGCCGCCCGTTTTGCTGATGAAGTAATCGTTCTTTCCGAAGAGGAGAAACAATATTTTCTGCAGAAGTATAATCGGGACTCTATTCTGATCCATAATGCAGTGGAACGGATCACACCGGTTCCCTGTAATGTCATCCGGGAAAAATATGGCCTGGAAAAAGACAGCTATATTCTGTATGTCGGACGGATCTCTCCGGAAAAAGGACCGCAGGATTTGCTGGAGGCGTATCAGAAGCTCCAGCCGAAGGAACGTTTAGTGTTGACAGGACCGGCTCTAGAGACGGAGTTTGGGAAAGAAATGCTCCACAAAATCGATGCAGACCCGAGGGTGATCCGTACCGGCCTGGTGCAGGGACAAGAGCTCGCTGAGCTGTTTTCCAACTGCAGGCTATTTGTCCTTCCGAGTCATACCGAGGGACTTTCCCTTGCCCTTCTGGAGGCAATGTCCTGTGGCGGAAGATGTTTGGTCAGTGATATTCCGGCAAATACGGTGATTACCAAACAATACGGGGCAGAGTTTGAGGCAGAGAATATTGATTCGCTGGCGGCTGCGCTTTCGAAAGAATTGACAACTCCAAAGGACGAAGTACTGCTAAAGCAGGAAATAGAATATGTCAAAGAAAATTTTGATTATGATGCAGTGATCGAATGGCATGAAGATGTTTACAAATGTGCTCTGAACAGAAAAAATGAGAAGCGTTGGGAGCAAAATTGCTGATGAAGAAACAGGATGTGCAAATTTCAATAATTGTACCAATTTATAAGGTGGAAAAGTATCTTGTCCGGTGTGTAGAGTCACTGATTGCGCAGGATTTTCCGTCGTTGGAAATTATTCTTATAGATGACGGCAGCCCTGACCGGTGCGGAGAAATTTGTGACAATTATGCAAAAAAAGATGCACGGATTACCGCTTACCATAAACCGAACGGCGGCCTGTCGGATGCCCGCAACTACGGACTGGAGCGGGCGCATGGGGAATATGTCTTATTTGTAGACAGCGATGACTATCTGGAGCCCCAGGCCTGTGCCAACCTATGGAAGGAAGCAAGGGCAGGCTTTGCAGATATAATTATCTCCAAAATGGCACTGGAGAAGCCCTCTGAAGGGATGGCACGGTTTGAAAAGGTGGCGGAGGATCGTTTTCAGTATCATCGTATCTATAGCGGCCCGGCATATCTGATGGGATGTCTGGAGGGTGGTGCACTTCGGGTAGAGGTTATCCGAACCATGTTTCGGCGAGATTTTCTTGTTAGAAATGACCTGTATTTTGAGTACGGTATTTTACATGAAGATGAAGAATTTACACCGAGAGCATTGTTAAAAGCGGAACGGGTTGTGTTGACAGATTATGTCTATTATCATTATGATAATTCCAGAAGTGATTCTATTATGAATTCCACGGCCTTAAACGCAAAAAAAATTGCGGACAGGGTGAAGATCTACGATGGACTGAGGAAGCTTTATAAAACAGTAAAGCCCCGGAAGCTGCGCAGGCTTCTGGAAGATGATCTGTCCTGGAAATATATTGATTGCTATTGTGCCAGTGAACCAAAAAGCAGAAAAAAGCTTGGTGTAAAGAGACTTGTCGTTTTAAAATGTGCCTATAAAGCCAGACGCAGAGCAAAGGCTCTTGTCTTTGCACTTGCGCCGAATCACTATGCAAACCGGATGCGGGAACAGGCGCTGGTACGCAAGGTACATCAGAGAAGAAGCAGCAGTAAAGTTTTGCCCATAGAGAGAGAACCTGCAAAAAACATAAAACATACGGAAAAGAAAGCTGGAAAAAACAGGTTAAAAAAAAGAATGACGTTTCTGGCGAAGTTTCTGTTTTTGATCCTGCTTTTGGCAGGCGGACTTGCCAAAAATATTTACGATAACCGGACGAATTATACGGCGGAATTTTATCAGGTCAGCTCCCGAAAGCTGACACACAGTATTCGGGTAGTTTTTCTGACAGATGTGCATTTGCGGGAATACGGAATGGATAACGGCGATCTTGTAGAGGATATAGAAAATCTTTCACCGGACCTGATCCTGCTTGGGGGAGACCTTGTAAAGGATACTGAGAATTCTTATTATAATATGATTTCCCTTTGCCGTCAGCTGTCAGAGCTGGCACCGGTATGCGGTGTGCTGGGCAACCATGAGGATGTGAAGATTTATCATCAGGGAGATGAGGAACTGCTAAAACGCTTCGAAGATGCAGGCGTGAAAATCCTGCGGAACGAGGAAACGTCCTATTCCCTGTATGACAATACGGTCAGTGTGATCGGTATAGAAGGAAAACCGGAAGATTTTGCAAGCTATGGAGCGAAAGAGTGTATGGAGGCGCAGGAAGCAGAGGATCAATATGATCTGCGCATCTGTATTGCGCATGTGCCTACTTATTTCCCGGAGAAGCTGGAAAATTACAGCTTTGACCTTGGACTTGCAGGACATACCCACGGCGGAATTGTTCGTTTGCCGAAGCTGGGCGCTCTTTATTCTGCGGAAGAGGGACTGTTCCCGGAGTATGGAGGAGGTGTCTATACCCTTGACAACAAGGCGACGCTGATTGTCAGCCGTGGACTGGGAGATTCCGACAAATGGCCGAGGATCAATAATGTTCCGGAGCTTTCAGTGATCGATATTAACTAAACCTTCCAATGCCGTAAGTAGGATAGTGCAATGAAAGAAATTAAAGGAAAAGTGAAAAGAGCAGTTCAGATACTGTGGGAAAACAAATATCGGATGACATATTATATGCTGATCTTGTGCATTTTGTTTGGATGCATTCATTATGCGGAAAGCGGCATTTGGTCCAGCGCGAATATTTCATTTAATTATTCAGAGGCATCCCTGGGCTTAAGCCCGAATAAAACACGTTTTAACGCCTATGAAATCGTTTCAGAGGAGGTTATGCAGCGTGCCATCGAAAAAGTTGGTTTGCAGGGAAGCATTTCCGCATCGGAGCTTGCCAGCCATGTCTTCATCACTCCGGAAGGAACGGGACATGTGGGCGGAAGTGACGATTACATCAGCACATCCTATAATATCAATCTCAATGCAGACGGATTGGAACTGAAAAATCGGACAACCATCAGTCTGCTGAAAAGTATCTGTGAAGCATACCGTGAGTTTTTTCAGAAAAACTACTGCGATAATCAGGACATGTTAAAGGAAAAACTCGAAATTACAACAGATTGTGAGCCCTACCTGCGTCTGAATGAGCTGGAGCTGCGGGCAGAATGTATCATGCAGTATTTAAATGCGCGTCTGAGCGAAAACAAGAGCTATGTCGATACCGAAAATCCGGATTCGTCTACCAATAACTTCACGACGCTGAGCAAGCAGATCAACAATATTGTGGATTATGATATTCCGAATGTGAAGGCCTACGTGATCGAAGGAGGGATTGCAAAGGATGCTTCCCTGCTGATCAGCATTCTGGAGTACAAAAACAAAATCGACGATATTGCCGCACAGAAGGAAATGGCATATTATGATGCCAACAAAAACGGAATTTCCGTATATGAAAAGTCCATGACATCCGTTGTCATGATCCCGACGACAGATGAGATGGAAGAATATTACATGTCCCGGACAAAGACTGCAATGGACAATATGGCGCGTTCTGCGGACAGCTCGCTGCAGGCAGCGACGGATTATCAGTCGGAAATCGTGGATACCAGTTATGTAGTGGAGAAGATGCAGACGGTTACCGATGATGCAGGGCGTCTGAAGGAAGCACAGGATATGATCAACAAGCTGGAAAGCGGAATCAATGAGATTTCGGATCAGCTGTTTATATTGGATAAGGCATATATCAGATACAAGTCACAGAACTATGTCTCTTTTACTTATAATAATGCGTCCTTTACTCAACGAATTAACGTAAAAAAGACAGGAATGAAAGCTGCAGCAGTTCTGGCGTTTATGGTGGGATTGAATTCTCTGAGGAAAGTCAGGAAGAACAGAAAGGGCATAAAGAAAAGTGAAAAAGTTTGAGATTTTGCGATATCTGAAACGTTTCAGTATGCTGATTTTTTTGCTGACGATGGCAGGGGCGGCAATGATTTACCTGTATGCGCAGGGAAAGCAGCAATATACAGCATCTGTTGTTTTGAAGTACACAAATGACGGCATAAAGGACGGCTATGCCCCGGACGGTTCTGATCTGGATGTGAATGAAATCTATTCCTCTACCGTAATTGCACAGGCGATGGATTCTCTTGGAGCATCCGGAAGACTGACGACAGTACGATCGAACTGCAGCGTTACACCGATTATTTCAGAGGAACAGGAGAAGATCAACGATGCACTGATCGAAAAGGGAGAAGAAGTCACCTATTTTCCGGATACTTATAAGGTGAGTCTGGTGGTGGATGGAAAGCTGGGCGGCAGCTATGCACGCAATATGCTGGATGCGATCATGCAGAGCTACTGTACCTATTATACGGAAAAATATGTGGAGCAGAAGCTGTCCCTGAATCCGTCCAGGAATCTTCTGGATAACGGTTATGATTATTATGAATGTGTCCGTATCCTCGAAAACGATACCAACGATATGCATGATTTCCTGCTGGCAAAGCGGGAAAGCTACCCGAATTTCAGATCCTCCCAGACAGGCTATACGTACAAAGATCTCTGTGCGATTTATTCTGAACTGAAAAAATATGAGATCCCGAAGCTGTATGCATATGTTCTGGATGGACCGCAGATACGGGATGGTAAGATCCTGCAGGAATTTATTGCAAACAGCATTGCAGATTCCCAGAACAGTGAAGCGGTTGGAGCACAGCAGCGCAGCGAGATCGAAAGGCTGATCGCTTCCTATGTGGAAAAGAATGCCGGAATTCTGAAGAGCTATTTTACAGAGGGCGGAGACAATGTTTCGTCTAATTATATTCTGGGAACCATCGAGGATGCAGGAGCCGGTGAAAAGGCGATCACAACCTACGATAACCTGATCCTTGAGCTGGTCGGAATTGATAAGACCATCGCGGCAGACAAGATCGACCGTCAGTTTCTGGAAGAGACCCTGACGGCCTTTCAGAACGTGTCCTTTGGCGGAACAGAGGAAGAGCATACCCAAATGGAGCAGATGATCAATGATTATGAGAACGAGCTCCAGGAATATTATGAAATCGTCAATACCAGCAGTAAGGAACTGAACCTGTATATCAGTGCAGATTATCTGAAAATGGTCAGCTCTGTCCGCGTAGCGCCTTCGATCAATATCAAGCTCTATATTATGCTCGCGCTGGTATTGTTTTTCGTGATCGGCTGCTGCGGAGCAGTCCTTTTGGGACGAATGTCGGATATCGTGGACTATCTGTTGTATGTCGACAAGAAGACAGGGCTGCCGAACCGGGAAAAGTTAAATATTTATATTGGAGAAATGGCGGGAAAGGTTCTGCCGGAAGCTTTCACCTGCTTTACTTTGAGTCTGGATAATCTGTCCGAACTGACAAAGCGGTTCGGATATACCGTAGGCGATGGCGTGTTAAAGGATTTCGCCGGACTGGTACAGCTGATGGGAGATACGGAAGGCATGAGAGGATATAATGGAATTGGCCGCTTTGTTGTATTTTTTGAAGAGTGCAGCAGCAAAAAGGCAGCAGCCATGATCCGGATCCTGGACAATCAGGTAGAGGAATATAACAGCTTAAATCCGGAATATCCGATCCGCTATACGGCGGCGTGGGCAACGACAGAAGAAACAGATACTTATGAAATCCGAGAGCTGCTGCGCCTTTCACAGAAAAAATGGAAGCAGATGGAGAAAGAAAAAGAGCAGTCTTCTTATAGTTGAGGAGAGAGCTGAAAGGAAAACAATGACGGAAATCGAATCCACAACAAGCAGTGAAAAGAATAGACGGGTGATCCGGAATATTGTAACAGCGATTGGATATCAGGTTGTCATTGCGGTGTTTGGTCTGGTACTTCCCAGATTGTATCTGGTTAATTTTGGCTCAGAGGTAAATGGTCTCAACAGCACCATAAAAAATATATTTGCATATCTGTCCCTTCTGGAGGCGGGAGTTGGACTCTCGGCACAGTATTCCCTGTATGGACCTGTAGCAAAGGGCGATACCGGGAGCATCAATGGGATTTTGTCTGCAACGCGCAGGTTTTATCTGAAGGTAAGTATCCTGTATACCGGGATCACCATCGGCTTTGCGTTGATCTATCCACTGGTGATCCAAACTGAGCTGGATTATTTTACGGTCTGTGGTATGATCCTGCTTTATGGCGTGCCGGGAATTGTGCTGTTTTCACTGCGTGGAAAGTACAATGCATTTCTTGAGGTAGAGGGAAAGAAATATGTTGTGACTTCCCTGGCCATGGTTACGATGGTTCTCTCAAACCTGTTAAAGCTGATTTTTCTGATGCTTTCTGACAATCTGCTTTTGATCCAGACCACCTACTGTGTACCTTCGATCGTTCAGGTTGTTTTTATCATCTTTTATGTGCGGAAGCATTATCAGTGGATCGACTGGAAGGCAGAGCCGGATCACAATGCGCTGGCCCAGAAAAACTCTGTTTTGATCCATCAGATTTCTTCCTGTTTATTTTCCAATACGGATACGGTTATTATTTCTTTTATGTGCGGAATGAATTATGCCAGCGTATATGCGGTATTTTCGCTGTTTTTTGCAAATTTCCAACAGTTGATCACAGCATTTTCCAATGGAGTGACGTTTCGGTTCGGACAGCTTTATCACAGTGATCGGAAACAGTTTGAGAAAGCCTTTGAATGGTACGAATCCTTGTATTACATGTTTGTATTCTGGGCGTATACGGTGATCACGGCATTCCTGATGCCCATTATCCGTCTGTATACCAGCGGAATAGCGGATGCAGCGATCTATGACAGCAAGAAGATGCTGCTTTTGTTTGCGGCATGGTCGATCCTGTCCTGTGTGGAAATGCCGCTGATTCAACTGCAATCCATCGCCGGAAAATTTGATGACACGAAAGGACAGGCTGTCTGGGAAATGGTCATCAATATCCTGGTCTCACTGATCTTAACTTGGCGGATCGGAATTGCAGGCTGTCTGGTAGGAACCCTGGCTGCACTTACCTATCGGATCGTAGCGCTTTTTCGGTACATGTTTGGCAATGTTCGACAGGGAAGTGCAAAACACAGCATCAAAAAGGTTGCAGTCAATGGGATGACAGCAGTAGTTATATTGTCTGTGATCGGGCTGGACGGCTGCAGGGCAGTCAATTATTTTTATGTTGCGGGAATTGCAGTGTTAAATTCCCTGTGGATTGCGGCACTCTATCTCCTGGTGAATGTTTTAACAAATTTAGAGGAATATAAAGACCTATGGAAAGAATGGAACAGGTGGCTGAAAATGCGATCCATGAGGTGACAGACTGATAAGGAGTTTGCGGTTGCGTACTTTATCTGAAATTATTGTAAAAAAAGACTACACAGTGAAACAAAAGGCGCGCCCCTTTTTGGATCAGAACAATCCGGTTATCCAGAAGGGGCTGCGGTTCTTTTTTGTTTTTTTGCTGACAGCTGCAGGTCTTGGAGATTGGAAAACCCTCAACAATATGATTGGCGGTCTGCCAAAGGCGATCGCAGTAGGGGCCCTTTGTATAACAGTGGCATATGCGATCATTTTTCCGGATCTGAAACGCTTAAAGCGGATGAAAGGACCTGCGCTGTTTTACATGTCCCTGGTCGCAGCGCTGCTTTTGTGGTCCATGGTGATCTGGATTTTGAATTTTATGAATTTGTCCTCCATGATCCGGGGCTGTTCCAAGGTGATCTTCCAGAGCATTGCAATTTTGACGGCGCTTTCCGGTGCGTATTTGTTTGGTGCAGAAGCAGTGGATCTGTTTGCAGTCAGCATGTGTCTGGCAAACGGGGCGATCATGGTATTGGAGATTCCATCCTTTGGTATTGCAGCGAGCGTGCAGTCTCTGATCACCTGTCTGGTGACCTTCGGCGAAGCAGAAGGCTACGCAAGAAATCTGGAGATTCATGATATTACCTTTGTTTTCGGACAGCTGCTGCTCTATTATGTGGCGTTTGCTCCAAAGGAAACACCCGGGGAAAGAAAAAAACGCTGGCGGATGATCTTGCTGTGTGCCTTTTTCTTTCTGGTCGGAATGAAGCGAATCGCTATTCCGGCAGCCCTTCTTTTTATTGTGTATTCCCTGTTTTTGAAACATAAAAAGTTTTTAAAGCCCTTTCTGATCCTACAGGGCTTTTTATGGGTCGCGTTCTTTTTGGTGTATATTTATGGAGTTCGAACGGGAGGAGTCTCCAGGATCCTGAATCTCGTTGGGATCGACATGATGGGGCGGGATTATTTATGGCAGCTTGCAGGGGAGCATTATGATTTCTCCTTCGGCTATATGGGACATGGCTTTGAATATGTGGATTCCATTGTCGCAAGCTGGTACAGCTCCGGTCTGATTAACCATCCCTATCCATTTCACAATGATATTTTGAAGGTGTTCGTGGAAATGGGTTTCCCGGGTTTTGTATTGTGGTCCGGGATCCAGTATGTGATAGGACCGATTTTCTGGACGAAGTATGCGGATAACAACACGGCGCTTTTGTACATGGCGGATCTTGGATATATGACGATCACTTATCTGACAGATAATACGGCATTTTATTTCTGGAGCACGATGGCGCTGCGGATTATTGTACTATCTTATTCTGAAAAACGGCATCAGCCGTCCAAAAAGGAGATCTGGAAGCCCAAAAGCAGGGCGGAAATGCAGGAACAGATCCGAAGCATGATGCAGGAGGAATAAAGAGGAGGAGAAAACCAAATGAAGACACCAGGGATTTCCTTTGTGATTCCGGTTTACAATATGGAGCGTTATCTGCCTCGGGTCATCCAATGTCTGAAAGCACAGACAATGCCCGGGTTCGAGGCGATTTTCGTCAATGACGGTTCCAGGGACAACAGCCTTGCACTCTGTAAGAGTGCTGCCTTAGAGGATACGAGGTTTCGAATCATCGACCAGCCAAACAAAGGTGTGGCAAAGGCGCGGAATGCAGCGCTGGATGCAGCGCGGGGGGAATATATCTGTTTTTTGGATCCGGACGACTGGGTAGAGCCTGACATGGCGCAGGTGTTATATGAGACTGCAAAAAAGGAAAACGCAGATGCCGTGATGTTTGGGATTTACAATGACTATTACGATGAGAGCGGCGACTTTGTGAAAACGTTGATCGATGGTCCGGCGCTTTGCGGTGTATATCGGGGAAAACCGTTTCAGGAGCATTTTGATGCGCTGGCATCCTCCTATCTGGTCATCACCAAAATGCTGCGCAGGGCGTGTATTGAGGCAGCCCATCTGAGATTCCCGGAGCGGACACTCGGGGAGGATGGTCTGTTTTATGTAGCGTTTATGCGGCAGAATCCGTCCTGCCTGGTAGCGATCCAAAAGCCGCTGTATCATTACACGTTTGCGCGCAGCGCGTCGCTTTCCAACTCCTGGCATCCGGAGCGGCTGCAGGACAATTTTTATTTAAGTGATGCGGTCTGGAGCGTGGTAGAGGACTGGGGGCTGCAGGACAGCGAAATGCATCGGAAGAAAGCCTGTTACTGTACGGTGCGGGATTTGCAGCTCGGCATTAAAAATGTCTGCAGCGGTCCTTTGTCTGCCAAAGAGCGGACAGATTGGCTGCAAAAAACGGTGAAGCTGCCGCGGGTGGAAAACGCAATAAAAAATACTGCAGTAAAGAGCTTTCACAGCAGAAATGACCGGATTAAGCTGCTTTTATTAAAGCTTCATCAGTATAGGGCGGTGATCTGGCTTTCCAGTCAGAGACACCGTTGACAGGCGAACCGGAAAAAGGATGAGAGGGAACATGAGAAAAGTTGTAAGAGCGCTGTGTTATCTGAAGGAACTATGCCTGATGGCCTTTTTTAAGCTGTTCGGTGCGGTCTGCAGGTGCTGCAGTGCCAAATATCGGGAGCTGTGGCTGGTATGTGAGCGCGGAAACGATGCGCGGGATAATGGTTACTGGTTTTACCGGTATTTAAAAGAAGAGCATCCGGAAATCAATGCGCGTTATGTGATCGAGACAGACAGTGCTGACCGGGCGAAAATCGAGGCGTTGGGAGGAATGGTTCCGAGAGGGAGCTTTTCTCATTATCTGGCGTATTATTGCGCGGATTTTCTGATCGGTACCCATGTACAGCCCTGTGCGCCGGATCTGATTTTATTTTATCATCTTGCAGGGAAAGGAATCCGGGCTAGGGGAAAACAGGTTTTTTTGCAGCATGGCATCATCAAGGATGAAATGGAATGGCTGCACCGTAAAAATATGTATATGGATCTGTTTGTCTGCGGAGCAAAGCCGGAATATGAATACATTCGCGATACGTTTGGATATCCGGAACATGTGCCGCAGTACGTCGGACTGGCGCGGTTTGATAATTTGATCCGGGCAGAGCGTAAAGAGAAGATGATTCTTGTTATGCCGACTTGGCGCGGCTCCTATTATCCGACAGGGGAGGCGTTTCGAAACACAGCGTATTATGAGCACTTCCAGTCTTTGCTCTGCTGTAAGGAACTGGAGCAGCTTTTGGAACAGCAGGATTATCGGCTCGTTTTTTATCCCCATGTCGAAATGCAGAAGGACAGCCGGAGATTTAAATCGGGCTCGGACCGGATCACAATCGTGTCGAAGGAGACCCATGATGTGCAGGAGCTTCTGATGGACTGTGCACTCCTGGTGACGGATTATTCCAGCGTCTTTTTTGATGTGGCGTTTTTGCGCAAGCCTGTTGTGTATTATCAGTTTGACGAAGAGGAGTTTCGTAAATATCATTATCAGAAGGGATATTTCGATTTCCGCCGGGACGGGTTTGGACCGGTATGTACGACACAGGAAGCACTGCTTGGGGCTCTGACGGAAAGCTTTGAAAATGGCATGGAGATGCAGACAGAATACGCGCAGCGTACAGAGCGGTTTTTCCCGCTGCATGACGGAAATAACTGCCGGCGGACGTTTGAAGCGATTGCAAGGTTGAAGGAAAGGAATAAAAAACATGCTGCGGAATCAGAGAGCTTATCAGTTCATTTATGACTGGACGAAAAACCGCTGCGCCGCTGCGGTCGGCGCGTGGGGCGGAAGAATGGTCGGACGGGCTGCCGTCGGTCTGCTTGGATGCTTAAAAAAAGAACAGATGAGCGAGAATGCGCTTTTGCAGGCGGCAGAGGCGGCGAAAAAATGCTATCTCAGACCGGCAGCGGATACAGATGGCTGGCAGGCGCTGCAGCCCTTTGGGCAGACAGAAGTCCTTGTTTCCGTCATCGTTCCGGTACATAACGGGGAGAAGGATTTAAAGCAGTGTCTGAACAGCATTCTGGCGCAGGAGTGCGGCAGTACAGTGGAAATTATTGCAGTCAACGACAATTCTACAGACAGCAGCGGCGATATCCTGGAGGAATATGCAAACTGGGGAGAAGTCAGAAGGGTTGAGCTGACGAAAGAAACCGGTGGAAGTGCAGCGAAGGCACGCAATGCCGGGATTTTGCAGGCAAAAGGAGAATATCTTCTGTTTGTGGATTGTGACGATGTACTGTTGCCGGGAGCGATTTCGGCGCTTTTGCAGAAAGCGCAGCAGACCGGTGCGGATATCGTGCAGGGCGGCTGGCAGTATCTGGATGGAGACGGGAAATTTGGGGCAGCACAGCGGTTTGCAGAACATATTTATGAAAAACGCACGGCATATGACTGTCTGGATTTGCCGGGGACTCCGTGGGCGAAGCTGTATCGTCGGAGCCTGTTTGATGAGATCCGGTTTCCGGCAGGATATACCTGCTTTGAGGATGCGGTCATCCATTTTCTGATTTTTCCGGCGGCTGAAAAGATTGCTTCCATTTCGCAGGTGGTCTATGCATGGCGAAGAAATGCAAACGGAATTACGTTTACCTCGCAGGGGACGAAAAAGGCGGTGCAGGCATACTGGATCGTGGAAGAGCTGTTGGAGCAGCACAGAAGGATCAAGCAGCCGTGGGACGAACTGTTTTATCGAAATCTGACGCTGCAGCTGTCGAATTACTGTTATGTGTGTGTGGCAGGGCTTACGGAAGAAGAAAAACAGGGCGTATTTGCCTGTTGCTGTCTGCTTTACCAAAAAAATGCGGGAGATTATGAAGCAAAACATGCGCCGTTTGCAGTCCGGACAGCGCACCGGGCGCTGATGACCTCGGAGTATGGACTGTGGAAGCTGCAGGGAAAGTGGTTTCCGTTGATTGCATAATAAGTAGGGACGGAAAGAACAGGAAAAGATTGAAAAATAAAATTTTTCAATCGCGAGATTTGTGTCTGCGCGCAC
>ERZ779842.930-NODE-930-length-27416-cov-17.096890_pt1 | contig 27416 bp, 23 predicted proteins | sample MGYA00511095_ERZ779842 | MGnify/ENA primary metagenome ERZ779842 (study PRJEB29588, sample SAMEA2154036) | human gut metagenome | biome: human gut; feature: human-associated habitat; material: faeces | place: Denmark | collected 2008/2010 ... | reverse complement strand
CCCCTGCCGCTTTACCGAGAACTGCACCATGTGCGACAACGGCGGCGGTGGCTCCAAGCGGCAGGAGACGAAAATTCTGCTCCGCCGCCTCAAGCGGGATAACCCCAACATTGAGAACAGCATCTTCCGCAGCATCCATGCAGTGGCGCTGGATACCATGCCCGGCTATAAATCTGAGGGTGTGGAGCACAGCTTCCTCGAGCGATTCCATGCGCAGGAAGAAGCATTCAACGAAGAGTAATAAAATACCCCCTTGGATGGAGCGGATACCGGTCGGCAGTATCGTTTCCTTCCCGTTTTATCGCAAGTCGAGAAAATAACGCAGCCTGATAACAGCATATCTGCGATATGCAATTCAACGCTGTTGCTGCTGCATTAAAAAGTTGAATTGCTATAATACACAAAAAAGCCCCGGTAAATGCATTTCTGCACTTACCGGGGCTTTTCCATGCCACCGGCGGGGCTTGAACCCGCACTCTGTCTCCAGAAAGGGATTTTAAGTCCCTCGTGTCTGCCAATTTCACCACAGTGGCTTCTGAATGAGCTGCTGCTCACGATCCTGCAAGCAGCAGCTCATATAATACAATAGAAATGCTGTTTTGTCAAGTTTACACTTTGCCGCCGTGCAGCTCTGCGTACATCTTGGAGCGGCACTCAGCCACAGCAGGGGTCATATTGACGTAGTGCTTGTGAGGCATCTCGATGCGCAGCTCGCTCTCCCAAGTCTCCTCGGTGAGCTGCTTGGCGATATAGGCCTTTTTCTCCGCAATGGAGGGCAGCTCGATGGCCAGCTCACCGTTCAGGATATGCGGCACCAGCAGCTGCTTGACGCGGGTGGGAACGATGGTGACGGTGCGCTCGATGGCATCGGAGTCGAGGTTGACCATCGTGACCGGCTTGCCTGCCTCGATGACTTCGCCGTCCATGGCGATGAGATCGCACTGCGCCTGGCCGTTCTCATCGTAGAGACGCCACGGCATCTTCTTGCCGGGGATGATGGCCTTGCTGGCGGAGTCGGAGCACTTCATCTTGGGCTGATAGCTGCCGTCGGGGCGCTTGACCGCCACCAGCTTGTACACGCCGCCGAACACAGGGTCCGAGGCCGAGGTGATGAGGTTCTCGCCCACGCCGTAGGAGTCGAAGTGTGCGTGCTCGTACAGCTCCATGTTGGCGATCTTCTTCTCGTCCAGACCGTTGGAGGCCACCAGCTTGATGTAGGACTTTCCTGCTGCATCCAGTGCCTTGCGCAGGCGCTTGGAGCCTCGGGCCAGGTCACCGGAGTCGATGCGGGCGCTCTTGACGCGGCGGTTGGGGTTATCAGGATATTTCTCAATGAGGTAGTCGTCCAGCTTGATGAGGTTGGGCAGACCGCTCTCCATGATGTTGTAGGTATCCAGCAGCAGGCTGACGGAATCCGGGTAGGTATCGGCGAATGCCTTGAAGGCATCGAACTCGGTCGGGAAGAACTCGATGAAGCTGTGGGCCACAGTACCCACAGCCTTGACCTCAGAGCCGTACTTCATCTCGGCCAGACAGTTGGCCGTGCCGATGCAGCCGCCCAGAACGGCAGCATAAGCGCCGTCGTTGCCTGCGCTCTCGCCCTGTGCGCGGCGGGTGCCGAACTCCATGACGCTGCGGGGGGTGTGAGTGTTGAGGCCGGTGATGCGGGTGGCCTTGGTGGCGATGAGGCTGTGGAAGTTCATGGTCTGGAGCAGGTAGGTCTCGATGAGGATAGCGCCCACGAGGTCGCACTCGATGCGCACCATCTGCACATGGGGGTAGCAGACCGTGCCTTCGGGCAGAGCGTACATATCGCCCTTCCAGCGGTACGTGCGCAGATACTCGCAGAACTCCTCACTCATGCCCTTAGTGCGCAGCCAGTGGACATCCTGCTCATTGAAGTGGTAGTTCAGCAGGAAACGGGTCAGCTTGCGCTGGCCGGCGCTGATGGAGTAGCCCTGGTTATCCGGGTTCTTGCGGAAGAACATATCAAACACAAGGGTCGTATTCTTAAAGCCGTTCAGAAACAGGCAGTTGGCCATAGTGAATTCGTAAAAATCAACGACCATTGCCGGATTGTCGTAGTCCTCATCCGGGATATACGGCACAACTTTGATCTCGCTCATGAAAAGTTTCCTCTCTTTTTCCGCGCACCCCTGCGGCGGGTGCAGCCAAACAAACTCTGCGCTGCCGCGCGTTTTGTCCTGTCATGACAGGATGTTTGTACCACTATAGCATCTTTGGCGGGCAGACGCAAGAGGTTTTGGCAAAAAATGACGACAGAAAGAAAAAATGTTTTTTACGAAATCTTTACCAGCCACCTCCGGCAGTGCTCTTCTGTCCTCGGATAAATCACGGGCATCGATGCCGCCCGGATATGCAAAAACACCCGCAGCGCCTTTTCGTGCTGCGGGTGTTTTGATATTTCAGATTCAGCCGTTCATGATGCTGGGGGTAGCATTCTTCAGCACGACGTCGTGGCTGCCGCCCTCAACGATGGAGGTGGAGGAAACGACGGTCAGCTTGGCCTTCTGCTGCAGTTCGGGGATGGAGAGTGCGCCGCAGTTGCACATGGTGCTCTTGACCTTGTACAGGGTGGTCTGGACGCCGTCAGCCAGCGGACCGGCGTAAGGAACATAGCTGTCCACACCTTCCTCGAAGCTCAGCTTGGTGGAGCCGCCGAGGTCGTAGCGCTGCCAGTTGCGGGCGCGGTTGGAGCCTTCGCCCCAATACTCCTTCATATACTGGCCATTGATACGCACCTTGTTCGTGGGGCTCTCGTCGAAGCGGGCGAAGTAGCGGCCCAGCATGACGAAGTCAGCGCCCATAGCCAGTGCAAGGGTGATGTGGTAGTCGTGGACGATGCCGCCGTCGGAGCAGATAGGCACATAGATGCCAGTCTCCTTGAAGTACTCGTCACGGGCCTTGGCGACCTCGATGACGGCAGTAGCCTGACCACGGCCAATGCCCTTGGTCTCGCGGGTGATGCAGATGGAGCCGCCACCGATGCCGATCTTCACGAAGTCAGCGCCTGCCTTTGCGAGGAAGCGGAAGCCCTCGGCATCCACGACATTACCTGCGCCCACCTTCACGGTGTCGCCGTAGTGCTCACGGATCCAGCCGATGGTGCGGCTCTGCCACTCGGAGTAGCCCTCAGAGGAGTCGATGCAGAGGACATCCACACCGGCCTCCACCAGAGCAGGCACGCGCTGGGCGTAGTCGCGGGTGTTGATGCCGGCACCGACGACGTAGCTCTTGTTCTTGTCCAGCAGTTCGTTGGCATTCTTCTTGTGGGAATCGTAGTCCTTGCGGAAGACGATATACTTCAGGTTGCCCTTGGCATCCACCAGAGGCAGGGTGTTGATCTTGTTGTCCCAGATGATGTTGTTGCAGTCGTGCAGGGAGGTGTTCTCCGGGGCAGTGACCAGCTTCTCGATGGGGGTCATGAAGGTGGTAACAGGAGCGTCATCGGGGGTGTGGTTGACGCGGTAATCGCGGGAGGCCACGATGCCCAGCAACTTGCCGTTAGGAGTGCCGTCGGCGGTGATGGCGATGGTGGAGTGGCCGGTGCGGGCTTTCAGCTCCAGCACATCGTGCAGGGTGGCAGTAGGGGCCAGGTTGGAGTCGGAAACAACGTAACCAGCCTTGAAGCTCTTGACGCGGCGGACCATAGCGGCCTCGCTCTCGATGCTCTGGGAGCCGTAGATGAAGGAGACGCCGCCCTGACGGGCCAGCGCGATGGCCAGCTTATCGCCGGAGACAGACTGCATGATGGCGCTGATCATGGGGATATTCATTTCCAGCGGGCAGTTCTCCTCGCCCTTGCGGTACTTGACCAGCGGGGTCTTGAGGCTGACAGCTGTGGGGACATTCTCAGCAGAAGAGTAGCCCGGCACCAGCAGGTACTCGCCAAAGGTACGGGAGGGTTCTTCGTAAAAATAAGCCATATTCAAACTCCTTTTCTCTTAACGCATCCGCAACGGATCATATCAAACAACATCAAAACAATTTCATGTTTTCGACTTAGGAATTGATTGTATATACTTTACCACAAACCCACGCGGAATACAAACCCCTGCCCCGCCAAACTTTATAAATGTCCTTTGCAGAAAAACAGGCAAATTGACCTAAGGTCATACTTTCCCTCGCTGTGGGCCGATTTCTCCGGATTTTTGGACGCAAAAAAGCCCGTCCGAAACCAGACGGGCTCTTTTGCACACGAAGCGGAATATCGCCTGTGCGGTGTCGGCCGACAGCTGTGAAGGAGAACAGCCGGAGGAGGATGGCGGACACCCGATATTCCAAAAAACAAGAAGAAAAAGATTTCATGATCCAGAAGGGTCTTGCCCTTTCTGTAACCATATTGTAACTCTTTTGAAGGACTTTTGCAATAGTTTTTTGTAATTTCTTTGTAATTATTTTTGTAAAGATTCTGTGACAGAGCTTCCGAATTCCAGATAACACTCAAAAGCCGCGTGCTCTTCCCTCCGGCCCAGCACATACCAGCCGTTTCCTGAGGGGGCATAGAACACCTGCACGGTCTGGCCCATCGGCACTTCACGGTGGTACTTGATGGAAGCGAAGGACAGCGGCGCAGCCTCCACGACCTCCTGCGGCAGAGCGTCGCAGGCGATGTCCAGATAGAGGGAGTTGTTGATATGGCCGTTGAGGTCACACATGGAGTAGCTGGCGCGGCGCTCCCCTGCCGCCGTCAGCGGCTGGCTCTTGTGGACGATCTGGGGCAGTTCTTCGGGCAGGTCGTCGTTCTGGAAGTCCGGCATCGTCCAGCCGGGGGTGCGCAGGATGCGCCCTGCCTCAGTGTCCACGATCATCCAGCGGCAGTCCACGAGGGCCAGCTTCTCCCCTGTTTCGCTGGTGATGGTAGTCAGCCGTTTCATCGTGCCTTTCTTGAACGCCTCGCAGGCCGTGGTCAGGTTGATCTTCTCCGCACGGCCGGGCATCCGCCAGACCCTGAGGGCCTGCTTGCCCACGAGGAATGCGCTGTGGCGCTCCCTGAAAAAGGCGTGGTCCATGCCGTAAGCCCGGGCATGGTCTGCCGACACCTGCTCCACATACCGGAACAGAGCGCTGGGCTTCAGGCAGCGGCGGAAGTCGCTGTCGCCGTCCAGCACGGTCATCTGCTCCGTATAGCTTCTGTATTCGCTCATATTCTTTCCCTTTCCTTATAAAAAGGGGCTGTACGCCTCCGCACAGCCCCCTCAGGTTCAATACATATTGCGCGTTTTCCTGCGCACTTTGCGCCAGATATTGAAGCAGGCCAGAGCCAGCATCGCCGCCAGCAGCATCAGGAACAGATACCCGCTGCCGCCCTCGTCGTAGCTCTTCATCTCGCTCCACTTCACGTCCAGCTCGCTGTTGACCTCATCGCTCAGGGCAGTGAACACCTCTTCCTTGGCCGCAATGTCCTCAGAGGGGTACGCGATCTCGCTGTACTTGAGGTCTTCATCCAGAATATCCCACACACAGTGCATAGGGGTGGTGTAGCCGATATACTCGATATTGGCCTTTCCGACGTCCGGTTCACACATGAAGTTGATGAACATCTCTGCAGCTTCCTCGTGCTCACTGGTGGCGGGGATGGCCATGCTGTCCACCGACAGCACCGTTCCCTCCTCAGGGAACACCCAGGCCAGGTCGGGGTTGTCGTCGATCATGGTGATGGCGTCGCCGGAGTAGTAGACGCCGACGGCCGCCTCGCCGCCGATCATCTTATCGAAGATCTCGTCCATGACATAGGCTTGCACCAGAGGCTTCTGGGCTTTCAGCTCGTCCACCACAGCATCCACATCCTCCGTGGTCTGGGGGTTGACGCTGTTGCCGCTCTTGAATGCACCGATGGCGTAGGCGTCGCGGCTGTTGTTGAACATCAGGATATTGCCTGCATACTTCTCGTCCCACAGGTCTGCCCAGCTGGTGGGGGCCTCGTCTACCATCTTTGTATTGTAGATGATGCCAGTGGTGCAGAGGGTGTAAGGCACGGTGTAGGCATTCTCGGGGTCATAGTCTCCGTTGCGGTACTCCTCGTCGATGTTCTGGAAGTTCGGGATGTTGCTGTAGTCCAGCGGCATCAGCATCCCTTCGCTTATCATCTTGGCGACCATGTAGTCCGACGGGATGATGACATCGTAGTTGGCCGCGCCGGACTTCAGCTTGGCGTAGAGGGACTCGTTGGAGTCGAAGGTGGTATAGTTGACCTTGATGCCGGTCAGCTTTTCAAAGGCCGCCACCACGTCCACGCTGTCGTCAGAACCGTTGGAGATATACTCGCCCCAGTTGTAGACGTTCAGGGTGACATTCTGGCCCTTGAAGCGGGTCCAGTCGTAGTCATCCGAAACAGAAATGTCCTCTGTGACCTCGATCTGTCCCGCGGCCAGAGCCGACAGCGGCATGGTCAGCGCCAGCACAGCCGTCAGCAGAAGAATGACGAAACGCTTCATTTGACATCTCCCCCTCTCAGTGCGCGCTGGTCGCGGCGGTAACCGCGGCTCTCCATGGCGTTGGAGATGAGGATGATGCTCAGAATGACCACGAACATGATGGTGGACAGCGCGTAGATCTCCGGACTGACCTTCTTGCGGGTCATGGAGTAGATGGCGATGGGCAGTGTCTCCACCGTACCGCAGTTGAAGTAGGAGATCATGAAGTCGTCGATGGAGTAGGTCAGGCTGATAAGGAAGCCCGACAGGATGGCCGGGCTGATCTCGGGCAGGATGACCTTGAAAAATGCCTGCCGGGGGTCACAGCCGAGGTCCAGCGCCGCCTCAAACAGCTTGATGTCCAGCTGCTTGAGCTTGGGCGTGACATTGAAGATGACATATGGCACGTTGAATGCGATATGGGCGATGAGCAGCGTGGGGAAACCCATGATGTTGTCGGGCAGGAAGTCCAGCTCAGACGCAAAGCGCTGGTATGCCACAAAGAGCATCATCAGGGAGATACCGGTGATGATCTCGGGGTTGACCGTGGTGATATAGGTGATATTCGTCACCAGCAGGCGGCTCTTGCGCCCCATGGAGGCGATGCCCAGAGACGCCGCAGTTCCCAGCACGGTGGCGATGACCGCCGAGAACAGTGCCAGATACAGCGACACCCACAGCGCGTGCAGGATGGACTCGTTGTGGAGCAGGCTGGTGTACCACTTAAAGGTAAAGCCGGTAAAGAGGGCGTAGCCCTTGCTCTGGTTGAAGCTGAACACGACCATATACGCGATGGGCAGGTACATGAAGCAGAAGAACAGGATGACGTAGGCGCGCTGCATCAGACGCAGATGTTTCGTTTTCATCAGGACACACCCTCCATCTCATCCTCGTCGAAGCTGGACGTAAAGCTCATGCAGAGCAGCACGATGACCATCAGCACGAGGCTCATGGCAGAGCCGACATTGAGGTTGTAACTGTTGCCGAGGAACTGCATCTCGATCAAATCGCCGATGAGCAGGTTGGAACCGCCGCCCAGCATACGGCTGATAACGAAGGTGGACACCGCCGGGACGAACACCATCGTGATGCCGGTGCTGATGCCGGGGATGCTCATGGGGATGAGCACCCGGAACAGAGTCTTGGTGGTGGAAGCGCCCAAGTCCTGCGCCGCCTCCACGATGCTCTGGTCGATTTTGGTCATGCTGGTGTAGAGGGGCAGGATCATATACGGCACATAGTTGTACACCATGCCCAGCACCACAGCGCCGGAGGTATTCAGCATGTTGTAGGGTCCGAGGCCGAAGACGCCCAGAACGGCGTTCACGGGGCCGTTGAGGCTCAGCAGACCCATCCATGCGTAGGTACGGAGCAGGAAGTTCATCCACATGGGCAGCATCACCAGCATCAGCATGATGTGCTGCTTGTTGACACGCAGCCGGGAGAGGAAATAGCCCACCGGGAACGCGATGATGAGGCAGACGACGGTGGAGATGATGGCCAGCAGCAGGCTGCGGGCGAACACCGAGCCATAGCCGCTGACAGTCACCAGATTGTCCAGCGTAAAGCTGCCGGTGGAGTCGGTGAGGGCGTAATACACCACGATGAACAACGGCACCACCGTGAACAGCACCATCCATACAAAGTACGGATAGGCCAGTTTCTTATCGTAAATCTTCATGCGGCCTCACCCCTCCGAACGCGACATGATATGGATCTCGTTGGGGCCGATGCGCATACCGATGGTCTCACCGGGCGTGCAGGCGCGGGTGGAATGGATGAGCCACTCGCGGCCCTCGCACTCCACATGCATCTCGAAGTGGACGCCCTTGAAGATGACGTCATTGACGACGCCCACCAGCTGGCCTTCCACCGGGGAGACCACTTCAATATCTTCGGGGCGGACGACCACCTGTACGCTCTCCTCCCGGGCAAAGCCGCGGTCCACACAGGGAAACTCGACGCCCGAGAAGGAGACGAGGAAATCGCGGTGCATCACGCCGTCCACGATGTTGGAGTCGCCGATGAAGTCAGCAACAAAGGCGTTCTTGGGCTCGTTGTAGATGTCCTCGGGGGTGCCGATCTGCTGCACCTTGCCGCCGTTCATGACGACGACGGTGTCGGACATGGTCAGGGCCTCTTCCTGGTCGTGGGTGACATAGATGAAGGTGATGTTCATCTCGCGCTGCAGGCGCTTGAGTTCCAGCTGCATCTCCTTGCGCAGCTTGAGGTCCAGGGCGCCCAGAGGCTCGTCGAGAAGCAGGATCTCCGGCTCATTGACCAGGCTGCGGGCGATGGCCACGCGCTGCTGCTGGCCGCCGGACATCTGGCCGATGCTGCGGCGCTCGAAACCCTTCAGGCCCACGACTTCCAGCATATCCCGCACTTTGCGGCGGATGGTCTCTTCGTCCATCTTCTTGAGGCGGAGGCCGAAGGCCACATTCTCAAAGACGTTCAGGTGGGGGAACAGCGCGTATTTCTGGAACACGGTGTTCACCGGACGCTTGTAGGGCGGTACACCTGTGATGTCCTCTCCTTTCAGCAGCACTTTGCCGGACGTCGGTTCCAGAAAGCCCGCAATGAGGCGGAGGGTGGTGGTTTTGCCGCAGCCGGAGGATCCCAGCAGCGTCACAAACTCTTTGTCATGGATGTCGAGGTTCAGCCCATCCAGGATGCGCTGACCATCAAATTCCACTACGATGTCTCGCAGCGAAACGATCACCGAGTTGTTCATTTCTTTCCTATATCCTCCTTGTAACTCAGATACGAAAAAAGACAGGGGTTTACTCCCCCATCCTTCTATCGCATTAGGGTGACTTTGAGTCTGCTCCCGCAACCATCCCACACCGTCTGAACGGCCTTTTTCGTGTCATACCGCGTCGTTCTCCCTTGCAATCCGTCAGGATTGCTGCGGAAGCCCTCCTTGTCTGACGCAAAAACGCCTCGCCCATCCAATATGTGCTGGCTGTGGGAGCAGACTCATCCCCGCACAACATCCATGACGACCGTAACATTGCGCAGTTATTCTGCCCTGTCTTGTCTATCTTAAACAATCTTTGTCAAAATGTCAATCACTCTGCTGATGTTTACCGAAACTTTGACTCCGAGGGGGCTTTTCCCACCCGGGTTTTACATCAATTTTTCATATAGCGTTTCCTTATACAGCATAAAAGCACCTACAGTGCAGAACTGCGGGTGCTTTTGGGATAAATTCTCAGGTGTCGGCTTTCAGCTGCCGGGCCGTCAGGCAGAGGGCCTGCACGGTCTGGCCGTCCACGGTGTAGACAGAGCTGTCGCCCGACACCATCATATAATAGCCGTCGGTGCCGATGGCATACGTCAGGGTGACAGTGCCGTCAGCTGTCGTCACCTCTGCTGTCACCAGCGGGGCGTCGAAGCCGCAGGCGGAAAGGTCGGCGGCAGTGTTTTGCCCGGTGACATAGCTGGCCAGTGCGGCCAGCAGAGCGTCCGTCTTGTCGGTGTCCAACGCAGCATCCGGCTCATCTGTGAGCTGCCAGACGGTCTGGTAGGTGGTGCTGTCGGCCTCCGTGGGCCGAGATACGGATTGCAGCTTGATCGTCTCGCCGCTTTGGAGGGTGTAGCTCACAGCCTCGATGTCCGAGACTGTGATACCCGCCGGGCTGAACGCCCCAAAGAGCTCCGCCTTTGTCTGCTCCATGCAGCGGAACCTGGCCGCGTCCACGGTATAGACAGCGTCGCCGCCCTCCCGCCGGACGTACACATCCCCGGTGACGGGGTTCTCCGCTCCCACGGTAAGGGTGGTACTCTCCCCCGCCGCCGAAACATTTACAACAAGCCGGGGCACGTCGAAGCCGTAGTCCTCGCCGGGCTGCGCCTCGAGCTGGCGCCTGGCCTTCATGCCTGCCAGCGCGGTCCGGATGGTGTTGCAGGCCGAATCATCCAGATGGTAAGCCGGGTCCTCGGTCAGCGTCCAGCCGTCATCAGAGGGCCGGAGCGTCAGCGTATCGCCGCCATACTGGATGGAGACGCTTTCCAGCGTAGCGGTGGTCAGATCCAGCAGCGGGATGCTGCCGTCCTCGGCCTCGCTGGCGGCCTGTTCGGCCTTCTGGTTCGCGTGGGTCAGCAGGGCCAGCGCCGCCCCGGCGGCGAGGACGAATACCAGCAAAACGATGAGGGTATGCTGTTTTGCTTTCATGGCGTGCCTCCTTACTTGCGGCGTCGCAGCAGCACCACCACTGCGCCCACGGCCAGCACAGCAGCCGGGAGGATGAGGACGAACACCAGACCCAGCACAGCGGCGGTGTGGCCCGAGATGGTGATGGGCGCAGCTTCCAGCGCCTTGGACTCCACGAGGGTGGTCCCCTCCTGCCCGGCCAGAGAGGCTGCGCAGCCCTGCAGGAAGGTCACGTTGCCGGGAACAGTCTGGTAAACGGCCTCGTTGTCCATGTTGCCGCAGTTGACCCAGATGACCTCTGCGCCGGTGCTGTTATTGGAAGCATAGGCTGCCAGTGCAAAGGGGCCGTCGGGGTCGCCGTCTTCCTGCTCGGCGGTGGTCATCTCATAGCCCGCCGCCTTGCTATAGGAGCTCTCGGTACTGACCAGCAGAGCTTCCGAGGCGATGCCCTCCGTTTCAGTGATGGTGATGCCCTGCGCCATCTGCAGCAGGACGCGGCGGCTGGTGTCGATGCCGTCCAGCGTGCCGCTCTCGGTGTCGGTGGCGTAATCCGGCAGCAGATAGTAGGGGTAACCGTTCAGGTAATGGCCGCTGTCCCCTTCCACCACAAGGCCGGTCGTGCGGGTCAGTCCGAACTCGGCCATCAGGGCGTCAAGATTCGGGGTGGAGTAATAGCTGTCGGTGGTGAGCATCAGATGTCCGCCGTTTTTCAGGTAGGCGCGCAGGGCCGACATTTCATCCACGAGGCCGCCCGCCGATGCAAAGTCCTGCTGCGGGTCATTGATGATGAGCAGGTCGCAGTCATCCGGGATGGTTTCCGTCAGCAGGTCGAGGGGGCTGACGGAGAGGTTCTGGCCTTCCAGCGCATCGGTCAGGGTGTCGGTGAGGCGCTGTTCGCCGTGGTTCGTCGTGTAGTAGGCGTGGAGCTCTTCGCCGCTGGTGATGCGGTAGATGGCAGCGGTGAGCTTATTTTCGCCGCCAAAGGTCACACTGTAGCTGCCGGTGGTGTAGTAGTCGGAGTAGTCATAATCGTAGAGGTCGGACGCCGCCAGCACGGCGCTCTTCTCCCCCGAGACGAGGATGAGACTGCCGTTCTCAGCCGACTGCACACCGTACTGGGCGGCGAAGGTCGGGTAGACGGCGGGGTCTTTCGTCTCCCACTTGATGTGGCCGCTCTCGGAGGCGTAGCGGTCCAGCAGCTTTGTGATGATGGCGTCCTCGCTGCCCGTCTCGGCCAGATAGTAGATGGTGACATCCTGCGTCAGGGCGTGGGCGATGTCCTTGGAGCTGTCGCTGAGGGTGTAGAGCCCGGCCTCCGAGAGGTCGAACTCGGTGTACTTCGTCGGAACGGCCCGGACGATGAGGTTGAGCAGGACGGCCAGCACGACCACCAGCACCGTGACCGCCGAGGCATAGATGCCGCTGCCTATCCGCAGACGTTCCAGCGAGCCTGCGCTTTTTTTCTCAAATTTCTTCATAGTCTGCCCCCCTCTCAGTTCCAGCGGCGCTTCTCGATGCCCTGCGCCGTAAAGAAGAGGAAGAGCACCGTCACCGTCAGATAATAAACCAGCGTCGGGATGGAAAAGCTGTTGTTGACGAACTCCTCAAAGGGCGCAAACAGGCAGAGGGCGCTCAAGACAGCACTGAACGCTTCGGTGAGCCATGCGCTGCGCAGCAGGAATAGAGCGCTCAGCCCGGCACAGAGGGCCGCAAAGCAGAAGCAGCCCAGCGTGAAGCTCCGGGTGCGCAGGCCCACCGCAAGGGAGGCTCCCGCCGACAGAGCCGTAAAGACCACCAGTGCCACGGCGCTCCCGGCGTTGAACATACTGCGGAGGCTGGGCATCATATAGGCCAGCAGCAGAGCCGAAAAGCCCATGACTGCCGCGATGATCTGGTTCTCCGTGAGGCCGGAGCAGAACTCGCAGACGGCAATGGCCGCACAGCCCAGCAGGAAATAGCACAGCAGCGCGGCGAAATTTGCCCCGCAGGCCGAGGCCGTGCCGCCCAGCAGCCAGAGCACGACGATCATGATGCCGTCGGCCAGACAGGGCAGCGCGAACACGGTGCAGAGGGCCAGATACTTGCCCACCACGATGCCCCACACGGACACCGGGCTGGTGAGAAGGAGCTGGTCGGTGCGGGCGCGGCGCTCTTCGGCCAGCGAACGCATGGCCAGCACCGGGAAATAGAGCAGCAGCATGAAGATCGTGCGGTAGAGCGTATAGTAGCCAAAATCTGTCAGGCCGTAACCGAGGTTCAGGGCCAGAAAATAGATGCCGGAAGCCGCCAGCAGAAAGGCCGTGAGCACATAGCCCATCATGCCGTGAAAAAAGCTGCGCAGCTCCCGCTTGTAGATGGCAAGCATCGAATCAGTCCTCCTTTTTATCCGAAGTCTCTTCCGGAGCCGTCAGCTCAAGGAAGAGCTCTTCCAAATCGCGCTCTTCGGCGGCAAGGTCCACGACAGCGGCCAGATGCCCCTGCGACAGGATAAGCGCCTTATCACAGACGGCCTTCACTTCACTGAGGATGTGGCTGGACAGGATGACCGTGTGGGTTCGGCCCAGCTCCCGGATGAGGCGGCGCAGCTCGATGACCTGCGCCGGGTCGAGACCCACGGTGGGTTCGTCCAGAATGATGAGCTGCGGACTGCCCAGCAGCGCCTGCGCCACGCCCACCCGCTGGCGGTAGCCCTTCGAGAGGCTGCGGATGAGCCGGGGCAGAACGTCTTCCAGACCGGTACGGCGGGCGGCAGACTGCACCTGCGCCGGGCGGTCTGCTTTCTTGACGCCTTTCAGTTCGGCGGCAAAGTCGAGATATTCGGCCACCGTCATCTCCGGGTAAAGGGGCGGCTGTTCCGGCAGATAGCCCACGCAGGCCTTGGCGGCGTCGGCTTCCTCGGGCAGCGGATGGCCCGCCACCGTCACCTGCCCCTCCGTGGCGGCGAGGTAGCCGGTGAGGATGTTCATGATGGTGGACTTGCCGGCACCGTTCGGCCCCAGCAGGCCGTAGATGACGCCGTCCTCCACCGTGAAAGAGATGTCGTCCACTGCAAGGCGGCTGCCGTATTTCTTGGTGAGGTGGGATATTTCTATCACAAAAAACGCTCCTTCTCTGCGGGTGTCCCCGGGAATATCTGCATCATTTTAGCCCGAAAATGTGTCAGAAATAAGATAAACCTGTGTGCGTTTCCAAATATTGTTTCTTTTGCGCTGGTGCGACAGTTTTCGCAGCTGGACGCAAAAAGAGCGCCGCTCCCCGCAAAGGGAACGACGCTCTTGGAAGCCTTGTAATTGTTGCAATTACTTACGGCCGAAACGCTTGTTGAAGCGCTCAACACGTCCGCCGGTGTCGACCAGCTTCTGCTTACCAGTGTAGAAAGGATGGCACTTGGAGCAAACTTCGACGTGGATCTCGGGCTTGGTGGAACGAGTCTTGATGACGTTGCCGCATGCGCAGGTGATGGTGCAGTCAACGTAGTTCGGATGGATACCCTGTTTCATTCTTTTCACCTCATTTCTGGTTCTGACTTATTGGGGCCATATTTAATGTATGTGCCCATCACAACCTTCAATATCGGCTACCCCCTCGAGCGGCCTTGGAAACGATTGCCTTAATATTATATCACTCCACGGAAAAATTGCAAGAGGATATTTTGACTTTTTTCTGGAAAGTCCTTCTCTCCGCCCCGGAAAACGAACAAGCCCGGCAGAAAACTCTGCCGGGCCGTTTCTGATTCCTCCAGCCTCACCCGGGAATGGGCGTTCCGGCTCCCGCAGGACAGCTGCTTTCCGCAAAAGCAGCCGTCAGAGCCAGAGTTCCAAGACAAGGCTTATCTGCATCGCATCTGAAAGACACGATGAAACGAATTTACTGGACAAAGTAAATGCCGTCGGCACCCTCTGCATCCGAGATGGCGACCATGAGCAGCTCGCCCTCGTCCGTCCAGGTAAAGATGCAGGCGTAGCGCAGCTCCTCGCCGTTGTAGTCGAAGATGACGCCCACGCTGCCGTCGTCGAGATACTGGTAAGTGCCGTTCAGCGTGCCGCCGCCCTGGATCATCTTTGCGCCGCCTGCGGCATCAAAGGTGAACTGCAGCGTACCGCCGTATGCCGCCAGAGACTCTTCCATCTCGGCCTGAGTCATCTCGCCGCCGTCGATGTAGCCGCCGGCAAACGACCAGACCGTGTTGCTCATGTCCGGCGTGTCTGCCTGCGGAAGCTCCCACAAAGAGTTTTCCTCTTCCAGCACAGCTGCCGTAGGAGCCGCATCCACAGAGATGGCCGGCGCGGCCAGCACCGGTGTCGAAAGCGAGGCCAGAAGTGCCGCGCTGAGTGCAAGAGAAGTGATACGTTTCATAAAACTTTTCCTCCTTGTGCGATATTCGGAGAGCACATTTTGTCTGGTTCCAGTATACTCTTTTCTGCCCCTGCGGCGGGCAGTTTGACACGATTCGCCCCGAAACTGCGCTCAATCGACCCGGCTCACAGAGAAACGCGGAGGATGAATCTGCCGTCCTGCACCGAGAAATCCGAAAGCCCTTTATATTTTTCCACAATGGCGCAGATGCTGCGCACGCCAATGCCGTGTCCTTCAGCGTGGGTCACTGGCAGGCCATTTTCAAACTGTATTCCCTCCGGACAGGGATTGACGAACTGCAAAAAGAGATGCCCGTTCTTTTCCCGGGCAGTAACTTCAATGTATGCAGGGCCATTCTCTGCTTTCATTCTGCGGCAGGCCCGGAGCGCATTTTCCAGCGCATTGGAGAGCAGCACGCAGAGGTCTGTCTCGGCCACCGAGATAAGCTGCGGGATATGAGCCTGAATGTTGAGCAGCACACCACAGTTCTCCGCCCGGCCTGCAAAGGACGAGAAGATGAGGTTCGCAGCCTCGTTCTCGCAGTAGGTCGTCACCTTGCTGGCCTCTATCTCGGAGCAGATGCTTTGGATGTACTCCTGTGCCTGCTCTCCCCTGCCGTTCTCGATGCAGGCGGAGATGTATTGCAGATGGTGGCGCAGGTCGTGGCGGTAGGCGCGAGTCTGCTGCTGGGAGGTGCGCAGGGCCTCGATCTCCCGCACCGCCTGGCCGACCTGCAATTTGAGGTTGTTCCGGGTCTGTTCCAGCTGGCCGCGGGTGCGCTCCTCTGCCGAGACCCGGAGGACAAAGACGATATACGCCACGCTGCACACGAAGGGCATGAATTCCACCGCCGCCTGATTGCCCTGGGCGAGAAGGTCGGTGTAGATACGGGTCACATAATCGAAAAGGTAGCCTGCCAGCGGCACTACGCCGAACAGAAGCTGCATCGAGCGCGGATACCGGGCAAAGCTGCGGGCCGCCGGTGCAACATAGCGCAGCAATACTGCCAGCAACGGCAGCGTAACCACCATCTCGACGGCGGGCTGCAGCCAGTCGATGCCCGGCACCATCGCAATGACCAGCAGCGCCACCCAGCGCCGGAGCTGACAGCACAGATACGCCGCCAGCACCGAGATGGTGGGCCAGAGCCATTTTCCGCTGAGGACACTGAGGATGATGGCGAGCGGCAGATGGGTGGTAAGCGGATACGCCTCCTGCATCGCCATCCAGCTACCCTTATAAGTAATAAGCGCCTGCATCAAGAGCATGGCTGCTGAGCCGACCGCCAATATAATGCAGTTTTTCTTCGTCCAGCTGATGTCACAGAACGCCGCCGAGAGTGCGATGCCAAAGAGCGCCACGGCAACACCGTTTGGTACAGTAAGAGCGTTCACTACATGACCACCTGCTTTCGGTCAAAAATATAGCTCAGGTAGCGGTCCTTCGTTTCCGAATACTTCCCGTGGGGCAGCGGCACCACGGCTCCGTCCTGCATCGTAATGGAGCGTGCTGCGATGTTGGCGATATACTCCATATTGATAAGGAAGGAGCGGTGGGGACGGAGGAAATTCGGGTATTCCACGAGCTGGTCACAGAGGTCGTCCAGCCGGCCCATGCTTTCCAGCACGACGCCGTTGTTCAGGTGAAACGTGAGCGTCCGCCCCATCACCTCGCAGTAGACCAGCTCTTCCAGCTCCAGGCGGACGATGCCGCTCTTGCTCCGGAGGATGAGGCTGTGCTTCTGCTCCCTGGTGCAGGCCGCACAGGCCGAGTCCATCAGGCGGAAAAAGTCCTCTCTCCGGATGGGCTTGAGCTGGTAATACCATGCATCCACCGCGTAGGATTCCACCGCAAACTCCGAGCTTGAAGTGAGGAAGATGATTTTCACATTCGAGTCATATTCCCGTATCTCCCGGGCCGCAGCCATCCCGTTTTCGCCCGGCATCAGGACATCCAGCAGGATGATGTCGAAGCGCGTTCCCTTCTCCACCTCCGCCATCAGCTCGACCGGGCTTTGATAAGACGTATGGGCAAAGTCCTGCCCGCGGTCAGCAGCATATTCTTCCAGCAGAGCTTCCAGCCGTCTGGTCTCTTGGTTCTCGTCGTCACAAAATGCGATCTTCAGCATAAGGGGATCTATCCGTTCCCTTCTTTGTTTATTCTGTTCTATAGTATAGAGATTCTTGCTTTTTTCGTCAAGTTGTGATGGCAGTCCTCTTGGCTGATTGCTTGCCGCCTGCGGGTGGCCGTGCTGATCCGCCAACGATCACTTTTGCACATAAAACGAGCCTCCTGCATTGGAAAATCGATGCAGGAGGCCTGTTATTACCATATTATGAGGGAACCGTAATTTATAATTTCGCACCCGGCAACAAATGAAAAATACCACAGGAAAATGACGCAGAAAAATATTCTTTTCAACCCGCCTGCTGCCGCTTATCCAGGCGCATCTTATCGGCGATCATCGCGATGAACTCCGAGTTGGTCGGTTTACCGCGCAGGTTGTGGATGGTGTAGCCGAAGTAGCTGTTCAGGGTGTCCACATCGCCACGGTCCCATGCCACCTCGATGGCGTGGCGGATGGCGCGCTCTACCCGGCTGGCGGTGGTGCCGTTTTTCTTGGCGATCTCCGGGTACAGGCGCTTGGTGACGGCGTTGATGTACTCCGGCTCGTTCATGGTGAGCAGGATGGCATCCCGCAGGAACTGGTAGCCTTTGATGTGGGCAGGGACGCCGATCTGATGCAGAATATCCGTGACCTTCAGCTCGTCACTGTCCACGCTGGCCGTGATAAGCCGCTTCTGGTGGCCGTGGGCGACTTTGAGCACCCGGCTGGCAAGGACATTCTCGTCGAAAGGTTTGACAAAGTAGTAGGCGAAGCCCTCATCCAGCAGCTCCTGGACCATTTCCTCGCTCTGGAAGGCGCCGGTGACGAAAAACGTGGTGTGCGTTTCGCCGGCGGCGACATATTTCTGCTTGACGGCCAGAGCATCCAGCCCGGGCATGAAGGCATCCAGCAAAACCACCTGCGGCCGCACCACAAGCATCTTCTGCAAAACCTGAAGGCCGTCTTTTTCCACGACGGTCACTTCTACGCCTTTTTGCTCCAGTGCCTCTCGACAGGCTGCCGTAACATCCGCACTGGTATCCGACATCAAAAATCTTACTTTATCCATCGTACTATCCTCCAATGTGTGCAGTTCCCTTTACAGTCTAGATTTTACCATATTTTACCATGGATTGCAACAGGAAATTTTTACATTTTCTGGAATTTTCACAAAAATCTTCTTGTTCATTCTGCGGTCTGCGCTTCGGCACCGTTTTGAACGGCGTTTTTTGCCTGTTCGAGCATCGTCTGGGCGAAAATCCCGTAGCCTCGGGTGGGGTCATTGACCAGAACATGGGTCACAGCACCCACGAGGCGCCCATTTTGGAGGATGGGGCTTCCGCTCATGCCCTGCACGATGCCGCCGGTCACAGACAGAAGCGAAGGGTCGGTCACCCGGATGACCAGATTCCGGCGAGGGTCGGCGTCGCTGACCCGCTCGATCTGGATGCGGTAAGCGCGGGGCGCTTCCCCCTCGATGGTGGCCCACATCTCAGCGGGGCCGGTGACGACTTCCTGCGCGAACGCGATCTCCCGCAGCTGGCCCGAGAAGTGGGTGCGCGTCGTGCCGTAGACGCCGTTCTCGCCATTGATGCGGATGGTGCCGATGGCGTGGGCGCTCAGGAAATGGCCCTTTAACTCACCGGGGCTTCCAGCCGTTCCGGCACTGCAGCCGGTTATCTCGCAGGGAACGATCTCGCCGCTGCGCAGGGCGACGCTTTCGCCGGTGTCACTGTCGCTGATGGGGTGGCCCAGGCCCGCAAATACGCCGAGCTCCTCGTCGGCGAAGGTCAGTGTACCCACGCCGGCGGAGGAGTCCCGCACCCACATTCCGGCCCGCCACTGCCCGGCGGCACCGTCCCACACTGGGGTCAGGGTAGTCAGCTTCTGCTCGCCGCTGCGGATATACACGACCTCCACGGACTGCCCCTCGGCGGCGTCCAGGGCTTCCTTTACGGCTTCATTGCTCTCGGTGCGGGTCTGCCCGATGCAGATGACCCGGTCACCGAGGTGAAGCCCGGCCTCCTTGGCGGGATTCGATGTCCCGCCGCCAGCCTGCCCGATCTCCGAAAATCCCACGATGAGCGCCCCTTCGGAGAACATCTTGACGCCGAACGGTGTACCGCAGACGGTCACTCTGGGCCGCTCTGTCACCACCGCCCGGATGGTTTTGATAGGGAGCCACCCGCCCAGCGTCAGCGTCGTCTGGTAGCTGCCCACCGCCCGGGTGCTGGCAACATTCTGGCTCCCATGGCCACGCTGTGGCTCGACCCATGCAAAGCGGGGGAGATATAAGGCTTGTCCCGGCTCCAGATAAACTCGGTCCGGCAGACAGCTGTACAGCCAGCCCAAAGCTGATGCAAGAGCCAGCAGCAGATATGCCGCCGCAAGCTTTGCCCGCTGCATTCTCTTCACGCCCATGGCCTCCCTCGCTGTTTTTGGGGTTATTATGCGGAGGCAACGAGGGAATTATCCTTCGGCAGTTGACTTTTGCGGCGAATCTTGCTACTATAAATAAAGTTTCCGTGCGGGAGTGGCGGAATGGCAGACGCGCTGGTTTTAGGCACCAGTTCCAACGGAGTGAGGGTTCGACCCCCTTCTCCCGCATAAAAAATGACCTCAAGCTCAGGCTTGAGGTCATTTTTTATCTTGCAGAGAAGAGGGGTCGAACAGCACGGCCGCCCGCAGGCGGCAAGCAATCAGCCCGGTGCAACGGCGACGACCGCAGCCAGCGGCTGAAACAGGGAGGAGCTGTTGGGGCCGCGTTCTGATTTTTCAAAGCCCTGCCAAAGGGCTGCGGAAAAATCAGCTAACGCAACCCGTCGCTGTTGCTTAGTGCGCGGGTCCCACGAGTCAGGAATGTCTACGGGGACCGCAGCCGCTGATGGCCCCAAGCTCAGGCTTGGGGTCATTTTTTATCTTGCGGAGAAGAGGGGTCGAACAGCACGGCCGCCCGACAGTTCGTACCATGATATGGACAAATAATCCCCTTGATGAATCAGGCCGCTGTCTCTGTTTTACGGAGACGGCGGCCTGATTCATTATTTTGACTACTTTTTTGTCCCGGGGAAACCCCGGAAAAATCCTGCTATGACCTACTTTTTCTGACTACGATTCTGACTACAAAGTACCCGGCAAAAGCAGGCAGTATCGCGCAGTATCCGACACACGCGGATAACAAAAAATCCACAAAACATCGATTTTTCATCGACATTCCGTGGATATTTTCTGGTGCGAGGGAGGGGATTTGAACCCCCAAGGATAAACCACACGCACCTCAAACGTGCGCGTCTGCCAGTTCCGCCACCCTCGCATATGAAGTTTTGATGCAATCCGTTTTTTCTAACAGCTCTGAGGTTCAAGCCGTATCGCTGACTGCTCAAGTATAATACCATACTCCCCCGGCGATGTCAAGCGTTTTCATAGATTTTTTTGCCATTCATATCTTGTAAATGGAGTTTCCGTGCAGAAATGACTTAAGAAGGAGGTTTTTGGAAATGACTTTTTTCAAATCCAGCAAACATCAAAGATTGTTGTGGAGCCTTTTGCTGCTTTCTGTCGGGGCGGCGGCGGGGTTCGGACTGGGGATATTCTGCGGTGCAGAGCCGCCCGTAGGCTGCCGGGAGAGCGACCTGACCCCGGTGCCGGACGAAAGCTTCGTCTCCCCTGCCTCGGCGTCCTCCGTAGAAACGTCCCCGGAGCCGATGCCCGAGAAGTGGGTCTGTCTGACCTTCGACGACGGCCCCAGCAAGACGACGCCGGACGTTCTGTCCGCGCTGAACAGTGCCGGAGTAAAGGCAACCTTCTTTGTAGTCGCCACCGGCAACAACGACAAATATCTTCCCCTCATCTCTGAGGCTGCTGCCGCCGGACATCAGATCGCGCTCCACTCCGCCTCCCACGAGTACAGCGACATCTACCAGAGCGCGGACGCTTACTGGAAGGACATCGACCTGTTAAAGGAACGCCTCTCCCCTTACGTCCGGGCCGACGGCCTGCGGTATCTGCGCTTCCCGGGCGGCAGTACCAATACTGTGAGCCGCCGCTACGGCGGGCGCGGTGTGATGGCCGAGCTGAAACAGCAGTGTGCCGAGAAGGGATATGCCTATGTAGACTGGAATGTCTGCGCTGAGGATGCCGTGGGCGGCAAACCCAGTGCCGGAACCATCTACCGGAATGTGGTGCGTGAGACCGGCGAGCAGACCCAGTGCATCGTTCTGATGCATGATTCCGCCACCACCCGCACCACCGCCGAGGCGCTGCCGGACATCATCCAGTGGTATCGGGATCAGGGGTTCACATTCTGCCGCGTAGAGCAAGTGCTCCCAGCACCATAGCGGCCACTGCCACAGGGAGCAGCCGCCGCAGCCAGCGCAGCAGGCGTTCCCGCCTGAGCGGCAGTCCCGTTTTGAGAGATTCCGGGAAGAGTGCTTCGCAGCAGATAGAATCGCAATAGCGGCCCTGCCCGCGCCATGCCTTATACCGGATACCGTGCCACTCAAACTCCGGGTACATTCCCCCTTTTGTGATGCAGACGGGGCTCCCTTGAGCTTCCCCATAGCGCAGCAGCACGGCTGCAAAATCCTCCGGGGTATTGATGGACTGTTCCGATACGATGAAAAAGCGTTTTTTCTGTTCGTTTTCTGCCACGGTACGGTAATCCCTGAGCCAGCCGGAGAAAAATCTGCCCGGCTCCTGCGGGTCCTGCATCCGTTTCAGGCAGTCGTCCACATCCAGCTGATCCACCTGAGGAGTCTGTTGGGTCAGCTCTGCGCAAAAGCGGATCGCACCCGCCAGCTGTGCCGCCTGCTGCTCCAGTACCGCCTGCTGTGCCTGAAGTGCTTCGCTCAGCGGCTGTTCCCCGTTGAGGACCCTCTGTATTACGGGCAGCGGCATATCCAGCATCCGAAGCATCCGGATCAGTTTCAGGGTCCGGATATCCCCGGCGGTGTAATCCCGGTAGGCATTGTCCCGGTTACGGGCAGGGGTCATCAGCCCTTCTTTTTCGTAGAAGCGGATGTTGGGGCTGGAAACTCCACTCTGTTCCGCAGCCTGTTTGATGTTCATTTGCTTCACCTCCGCCCTTACACTACACCATAAAGTCGGTTGAAGGTCAAGCATTTTTCAAAAAATAGCGCAAAAATGCCCCGGCGGGCGCAAAACCTGCCGGGGCATTCATTCTGGATCGCGCTTACTGTGCGTTGTTGAACAGGGAGAAGGCACGGTAAGCCATGTACAGGTCGTTCTTATGGATGACCTCGAAGGGAGCGTGCATGGACAGCACAGGCACACCGATATCCAGCACGGGGATGCCGCGGTTTGCGACATACTTGGCGATGGTGCCGCCGCCGCCCAGATCCAGACGGCCCAGCTCACCGATCTGCCATGCAACGTTGCCGTTGTCCAGCATCCGGGTGATATCACTGACCAGCTCAGCGCAGGCATCGCTTGCGGAGCCCTTGCTGCCGCCGCCGGTATACTTGAAGATGGCAACGCCGCGGCCTGCATAAGTGCCGTTCATAGGCTCGAATGCACTTGCCCAGGTGGGATCGTAGGCAGCGGTCACGTCAGCGGACAGGCAGACGCTGTGACGGAAGGCCAGGATATCATCCTGACCGACGGTACGGCAGAGCTCCTGCATGAAGTGGAAGGCGTACATGCTCTGCATACCGGTCACGCCGTCGGAGCCGATCTCTTCCTTATCGGTCAGGACGCAGACAGTGGTGTAAGCAGGGTTTTTGGTCTCGATCTCGGCCATCAGTGCAGGATAAGCGTCCACACGATCATCGTGGCCATAGCCGCCCACCATGGAGCGGTCAAAGCCAACGTCGCGGCTCTTGTAAGCCGGGGTGATCTCGATCTCAGCGCGCATGAACTCCTTCTCAGTGATGCCGTACTTCTCGTTGAGCAGGATCATGGTGTTCAGCTTGACAGCTTCCTTGATGTTCTCGTCATCAACAGCGTCGGAGCCAATGAGGATGTTCAGCTCCTCAGCCTTGATGCCGTCCTTCAGGGGACGGGCGTTCTGCTCGGCACCCAGATGGGGCAGCAGGTCGGTGATGCAGAAGACGGGATCGTTCTCATCCTCGCCCACACGGACGGTGACGGTGGAGCCATCCTCACGGGTGAACACGCCGTGGATGGACAGAGGGATAGTGCCCCACTGATACTTGCGGATACCACCGTAGTAATGGGTCTTGAAGTAGCTCAGGTGGTCAGACTCATACAGCGGGGTGGGACGCAGGTCCAGACGAGGGCTGTCGGTGTGGGCAATGACCAGATGGAAGCCATCCTCAAAGCTCTTGGTACCGATGGTGGAAGCCACCACAGCCTTGTTGTACTGGACAAAGTAAATCTTGTCGCCGGGCTTGTAGGTCTTTTTCGGGTCGAACTGCTGGTAGCCTGCATCCTTGAGCATCTGCTCGCTCTCGGCGGCAACCTCGCGCTCGGTCTTGCCTGCATCCAGGAACTTCTTGTAGCCCTCGGCAAAGTCGTGGGCCTTCTGCTTCACGTCAGCGTCCTTATCGGCGACGTAAGCAGGCTTATAGAGCAGCTTTTCAGCCAGCTGCTGGTTCGGAGTTTTTTCTGCCATAGAATTTCTCCTGCCTTTCTCTTTCGGTATTCCTAAATATTTCAAACCGGCGCAAGCCGGTTCAAGCGGGTTTGCAGCCTGCTCAGGCTCCGTACAGCTCGGTGTACTTGGCATAGCAGGCGGTGATCTTTTCCACATAGTGGTGCATCTGGTTATAGGGGAAACCCGACAGGGTCAACCCGTCCTCTGAATGTTCCTCCTTCTGGAGCAGGGCATCCACGGTGCCCCACCCGCTGTGGTAGGCTGCGGCGGCCGTGGAGATATCGCCGTTGTAACGCACCAGGCAGAGGTGAAGATAATAGCATCCAAAGCGGATGCTCACATCAGGGTCGTACAGGTCGCCAAAGGAAACCTCCTCCCCCAGGCCCAGCTTACTGCGGAGCCAGAGGAAGGTCTCCTCTGTCATCTGCATCAGGCCGCGCGCATCGACACTGGAAGTTGCGCCCGGGTCAAAGCCGCTCTCGGTGCGGATAAAGGAATAGACCAGCAGCGGGTCAAGGTCATACTCGGCGGCGTACTGCTCCACAAGGCCGTTGTATTTCCGCGGGTAGAGCCGCTGTTCCACCTGACGGCGCACCGGCGGCAGCGCAAGCAGGACCACACAGAGCAGAAAGAGCAGCACCAGCGTTTTCAAAAACTTTTTCAAAGCGAAGTGTCCGCGCCCCCTTTCCGTGCCCCCTCAGCCTGCAGCTGCTCACAGAGCGCCGCTGCCGCCGCTTCCAGAGAAGCAAGGTCAGCATCGTTGCGCAGGACAAGATCGGCCCTGGCAAGCAGGACTTCTTCTGGGGTCTGGGCGTTGAGCCGCCGTGCCGCCATTTCCGGGGTAATGCCGTCCCGGGCCGCAATGCGGGCCACACTGGTGGCAAAGGGCGCAGTGACCACGCAGAGATGGTCGCACTCTTTTTCCGCATCGGTACCCACGATCACGGCTCCGTCTATCACAAAAAGCGGTGCTCCGGCTTCCCGGGCGGCCTGCTTCAGTCTGTAGACCCGCCGGATGATCTCCGGAAGCACGAGGGAATCCAGAGCAGCCTTTCCTTCCGGCGCGGCAAAGGCGCGGTCTGCCAGCAGACGGCGGTTCAGTCTGCCGTCAGCATACAGGATATCTGCCCCGAACCGCTGGGCCAGCACAGGCAGCAGCGGAGAACCGGGCAGCAGGATCTCGCGGGAGATCTGGTCGGCATCCACCAGCGGGACACCATGGGCGGCAAACACCGCCGTCACAGTCGATTTGCCGCAGCCGCTGCGGCCGGTGATCCCAAGCGTGATCATAGCTGGATCACCCGGAACGCTGCCGCTCGGATCAGGCGGTTGTACACCGCCATGGACAGGCCGTCCTTTTTGGGGCAGCGGGCATAGACCACCCCGTCCCCCTGCTCATCCAATGCGCGCAGGCTGCGGAAGATATGCTTTGCCTGATCGGCACCATCGCCCTCCCTGCCATACTCCACGCAGGGCCAGCCGAGCTTTTCGGCCTCGCCGGTAAAGCAGAGGCAGCTGGGGTTCTGGTCGGCATGGGCATCCACATAAGCCTTGAACTGCTCAAAGGTGCCGTCCAGCAGGGTGACATCTGCCTTAGGGGCGTAATGCTTATACTTCATGCCGGGGCTGCGGACAACAGCACCCTCGGGCAGCTTCTCGAGGATGGCTTTGGAGACCTCGACCTCCTCACCCAGAGCGCGCTCCAGATCTTCCAGCGTGATATGGCCGGGGCGGAACAGGGTGGGCTTTTCGCCTACCACAGAGATCACGGTACTCTCCACACCCACATCACACTCGCCGCCATCCAGGATCAGGGGCAGACGGCCATCCATATCGGTGAACACATCCTGTGCGTTGGTGGGGCTGGGCTTGCCGGAAAGGTTAGCAGACGGGGCGGCAAACGCCACGCCGCTGGCTTTGATGACCGCCTGCACCACCGGATGGGACGGCATGCGCACGCCGACCGTATCCAGCCCGGCACAGGTCACTTCGGACACTTCCGGTCCGCGGGGCATGACCATGGTGAGCGGGCCGGGCCAGAATGCGGCGGCCAGTTTTTTGGCGCGTTCCGGCACTTCAGACACAATGCCGTGCAGCATTTCCATGCCGCAGATATGCACGATCAGCGGGTTATCCTGCGGGCGGCCTTTGGCTTCAAAAATTTTTTTGACAGCCTCACCGTTGCGGGCATCGGCGGCAATGCCGTACACCGTTTCGGTCGGCAGAGCTACCAGTTCCCCCTGCTGCAGCAGTTTGGCGGCAAGGACAATGCTTTCCTCATTAACAGGCAAAACCTGAGTATTCATAGATCTTGATTCCTTCTTTTACGATGTGGGGTTACTGGATGGGGTTATTTTTGAGCTTTTCTTCCTGATCGGCCAGAATCAACGGCTCAATCACCCGGTCAAGGTTGCCGTCCAGTATATCCTGTAAATTGCGCAGTGTCAAGCCGATGCGGTGGTCGGTCACGCGGTCCTGCGGGAAGTTGTAGGTACGGATCTTCTCGCTGCGGTCGCCGCTGCCCACCTGGCTTTGGCGCTTGGCGTTATATTCCTGGTCGTATGCTTCCTGCTTTTGCTGCAGCAGGCGGCTGCGCAGAACTTTCAATGCCTGCTCTTTGTTTTCGCGCTGGCTGCGCTGGTCCTGGCACTCCACCACCATACCGGTGGGCAGGTGGGTCACCCGGATGGCGGACGACGTTTTGTTGATGTGCTGGCCGCCTGCGCCGGAGGAGCGGAAGGTATCAATGCGCAGGTCCTTGGGGTCCAGTTCCAGCTCCACTTCCTCGGCTTCCGGCATGACGGCAACGGTGGCGGTGGAAGTGTGGATGCGGCCCTGGGTCTCGGTTTCCGGCACGCGCTGCACGCGGTGAACGCCGCTTTCAAACTTTAAGCGGCTGTAAACGCCGGGCCCTTCGATCGAGAACGTGATCTCCTTTACACCGCCCAGCTCGGTCTCGTTCAAGCTGATGACGGAGCAGGCCCAGTTCTGGCGTGCGGCGTACATGGTGTACATACGGTGCAGGCTGTGGGCAAACAGGGCGGCTTCCTCGCCGCCGGCACCCGCACGGATTTCCATGATGATGCTTTTTTCATCGTTGGCATCTTTTGGCAAAAGCAGCAGGCGGATTTTTTGTTCCAGGTCTTCCAGTTTTTGCCAGTTTTCGCGTAATTCCTGCTGTACCATATCGTTAAAGGCAGCATCCTCCGTGGGGGCATCCAGCAGCGCTTTTTCTTCGTCCACTTCTTTTTGCAGGGCGGTATAGCTGCGGTATGCTTCCACCAGGGGGGTCAGTTCCTTATACTCCCGCATCATGGCTGCATAGGCCGCGGGGTCATTCATTGCATCGGGGGTGGTCATGCGGTAGGCAAGCTCCTCATAGCGGCGCTTTACCTGGCTTAAATCGTCAAACATAGGGGCAAATCTCCTTACATTAGGGGCACAAAATTGTGCCGGATGGTTAAAGAGCTTTTGCCGCTACTCTTCCCCGCTGCGCAGGATTTTTTTGATGTTCTTTTCAATCTTTACGCGCGGCAGCATAATCTCATGGCCGCATTTTTGGCAGCGGATCTTAAAATCCATGCCCACGCGCAGTACGTCAAACCGGTTGGCCCCACAGGGGTGCGGCTTTTTGGTTATGATCACATCACCAACCTGAACGTCCATTCTTCCACCGCCTTTCTTTGATCTGGTCCGCAGGGCTACTGGCTGTGCCTGTGAACAATGCGATATTGGGCAACACCGCACAATTCCCGCCTTGCGGCTTAAGCACCGCTCCGGCAGCTG
>ERZ779842.924-NODE-924-length-27457-cov-3.678673_pt1 | contig 27457 bp, 22 predicted proteins | sample MGYA00511095_ERZ779842 | MGnify/ENA primary metagenome ERZ779842 (study PRJEB29588, sample SAMEA2154036) | human gut metagenome | biome: human gut; feature: human-associated habitat; material: faeces | place: Denmark | collected 2008/2010 ... | reverse complement strand
CTATTCAAAGTTCTTGTTATTCTTTTATTCTAACGGTTCCTCATAGAATCTTCCCGCGATTCCCTCGGATTTGATAATGTTGATAAATGCCTCCGGATCCAGGCTGTGAACCAGTGCAGTCACTTCTTTCACCTCATCTTCTCCCAGTACAGTGTACAGCATGTCTTTGTCCTCTTTCAGATAGCAGCCCTGAACGGCAAGATGTGTGATTCCATGCCTGGTACATTCCATAATCTTCTGCTCCAGCATCGCTCCGTGACGGGTGACGATGAACATAGTTGCTTTTTGATCTTTTCTGTGAAGTGTGTTGATCGTCTGTGTGGAAACGAACTGGAAAATGATGGAATACATCGCAGCCTCAAATCCAAACAGAAAACCTGCGGTCGTAAGTATCACCACATTGATACCAAAAACAAAATTCCAGGACGGTTTATGCAATCTGGAGGAAAGATAAACCGCAATAAAATCCGTTCCACCGCTGGAAGCTTTTCCGAACAAAGCAATCGAGATTGCTGTTCCGTTCAAAATCCCGCCAAATACAGACACCAGAAGCGGATCATATGTAATCGGCGTTACCGGGATCAGATCGACCAGAAAAGAGTTCAGTACGATCATCAGTACCGTATATGAGGTAAACTTTTTCCCGATCATCCGAAAACCGATAATCGCCGGTATCGCATTCAATGCAATATTGATCACCGAATATGGCATTGAAATTCCGAAAAATGTTTCCGCCGTACGCTGTAACAAAAGTGATAAACCGGTAAATCCTCCCGGAATCAGATTTCCCGCCCGGACGAAAGATTTGATGTTGACAGACATCAGTAACGATGCGAAAAGTACGCAGCCTGTCGATATCAGTGGCTGCTTCCACCTTGGGGATGTTCGTACAGTTGCCGGTTGTTGATTTGTAGTTTTCATTTTGTTCTCCATTATAAAAAAATTGTAAAAAACTATTGTTGCCTTCACTTAAGGAAGTTTTAGCAGCGTGTTCTATTATAGTATAGCTCTTTTGAGATGTTTCATCAATGGGAATTCATTGGACTTTATTTGTAGATATTTTCTAACATATCAAGTATATGGCTCTCAGGCAGTTCTGTGAACTAATTCCGCAAACTTTTTATACCGTTCGTACATCCTGTCATAAATTTCCATATACTCCGCATTTGGCAAATCACCGGGTTTTGGCTCTTGTTTAAAGAAATCAACTCACGATACATTTCTTTATCGTCATCATCCAGTTTATTACTTTCCAGTAAGAATTTAAACCGTCTGCCAACAGGAAGCTTCAACACTATTGCTATTTTTTCATGCTCCTTTCCGAAGCTATACTACAGGAACGGAAGATACTCTGCCCCAATGTACTTTGATTTTACCATCTAACAGGCCAAATAACAAGTTGATGCCCCGGCACTGTTTTACAGACTAATATTATTATTTTACAGTTAAGCGATAATCTCTATCATACAAGCAAAAAAGTGAGCATACACCACGACAAAATAATCGGTATATGCTCGCTTATTTACTCATCATCATCTTTTGCTATTTTTTAATCACCGGAATCTCCGTATCATCTTTCGCGTCCAGGTCATCCAGGTATTTTTTCGTTTCTTTCACAATAATCGGGGAAAGGAGCAGTACGGCGATCAGGTTCGGGATTGCCATCAGGGCGTTCAGGATATCGGCGATGTCCCATACTACATCAAGGGCTACTACCGGGGCGATCACAGCTACGGCGATATATAACACACGATAAGGAATCAGTCCCTTTTTCCCTGCAAAGTATTCCACACAGCGTTCCCCATAATATGCCCATCCAAGGATCGTAGAGAATGCGAAGGAAATAATTCCAACGACAAGGATCAAAGGTCCGATGACCGGAATCTGATCGAAGGCTAGGGAGGTCAGTACACCACCATCGGTGATTTCATTGGCATTGATAGCCGGGTTTTTCATAATCGTAGAAACCAGTACCAGACCGGTCATCAGACATACGACTACAGTATCCCAGAAAGTTCCGGTGGAGGATACCAGTGCCTGGCGTACAGGGTTTCGAGTCTGTGCTGCCGCTGCGGCAATCGGTGCAGAACCCATACCGGATTCATTGGAAAACAGTCCACGGGCAACTCCGTAACGCATCGCCAGCATGATACCGCTTCCTACCAGACAGCCGGCTGCTGCTCCCGGTTGGAATGCCAGGCGACAGATAGTTGTGATTGCGGGAATGATATAGTCATAATTAATTCCAAGAATCACGATACAGCCAAGCACATAGAAAAGTGCCATAAACGGAACCAGTCGTTCACAGACCCTTGCGATGCTTTTGATTCCACCAAAGATGACAACTGCTGTCAGAACGCCAATGATGATTCCGACAACTGCTTTATTGATGTGTAGATTCTCATTGCAGACAGTAGCGATGGCGTTAACCTGCGTGGCACATCCGATACCGAACGAAGCAAACCCGGCAAATGCAGCAAAGATCAGCCCCAGCCACCGCATATGCAAACCGCGTTCCAGTGCGTACATGGCACCACCCTGCATTCGTCCATCTTCGGTTTTGACACGATATTTTACTGCAATCAGTGATTCACTGTATTTCGTCGCGATACCGAACACACCGGTAAGCCAGCACCATAAAACGGCACCGGGACCACCTAAGGCAACGGCAGTTCCCATACCGATAATATTTCCGGTTCCGATCGTAGATGCCAGCGCAGTAGCAAGTGCTCCGAACTGACTGACTTCACCGTCTGCATCCGGTTCTTTGGATACAGAAAGCTTGATTCCTTTTGTGATTGTTTTTCCCTGGATAAACCCGGTTCGGACGGTCATGAAAAGATGAGTTCCGAGAAGTAACAGAATCATCCCCCAGCCCCAGACTTTTCCGTCCACCCAGGTTACCAGTTGACTGAACTTTTCCATATGTTTGTTCTCCCTTCTGTGGTGTAGATATGTAAATCTCATAAATATTTCATATCTTCATAGTTGCTGAGTGTTTAAAAGATTCTGTACGTTTTCCAGGTGCTCTGATTCCTGTACAGGATATATCAGTTTATGGCATATAGCGGAATATTATGCTGGCAATAAGATAACATAGGCTTCACGATCTTGATATGCAGGAAGATAATTTCCTGTATATCGAAAAAAGGCAGACACCCTCTCGGATGTCCGCCCTTGGACTTACATATCTCATCTGTATTTTGTTTATCAGTTGATTTTTCTTATTATATCATGAAACTCTTTTGCTGCCAAGTGAAAATTTTCTACTCCAGGTTCAATACCGTACAAACCGGAGTTCCTTCCAGGTATTCTACGGTAACCGTGTCTCCCTCCTGCAATGTTACGACCTGCAGATAATCCTGAACTGGGACATCGAAGATCTCGGAATGTCCGTTTAATACCAGGTAGAAATGGGAATTGCCGTCGATAACGCTCTGCGCGATCCGCTGGATCGTTCCGGTGACAGTTTTGAAATCGCTCTCATTTCCAGCAGTAATTCCACTGGTATTCAGGAGTTTCACATAAGCGTCCTGGCAGGCGGATACGGTATCTCCGATGGCAACATTCTGGTATTTCTGGATATTTACCATCGCGTATTTTTTTACCAGTCCGGCACCGTCTTTCAATGCCATAAAGTATGTTGGTTCATTGGAAATATTCAGAAGGATCGGGAAAGTTGCCTTGTACCCAAGGTTCTGAACCTGCCCTTCCGCGGATCCCATCGCCGAATACTCTTCTGCTCCGTTTACCTTATAATATCGTGTCTCTCTGGTACGTTGATTGATCAGAACAAATCCTACGTTGGACTGATCTCCGCTGACAGAAGTTACACCGGTGTATACCCATACATCGTCTTCCATCGCCATGTAATTATATCCGTCTGTAGATTTCAGACAGCCTTTCTGTCCGAAGATGCTGTTGATATAACCGTGTACCAGTGTTCCATAATAATTATACTGCTGAATCAGAAGATCTGCCGGATTGGCACGGTCTACCCATTCCGGACAGTCTTTTAACGTGTAATCTTGGCACTCTCCTGTCTGGGCATTACACAGGACAACTCTGCCGATTGTTGCACCACCAAAAAGTCCAATTGTATACTTCCGCACCGGGCAGACCCAGTAAGGAGTGCCATTATCGTCAATCTCGAAACTTAACTGATCGAAGATATAGGTTGGATAATGAAAACGCAGATGACGATAAATATTCCGGTTCAGATATTCTGCCTCGGAATAGCGGATCGGTTTGTCCAGTTTTACCAGCGAGGTATCCTGTGTCGTCATGTCGATCATAATATACGCCGGGATTCCCTGCTTAAGTGGTTTCATCAAAATATTTAGATTGGATAGAAAATGATCCAATCGTCCCCCGGTAGCACCCAGAATAGTGATTTCAGATGCCCCTTCCGACAATATCCATTCCAATACCATCTGCGTGTCCGTATAGTCTTTTGCCTTAGGATACTGCACAAACTTTGCTGCCTTATCCGCAGACCGATACTCTGCCAGTGTCTCTTGCGATACACTGTCAAAATCTCCCATAATATAATCCACGTTAACTCCTACTGCGTGTGCCGCTTCCAAACCGGAATCTGCACATGCTACCGTATCAAAAGACTTGTCGGCCAAATATTGTTTTATAAATGCAATATCATACTTTCCGCCGCTAAATAATATTGTTTTACCAAGCATTATACTTATCCCCTCTCTTCTCTTACAGAAAGTAGTTGCTGTCCTAAAAACGGCACTGCAAACATCTTATCCCATTACACCTTATAAGATCGCTGTCCCAAAAATAGCACTGCATACATCTTATCCCGTTACATCTTATAAGATCGCTATCCCCAAAAAAGGGCAGTATACTACTGCCCTCTGGTTTTCTTCAAAATATCTCTCTGTATATCATAGATGTATTTCATTAACTTACGATCTGTCATCGTCATCTCACATCCATAATAAAAGTTAAATTTATGATTGGTGGCACGTAGCTCGTCACGACGCACGACCTCTGCTCTGCAATGCAGCATACCATAAGGTGATGGAATGTCGAAAAACATGCCATCCTCCAATTGAAACTCAAAGTCAGAGTATAACCCCACTCCGCTTTCACTGACATCTTTGATCACACCACGCACGATCTCTGGTTCTATCGCCTCGATAACATCTGCATTTTCTTCTTCATCTGCAGGGCTTGGTGGTTCTGATAATCTGCGAGGTGCTCCCGGCACATCATAGTAGCCAATTAATGTTTCTTCGCCGATCTGGACGCGATATGCATTGCGTCGATTGTATGAATGACCCTTATCGTTAATCTGAAATATATGCACCGGCTCTCCGTCCAACTTCGCAATGCCTGCCTTCACTTTTGTCCATTCCCACAGTCTGTCTGCATCGCGATATACAATGCATATATCATCCTCCGCATGAAACTGAAAAGCTCTTCCATTGGATGCGATCAAACTAACACATACCTGATTTGATTTGGCTTCCTCTACTTTACCGACTAACCGATAACGATAACCTTCACGATCAATATAAATTTCTAATGTTCTTCCTAATGGAATATTCTCAAGAAGCATTTTGTCCCTCCGTGTTGATTTCTTCTTGCAAAACATGAATGTTCTCCTCGATATCCCCACGAAAAACAGCGGTTCCAGCCACGACAATATCCACACCGCATGCAGCAACAGCACGTGCATTTTCCTTTGTCACGCCGCCATCAATCTCTATTTTGAAGAACAATCCTTGTTCTTTGCGAATCTTGTGCAGCTGTTTCACTTTTTCCAAGGTCTCCCAAATCAGAGTCTGACCCCCAAAACCAGGCTCTACCCCCATTATAAGCACCATATCAACTTGATCCAAAATACCATCTAACTTGCTTAACGGTGTTTTTGGACTCAAGCACACTGCCGGCTTCGCACCACTTTCTCGAATGGCCGCAATCGTCCCCGGCAAATCAGCGCACGCTTCCGCATGCACAGTTAACCCATCCGCTCCGGCCTGACGCAAGGCGTTGACATAACGGATCGGTTCCTCTATCATCAGATGCACGTCAAAAAACATGTCTGTTAAATGCCTGCGAAAGCCTGAGGCTTGCAGAGGAGGGCATTGAAAATGGGATGCCGGAGGATATGCTGACAATCGACATGATGGATGCTTATACCAGTTTGGGAGAAGTAATCGGCGAGGAGATTGAAGAAGATCTGGTAAACCGTATTTTTGCAAAGTTCTGTATGGGTAAGTAACTAGATAGTGGAGGCAAAATATGGCTGTTTTAGAAGAATATTATGATGCGGTGGTTATTGGAGCAGGACATGCCGGCTGTGAGGCGGCGTTAGCTTGTGCCAGACTGGGATTAGAGACGATTGTTTTTACTGTGAGTGTGGAAAGTATAGCAATGATGCCGTGCAATCCGAATATAGGAGGAAGCTCTAAGGGTCATCTTGTAAGAGAAGTGGATGCGCTTGGCGGAGAGATGGGCAAAAATATTGATAAGACGTTTATTCAGTCTAAGATGTTAAATACATCAAAAGGACCATCTGTGCATTCACTTCGTGCACAGGCGGATAAGCGTGCATACTCGCAGGAGATGCGCCATACCATGGAAAATACCGACAAGCTGACAATACGACAGGCGGAGGTATGTAAACTTCTTGTTGATGAAAATAATAATATAAATGGAGTTGTAACGTATTCTGGTGCAATTTACCATTGTAAATGTGTAGTGCTTGCAACTGGAACATATTTAAAGGCACGCTGCATTTATGGTGATATCAGCAATGAAACAGGTCCAAATGGATTGCAGTCAGCGACACATCTGACAGATTCATTAAAGGAACTCGGCATTGAGATGTTTAGATTTAAGACTGGAACACCAGCGAGAGTTGATAAAAGAAGTATTGATTTTTCAAAAATGCAGGAACAAAAAGGTGATGAGCGAGTTGTTCCATTCTCATTCACAACAGATCCTGAGAGCGTTCAAAAAGATCAGGTTTCCTGCTGGCTGACGTATACAAATGAGCAGACACATGAGATTATCAGAAGTAATCTGGATCGCTCACCGCTTTATTCGGGTGTGATTCATGGAACTGGACCTCGTTATTGTCCGTCTATTGAGGATAAGGTAGTGCGTTTTGCTGATAAGGATCATCATCAGGTGTTTATTGAGCCGGAAGGCTTGTATACAAATGAGATGTATCTGGGCGGTATGTCAAGTTCTATGCCAGAAGATGTGCAGTACGAAATGTATCATACAGTAGCAGGTCTGGAAAATGTAAAAATTGTACGAAACGCATATGCAATTGAATATGACTGTATTAATCCAAGACAGCTAAAGCCAACGCTTGAGTTTAAAAAAATAGGAGGATTATACAGCGCAGGACAGTTTAATGGAAGCTCTGGATATGAAGAGGCAGCGGCACAGGGAATTATAGCAGGAATCAATGCGGCGCTGCATGTGTTAAAACGTCAGGAATTAGTGTTAGACCGTTCACAGGCATATATTGGTGTTTTGATTGATGATCTTGTGACAAAGGAGAATCATGAGCCATATCGCATGATGACATCACGCGCAGAATATCGTTTGCTGCTTCGTCAGGATAATGCAGATCTTCGTTTAACTGCAATTGGTCATGAAATCGGATTAATATCTGATGAGCGTTATCAAAAACTAAATGATAAAAAAAGACAGATCGATGAAGAAATCAAGCGTCTTCAAACGGCAACTATCGGCACAACACCGCAGGTACAGGCATTTCTTGAACAGCATAACAGCACACTTTTAAAGAGTGGAATGACACTTGAGGAGCTGTTAAAACGTCCGGAAATCTGTTATAATGATTTGAAAGAAATAGATACAAAGCGACCGGAACTGCCAGAGGCAGTGACGCAGCAGGTAGAGATCAGTATAAAGTATGAAGGCTATATTAAGCGTCAGCTGCAGCAGGTAGAACAGTTTAAAAAGCTTGAAAAGAAAAAGCTTTCACTTGATTTTGACTACAGTCAGGTACCGAATCTGAGAAAAGAAGCTATTCAAAAGCTTAATGAATATCAGCCGGCATCAATCGGGCAGGCGTCAAGAATATCAGGTGTTTCACCAGCTGATGTATCAGTATTACTTGTCTATTTAAATAGATAAACAAGAACACTTTATTCGATGTTTTTGTGGAAAAGATAGTTGGTATCGAATAGTAAATATAGAATAGTGGAAATAAATGCATAAACAGGAGGAAATAAATGGCAGAAACGATACGACAGGGAGAATGCATTGAAAAAATTATGAATGCGTTTGCCAAGATTGGACACGAACTGACTAATAAACAGGCAGAGCAGTTTTTTCAATATTATGAAATGCTGGTTGAAACAAATAAGGTAATGAATTTAACCGCAATCACAGAGTTTGATGAAGTGCTGCAGAAGCATTTTGTGGACAGCGTGCTAAAATCAGAGATTTTTATTAAGGAAGATACGAAGACTCTGATTGATGTTGGAACTGGAGCAGGATTTCCAGGTGTTCCATTAAAGATTATGTATCCACAGTTAAAGGTAACATTGCTTGATTCTCTGAATAAGAGATTAAACTTTTTAAATCAGGTTATTGAAAAGCTTGGTCTTGAAAACATCGCCACTGTTCATTATCGTGCAGAGGATGGCGCCAGAAAGGCAGAACTAAGAGAACAATTTGATTGTGTTGTATCAAGAGCTGTTGCCAACATGTCTACATTGTGTGAATATTGCCTTCCATATGCAAAAGTAGGAGGATGCTTTGTAGCTTATAAATCAGGTAATGCAGAAGAGGAGATTGATAAGGCAAAGAAAGCAGTTCATCTGCTTGGTGGAGTAAAGGAAAATGCAATCTACTTTGATCTTCCGGATTCAGATATTGGACGCAGTCTTGTTATAGTGAAGAAAAAAGAGCCTACATCAAAAAAATATCCTAGAAAAGCTGGATTGCCGAGCAAGGAACCGCTGCAGTAGGGAAAATTATAGTTCACAGGACGCCAATTCGCAAAACGCGAACAATGTTCCACGTGGAACATGAACAATTAAAAATACAAAAGAAATGTTCCACGGGAGATAATGTTCCACGTGGAACATTTTTTTATGGCATTTTGAAGAAAGAAGTGCTATACTGTAGAAAAGATGCAAAAAACGTTACAGTTCACAGGACACCCATTCGCAAAAACGCACGTTCCGTGTGAATTGTAATAAAATCATGCTATTTAGCAGAAATGAGGATAAGGATATTATGGGAAGAATTATAGCTGTTGCAAATCAGAAGGGTGGAGTTGGCAAGACTACTACTGCAATCAATCTGGCAGCTTCATTAGCAGAATACCAGAAAAATGTACTTATCATTGATATGGATCCTCAGGGAAATACAACCAGTGGATTCGGCGTTGATAAAAATGAACTTGAGCATTCACTGTATGATCTGATTACAGATAACTGTACAATACAAGAATGCATTCTTGAAAATGTATTATTCGATACCCTTTCACTTATTGGGTCAAATGTGAACCTGTCAGGAGCGGAAATCGAATTGATTGATGTGGAACGTAAGGAATTTATTTTAAAGGATGCACTTGATGAGATTAAGGATCAGTATGATTTTATTGTAATTGATTGCCCGCCATCTTTAAGTATGCTCACTGTTAATGCGCTTAGTGCAGCTGACACAGTACTTGTTCCAATTCAGTGTGAATATTATGCACTTGAAGGTCTGACACAGCTGTTACACACAATTAATCTGGTAAAGAGCCGCTTGAATCCGGATCTGGAAATGGAAGGTGTTGTATTTACCATGTATGATGCGAGAACTAATCTGTCACTTCAGGTAGTGGAGAATGTAAAAGACAATTTGCAGGAGCGAGTTTATAAGACAATTATTCCAAGAAATGTGCGTCTTGCAGAGGCACCGAGCCATGGACTGCCAATCAATTTGTATGACGCAAGATCAACAGGAGCAGAAGCATATCACCAACTGGCAGAAGAGGTTATAAACAGAGAGTAGTTAAAAAATTATTCGCAAAATTGCAAATGGTACTGAATGATAGAAAGGATGAAAGAATGGCACTCAATAAAAAAGGTGGTCTTGGAAAAGGTCTCGGCAAAGGTATCGATTCCTTGATCAGCAATGCGTATGCAGTAGAAACAAAGAAAAAAGATTCAGCAGCTGATAAAAAAGAGCCAGAGACAACAGTAAAGTTGCGTCTTGTGGAGCCGGCATCTTCTCAACCAAGACTGAAATTTGATGAGGATACATTGACTGAACTTGCAGAATCTATCAAAAAATATGGCGTAATTCAACCGATTGTAGTAAAGAAGGTAGAGGATCATTATCAGATTATTGCTGGAGAACGCAGATGGAGAGCAGCAAAGCAGGCTGGATTGAAGGATATTCCAGTCATTATAAAAGATTATGATGAACAGCAGATCGCAGAAATTGCACTGATTGAGAATTTACAGAGAGAAGATTTAAACCCTATTGAAGAAGCAAAAGCATATCAGTCATTGATTGAAAAGTATCAGCTAAAACAGGAAGAGATTGCAGAGAAAGTATTTAAAAGCCGAAGTGTAATCACAAATGCACTTAGATTGCTTAAGCTAGATGAAGAGGTTCAGCTTATGCTAATGGAAGGTAAGATTACAAACGGACATGCGAAGGCAATTTTGGGACTGGAAGATAAAGAAGAACAGCGTGCTGTTGCACAGAAGGTTGTGAAAGAGCAACTAAGCGTGCGCGATACTGAAAAGTATATTAAGAGTTTGTTGGATAAGAAAATTGAGCCAGCTGTTAAAAAGCCAGTTTTAAAGAACCAGACATTATATGAGACACTGGAGAGTCGTATGAAGTCTCGCATGGGTACGAAGGTGCAGATTAAGAGAAAATCTGATGACAAGGGTAAGATTGAAATTGACTATTATTCAAATGACGATCTTGAGCGTATCATTGAATTGATGGGAATTACTGAGGATACAATCGAGTAAATTAGTTAAAACTTAGAAAAAGAAAAATTGAACAGAGGATAACTGTTCAACTAGAGGAAAGGAAAATAAAATATGGAAATTCTGAATCAGGCGATGGAATTTACACAGCAGTACAGCCTGTTTTTTCTGGCAGGAATGTTCGCTGTGATTTTGATTCTTGTGATCTGCATGACTGTTATGAACAGCAGAATGAAAGAATTGCAGGCAGCATATGATGATTTTATGCGCGGTAATGATGGAAAATCACTTGAGGGCATTTTAAAGACAGTAGTAGAAGATAATAAGCGTGTAAAGATCCAGTGCAAGCGTGATATTGATGAGATCATTAGCATGAAGAAAGGACTTAAGGCAACATACAAAAAGATTGGTATTATGAAATATGATACCTTTCGAGGAATGGCTGGAAAGCTGAGCTTTTCACTGGCACTTCTTGATGGTGATGACAGCGGTTTTGTATTAAGCAGTATGCATACGCAGGATGGCTGCTACAGCTATTTAAAAGAAATTATTCATGGACAATCACATGCAACACTCAGCAATGAGGAGCGAGATGCTTTGGAGATGGCATTAAATTATAATGTCGATGCAGCTAAATTAGAAGAGAAACAAGCGCAGCAGGCAACTCTAGTACAGCAGGATACAAATGAAACTAAAAATTAAATAGAGTAATTAAAAAACGGCTTTCAGAATAGAAACTACTGATCTGGAAAGCCGTTTTTTGTTAATATAGAGTTAAAGAATAGAAAGTAACTCACTCAGCTGTTTTATCTCATAAGTTGGTGCCTGTGACATTGTATTATCAGAGCCATTTGGGTTAAACCAGCAGGTATCAATGCCATATTGGATTCCACCGATGATATCGGAGGTTAAAGAGTCACCAATGACAAGTGCTTTAGAAACAGAAATTTGAAGCTTTGAAAATACAGCATCAAAAAATTCTTTTTTAGGCTTTTGACATCCGAGTTCTTCAGAAATGAATAGATCAGAAATCATTGGTGTCAATTCAGAGTGAGATAGGCGGCTGTGCTGAGTGGTGCTTCGTCCATTTGTAATGATGGAAAGCTTATATCCTCTTTCATACAGAATGCGGCATACACGAAGAGCATCGTGAATAGGCGTGCAGTCTTCACCAAGGCTGGTCTGATAAAGCTGACACATTAGCGCCGGATCACCGTCTTTGCCAACAGCAGCAAGAAAATCGCGAAATCTGGCAATCGCTAATGCAGCAGGAGTAATTTCACCGCGTTCATATGCTTTCCAATAGGAAAGATTTATGCGCTGATAGAGTGAAAGTACTTCATCAGAGTATTGAATATGAAAAGTATCGCAGACTTTATGAAAAGCATAAGTTTCTCCAGCATCGAAATTAAACAGGGTGCCGTCAAGATCAAATAATAAATGGGTATAAGTCATGTTAGTTTCCTTTCTAGTGGTGATATACGCTATCTTAACACGGAAGCAGATAATTGACAACAGGTGATGTTCCACGTGGAACATTCCCCACAACCTACTTTACAAAAGAGAATCCGTGGTATATAATAAATAATGTCTGTTTTCCTTATAAAACAAGGCATTTATTGAGTATGAGAGTAGAGACAGAAAGGTTTGGAAAACTATGTTAGATATCAAGTTTGTCCGTGAGAATCCGGACGTTGTCAGACAGAACATCCGTAATAAGTTTCAGGATGCAAAGCTTCCGCTGGTTGATGAGGTAATCGCTCTGGATCTTCGCAACCGTGAAATCAAAAAGGAAGTTGAGACACTTCGTGCAAATCATAAGAAGGCATCTAAGCAGTATGGTGCACTTCGTGCACAGGGAAAGTTAGAAGAGGCTGAGAAGCTGCGTGCAGAGGATGCTGCGTCAGAAGAGCGCATGGCAGCACTGAGTGCAGAGGAGAAGCAGGTTGAGGCAGATCTGAAGCAGAAGATGATGATTATCCCGAACATCATTGATCCATCTGTTCCGATTGGAAAAGATGACAGTGAGAATGTAGAGGTTGAGCGCTTTGGCGAACCAGTTGTTCCGGACTTTGAGGTTCCGTATCACACTGATATTATGGAGTCTTTCAACGGTATTGATCTGGACAGTGCAAGAAAAGTAGCTGGAAACGGATTCTATTATTTAATGGGTGATATCGCAAGACTGCATTCTGCAGTAATTTCCTACGCAAGAGATTTCATGATCAATCGTGGATTTACTTATTGCGTACCTCCTTTCATGATCAGAAGTGATGTTGTTACAGGTGTTATGAGCTTTGCAGAGATGGATGCAATGATGTATAAGATCGAGGGTGAGGATCTTTACCTGATCGGAACAAGTGAGCATTCCATGATCGGAAAGTTCATTGATACTGTTAACAAGGAAGAGAATCTTCCATACACTCTGACAAGCTACTCACCATGTTTCCGTAAGGAAAAGGGAGCTCACGGTTTGGAGGAGAGAGGTGTATACCGTATCCATCAGTTCGAGAAGCAGGAGATGATCGTAATCTGTAAGCCGGAAGACAGCATGATGTGGTATGACAAGCTGTGGAAGAACACTGTAGATTTATTCCGCAGTATGGACATTCCAGTTCGTACACTTGAGTGCTGCTCTGGTGATTTAGCTGACCTTAAGGTAAAGTCTGTCGATGTTGAGGCATGGTCTCCGCGTCAGAAGAAGTATTTTGAAGTAGGAAGCTGCTCTAACTTAGGTGATGCACAGGCACGCCGTCTTGGTATCCGTGTTGTTGGACCAGATAAGACAAAGTATCTGGCTCATACTTTAAATAATACTGTAGTAGCTCCGCCGCGTATGCTGATTGCATTCTTAGAGAACAATCTGCAGGCAGATGGAAGTGTTCGTATTCCAGAGGTTCTTCGTCCATATATGGGCGGAATGGAAAAAATGGTTCCGAAGAAATAAAAGTATAAAATGATAAAGGAGGGAATTTTATGCACGCATACTTACCAGCAATCGGATTTGGGCAGATCAAGAAAAAGTCTCAGCTTCAGCAGCTGTTAAGCAGCGTGCAGAACTTCCCAGATCAGGTTCAAAAAATTCGTCTGGATGAGGAGAGTAGTCTTGTTGTCTATACAAAGGAAGTTGCACCAGGCATCGGCCTTATGATTTGCGGAGAAGAGGATATGCAGGGCAGCTTTCAGATGGAATATTATGAACCATATATCAACAGTAATGTCTGTTCTTCTAAGGCAGAATGCAGCATAGAAAAGGAAAGTGCGAGAGAAGCGTATGATGGCGTCTGTGATGATTGTCGATTAGGACTGAATCTGATTTTTTCTGTAAATAATTTTATGGAATATCGAAAATATAAGGTACTTCAGGGATTTTATCCAACGGTAACAGACGTTTGTATGTCTGCTCTGTGCACACAGGGAAAAATTTTACTTCCTATTTTAAAGAGGCCAGAGGCTGCTCGTATTGCAAAGAAAAAAGAGCAGGGACGTCAGAAATTGATTGAGGCAGCAAGAGAGGGAAATCAAGAAGCAATTGACAGCCTGACAATTGATGATATGAATTTGACCAATAAGGTAGGAAGGCTGTTAAACAGCTGTGATATTTACACAATGGTTGAGTCGAGTATTATGCCATGTGGAATGGAGAGTGATCGATATACAATCATTGGGGAAATTCTAAATGTGGTGCCTCTTGTCAATGAAATAAGCAAGGAACCGCTATGTCAGATGGATGTGAAGTGTAATAATATTTGTATACGCGTTCTGGTGAACCGCTCAGGGCTGATGGGAGAGCCGATGGCAGGACGGCGTTTTAAGGGCGATATTTGGCTGCAGGGAGTGGTAAACTTCGTTTGACAGACAACAGAAAGTATGCTATGATAAATGGCGTATGAGGCGCCATTTTGTGGTAAAAAAGTGGATGGCCTGATGCATATGTGAATAAAGTTCTCTTAGTTAAATGGATATAACAGGGACCTCCTAAGTCTCAGTTGTGGGTTCGATTCCCGCAGGGAACAGTTAAAAAGCGGTTATGGCGATTTCTTGTCATTGCCGCTTTTTTGTAATTTTTGATTAATTATGGAAAAGGATTTCTGTTATGGGTAATAGAGCTGTGAGAAAATGGAAGAAGACAAGAATGGTGACTGCTATGTTGGCAGTGTGCAGTATCTTTTTTGGAATCATTGTGGGGTGTAAGGTAAAAAGCAATGAGAAATCAGAAATGCTTCCAATTATAACAATTGGAACTGATCAGTTTGAACCTTATAATTATCTGGATAGTAAAGGAAATAATGTTGGAGTAGATGTAGAGCTTGCAACAGAAGCTTTTAAACGACTTGGTTATGAACCACACTTTTGCGTAATTTCATGGGAGGATAAAGAACAGCTGCTTTCTGATGAAACTATTGATTGCATTTGGGCTTGCTACACAATGACAGGAAGAGAAGACAAATACCAGTGGGCTGGACCATATCTTTACAGCAGACAAATGATTGTTGTGCGCAGTGATCATGATATTTGGAAATTTGATGATCTTGAAGGAAAAAGGATTGCAGTTCAAGCAACGACAAAAGCAGAAGATTTATTTTTGCACCGAACTGAATCTGATCTTCCGACTGTAAGTCAGGTGAATTGCTTCTCAGCAACGGAAGACATATTTGCCGCAATTAGGAAAAATTACGTAGATGCAATCGCAGGCCATGAGGCAATGCTGAGAAAATTTGTTGATGATGGAGATGGTGAGTATCGTATGTTGGAGGAAAGTCCATATTGCTCTGCACTGGGGGTAGCATTTAAAAAAGGTACACATGCAGAGTTAGCTGAAAGGCTAACAGACATACTTCATGAGATGGAGCAGGATGGAACTACCAAAAATATTGTGGAAAAATATGGTTTTGATGCTGATCAGGTTTTAGTGGGAGACACTGCGTATGAAGAGTAAAAAAAGATTATCAAGTTGTTTTTTTATGTCGATTGTTTTGATTTTGCTTGGGATTAGCTGCTTTTGTTTTACTAATGCAAGTGATATGGCAAAATTAAATGGTACGCTTGATGAGACGATATCTTTTGTGAAATCATGTATAAATCGATATGAGATTTATAATGCAAATGATAGAGTGAAAAGTCTTGTGCGTTTGCTTGATAAGTCAGAGGAGCTAAGTCGCGTACTTGACGCAGAGCACGATTTTACGGCACAAGATATGGATAATTATGCAAAGCAACAGCGTTTGACTGGTGTTTTGGTACTTGATGAAAAGCTGAATGTATCAATACAGACAACACAGGATTATGATGCAATGTCACTGTGGAAGAAATTGATTGATAGCAAGTATGTAAGGGATATTTTAGAATCACCTTCAAAAACATATATGACCAGATTACGCAATGAAGGAAACATATATGACTTTGCAGCAGTGGCAAGACAGGATGCTCCAGGAATTTTGATTGCATATGCGAAAAAGGAAGAGGTGAATAAAAAAAACGGTGATCTTACTATGGAAACAGTGTTTGCAGATTTTCCATTTAAGATGGATGGCAGCGTTGTAATTAGTGATGGAACGAAAGTAGTGAGCACCAATGAGTCAAAATTGTTGGGAATGTCAGTTAAGGAATGCGATGAATTGTATCAAAATACTTTTCATGAGAGCAAAGACCATATTGTCAGGCTTGATGCGGCAGGCAGAAGCTGGTATGGAAAAAAAGAAAAAATCAGGGATTATGATATATATATATTCTTTCCAGGTATGCAGGTGTTTATGACGCGAAATGTTGTAGGTCTGTCATATATATTGATTGCAATTGTGATTTTTACATTGTTTCGAACAGTCAGGATTCATATGGAGCAGGAGAGCATTATGCGTGAGCAAAAGCGTCTTCAGATTATCAATGCGCTTGGACATGCATATTCATTTATATTACTTATTGACATAAAGAAGAACACGTTGGAGGTGGTAAAGTCTGCTGATGTGGCAGGTCCAAATTATATAAAGGAAAATTTGACAAATGAGCTTAAAAAAGAAGATATAGATAGCATGATTGCACCATCATTTCAAAAAAGTTATCTTGAATTTACTGATATGGATACTATGGAGAGTCGTCTAAAGGAGCATGATTCTCTTTCATGTGTTAGCCAAACAATAGAAGGAACCTGGATACGCTCCATGATCGTACCGCAAAAATATGATGAAAAAGGCAATTTGTCCACTGTTTTACTAGCAATTAGTGATGTCACGGATGAAAAAGAGCATGAGTTAGAGCAAGATCGCATTCTTAGAAATGCACTGTCATCTGCAGAGCATGCGAATCGTGCAAAAACAGCCTTTTTAAATAATATGTCTCATGATATCCGAACACCAATGAATGCAATTATCGGATTTACATCACTGGCAGCAGAGCATCTTGATGACCGCGAAATCATAAGAGATTATCTTGAAAAAATTAGTACATCTGGTAAGCATCTTCTTAGTCTGATCAATGATGTGCTTGATATGAGCAGAATTGAGAGTGGAAGTGTTAAAATTGAAAAGACTAATGTACATCTTCCGGATGTTCTTGAAGATCTAAAAACGATTATATTGGAGGGTGTACGTGCAAAACAGCAAAAACTTTTGATAAAGATGCAGGATGTTGTTCACGAGGATATCATTACAGATAAGCTTCGTTTGACGCAGGTTCTCTTGAATATAATAAGTAATGCTGTTAAGTTTACACCTGTTGGAGGAACTATACATATTCTTGTAGAAGAAAAGGCTTCTCAAAAGGCAGGATATGCAGTATATTCGTTTTGTATCAAAGATAATGGAATCGGTATGTCGAAAGAGTTTCAGGAGCATGTGTTTGATTCATTCGCGAGGGAACGCACGGTTACTGAGAGTGGAATCACTGGAACTGGTCTTGGAATGGCTATCACAAAAAATATTGTTGATCTGATGGGAGGAACGATACATTTAACGAGCAAGCAAGGCGAAGGATCTGAATTTATAGTGACACTTGAATGTGAACTCGCAAACATGGCAGTGCAGGACAAACAATCTTCTTGTCCAAAAGCAGAAAAAAAACACTTGGATTATTCAGGAAGAAAAGTACTGCTTGTGGAAGATAATGAGCTAAACAGAGAGATTGCAACAGAGATTTTGAAATCTTTAGGACTGAATGTAGACTGTGCAGCCGATGGCATGGAAGCAGTTGAAATTATGTCATCTGAGGCAGGAAATCAGTACGATATGATCTTTATGGATATTCAGATGCCGAAGATGGATGGATATACTGCGACAAGAGAAATTCGCACATTGAAGGATACGAAAAAAGCAAATGTTCCGATTATTGCGATGACGGCAAATGCTTTTGATGAAGATCGAAAGAAAGCAATCAAGGCTGGAATGAATGGCCATATTGCAAAGCCGATTGATGTGAATGTGATTTTGCAAAATCTAGACAGAATTTTTGGAAAGAATGGTGACGAAGACACCAGGGCGGTAGTGTTAAATAAGTAAGGGAAAAATATGACAACAATGAATCGTTTTGCCACTGACGTCAAACTTATTAGAAAGAGTAGAAAGGAAAAGAAGATGAATGTATTAGAAATTAAGGGAAACGTTAATACGGCTCTTTGCTATGCAAAGGTAGTAGAGGATGAAGCGATTGAGCAGATTAAGAGGATGTGTGATTATGCCATGTCGGAGGGTTCAAAAATCCGTATCATGCCTGATGTACATGCCGGAAAGGGGTGCACGATAGGAACCACTATGACTATAATTGATAAGGCAGTTCCGAATGTTGTTGGTGTAGATATCGGATGCGGAATGTATACAGTGAATCTTGGAAAAGATGAAATTGATTTTGAAAAAGTGGATGAGGCAGCACATTTCATTCCATCAGGCCATGAGGTATGGGAGGGGCGACAAGAGAAATTTGATCTAACAGATCTTCGTTGCTATAGGGAACTTAGAGATACAAAAAGACTTGTGAGATCTCTTGGAACACTTGGAGGTGGAAATCATTTTATTGAAATTGACAAAGCTGCAGATGGAACGAAATATCTCATCATTCATTCTGGGAGCAGAAATCTTGGAAAACAGGTGGCAGATTTATATCAGAGGCTTGCAATTAATTTAAATCGTGGTTATGGGGAGTATTTAGAAAAAAGAGACGAGATCATCCGCACCTACAAAGAGCAGGGAAGAAAAAAAGAAATTCAGGATGCTTTGAAACAGCTACAATGGCAGATATCTGAGAGTTCTAAAAGCATGCCAGAAGATTTGTGCTATCTTGAGGGAAGATATCTGGAAGATTATCTTCATGATGTAGAAATTTGTCAGGCGTTTGCCAGACGAAGCAGAGAAAAGATGGCGGAGATTATTCTTGAAAAAACCGGAATGACTGGAAGTGATGCTTTTCATACAATTCATAATTATATTGATACAAATGAAATGATATTAAGAAAAGGTGCAATCGCTGCTCATAAGGGGGAAAGAGTGCTGATACCGATCAATATGAAGGATGGAAGCATACTTGCAATAGGAAAAGGAAATCCAGAATGGAATTATTCTGCTCCACATGGTGCAGGAAGGATCATGTCTAGAACAAAAGCAAAAAGTGAACTAGTTTTGGAGGATTATAAAAAGGCTATGGAGGGCGTATACACAACCTCTGTAAATGAAGATACTTTGGATGAGGCACCGATGGCATACAAGTCTTTGGATGATATAGTAGATGTGATTAGAGAGTCAGTGGATGTTGTTGATGTACTGAAACCGATATACAATTTTAAGGCATCAGAGTAGTACATACCTGTATATTCTAGCTGTCAGGATGTGCTGCTAGTATGGTTCATGCTAATTAGTGTGAGCCATACTATTAAATAGCCAGAATAGGAGAAAGAAATGATAGCAATGCCGACATTAGCTAAGTTTGGAGGTGGTGCGTGTTCCAGTAAATGGTAAACAATGAGGATACTAGGCGGTGTTCGTTTGCTAGCTTTTCTAATTTCATAATTGTTGGATAGGTGACCATGAAATCCAATAAAAACCTACAATTATAGTATTCAAGCTAAAAGTGCCGAAATAGGTTGATTGTTTACTCGAAACTTGCATAAATACTGGATTTATGAGGTGATTTCGGTAATTAATAATTTAATTTTAAACATCATAGGTGACCATAAAATCCAGTGGAATATTATGTTTGTAAAAGTATTATTATCAAGCTCTTAAAATTATAATATTTGAAATAGGTGACCATGAAATCCAGTGTATTGACTTAGATTTAAAATTGAAAAAAGATCCATGCCAATAACAAAAAGAATCATTTTGAGGAAAATAGTTTCAAAAATCTACAAAATCTGTCATTCTAATTCCTTGATTGATAGCCTGATTATTCTCTTGATTATATTCTTGATTATTCTCTTGATTACGGCATACCTACAAACCGCTTAAAACTTATTTTTTGAGAGATATAGGTGACCATGAAATCCAGCATAGGTGATCTTAAAATCCAACATAAGTGACTATGAAATAATAAATAGGTGGCCTTAAAATCCAATATAAGTGACTATGAAATCCAATTTAGGTGACTTTTAAAAGTTGACAAAAAGTCACCTGAATGTTATAATAACAGAAAAAATAAAGGAGAAAATGGTGACATTTCCATACTTTATGGATGGGAGTGTCACTCAAAATAAATCAGGGAATGGATAAAATAAAGAAATTATCAGGGGTGGACAACTTAGTTGTTCAAAAAAGTCGACCATTATTATCATTATGGCAGTCAGATTTTTCTCTTCAGGAGCTTAAAATATTAGATGTATATCTGGGACGAATAAATAGTCATGATAAAGAACACCGATCTGTTGTGTTTCGGAAGGGGGAACTTGAGAATATTTTTGGCGAGGTACAAATTAAACCCGAAATACTTGACAAACGGCTTGATCATTTAATGAAGACAGTTAAGATACCTGATCCAGATGGTGAAGATGGATTTATGCGGATCGCACTTTTTGAAATAGCTGTTGTTAAAAAAGATAATTATGGCATGTGGCAAGTTGAACTGATGTGTACCGAATCTGCGCAAAAATATATTTTTAATATTGAGGAGCTTGGATATTTAAGGTACAGACTCAAATGTATCATCAACATGAATAGTCGATATACATACATCCTTTTTTTATACTTATGGGACAATAAATATCAGGGAACATGGAAGATTTCTCTGGACGATTTAAAAAGTTTATTACGTTGCAATAAGGATTTTTACAGCGAGTTCAAATACTTTAATCAACGAATTTTAAAACGGGCAAAAGAGGAAATAAAGCAGGCTGCAAACTTTGAGTATGATTATATGCCCATGAAGGAGGGAAAAACAGTTGTAGGTATCCAGTTTACTGTAAAATCGTTTCCTGAATTAGAAAATGTTGAAACTGATATCATTGAGATTGAGAATCTAGCGAATGCAAATGCAAATGGAACGATAGAAGTCTGAAAAGAAAAACTAAACAGCTTCAAGTTTTCAGATGAGCGAATTGAAGAACTTGAAGCTTTGCTTGCAATGGTTCCGAAATCGAAACTTCCAGATGGTGACAGTGAAAAAGATTCTAGAAATCTTTATATGATGCAAAAAATCGCCAAGTTAATAAGGGTTGAAAATGACAAAAGGGCAGAGGGAGGAAGGATAAGAAGTAGATTTTTTTACTTAAAGAGTTTGGTTGAAAAAGATATTGTAAATGCAAGTGCACAACGCCAAACTGTGCCGAGGGGTACACAAGCATTTCGTAATTTTACGGAGCGTACAAACAATAATTATATGGAAAAAGTCATGAGGCAATATCGAGAATGATTGTGAATCTGCTCATGCGTTTTTATGATATCGACAGCGGAAAGATTATGATTAGCAATCAAAATCTTGGTGTGATTGCAAGGGGTCACTTCGAAAAAATATGGCAATTGTGTTGCAGGATGCAGTTTTGTTTTCAGATACCGTACTCAACAATTTGAAATACGCAAATGCACAAGCGACACAAGATGAAAAAAACATCGACATCAGAAGTTTTGCACGCTATAATACAGATAGACAGGAAGTTGCCTAGGGCAGTCGGATGGTTGAATCACAGGAAGGAGAAGCTAAGGGGAATATAGAAATTTTTGAGTTCTTCTTGGCAGATGCGATGAAAAAAGAGTATATTGAACATTACAGCAAATGTCTTAACAAGCAGATGCATCTATGTATCTATGGTCATGCGGGGGTGCCGCTTCTTGGTTTTCCAACGCAGGATTCAAATTGCCACAATTATGAGGATTTTGGAATCATTTACCATCTGAGTGATTTTATTGAACAGGGGCGCATTCAAATAGTGACAGTGGATTCTGTGGATGAAGAAAGCTGGTCTTGCGAAAATGGTATTCTTTCTTGGCGTTCAGCGAGACAAGAGCAATATCATAATTATATTATTGATGAAGTGTATCCGATTCTGATGCAAAAAAATACATCGAATATGCTGCCAATTGTAACAGGCCCAAGTTTAGGTGCTAATCAGGCCGCTATTACTTTTTTGCGTCGCCCAGAGTTATTTAGCGGACTGATTGCGCTTTCAGGTGTGTACAACAGTGATTACTTTTTTCACGGCTGGTGTGATGAAAATCTTTATAAGAACTCGCCAGAGCGTTTTTTAGAGAATATGCCGGCTGATCACCCGTATATAAGGATTTATAATCAGAAAAAAATAGTTTTCTGTGTGGGTCAGGGTGCTTGGGAATATGACGGTGCACAGACGCTTCGCAATTTAAAACGTATTTTTGATGAAAAGAAAATTAATGCGTGGTGTGATTTCTGGGGAAGCGATGTTTCACACGACTGGTATTGGTGGTTTATACAGCTTCGATATTTTATTCCGATTTTATTGGAAGATCAGGGTTGACTTTTTTAGACGTGGTGTGGTATAGTGACACTATCAGAGTGGGAGAAAGACTGCTTTCATTTTTCTGAACAATTGAATATTGTGAGGGAGTAGTTCGCGGACTGCGTGATTTGTCAACAGACTCGGCATATGCCTGGCAAATCTTAAAGAATGAGACTCATGTGTGCTTTTCTAATAAATAAGGCATACATGGGTCTTTTTGCATAGTTAGCGATAGAAAGCAAAAAATGATTCTGAAATAAAAAAGAAAACTGGCAGAAGGAGGGTTTTGTATGACGTATCATAATAAGGAAAAACAAGAAGTCTTACAGGAACTTAATGTGCAGGAAGCAACAGGACTTTCGTCATCGGAGGTGAAAAAGCGCCGGGAGCAATATGGCGAGAATCGATTGCGTGCAAAGAAATCAAAGAGTAATTGGGAGAGATTTGCAGAGCAATTTAAAGATGTAATGATTCTGATATTACTTGCAGCAGCGGCAATTTCTTTTGTGGTAGCATGTGTGGAAGGTGATCCGGAAGGCTTTTTTGAACCATTGCTGATTTTACTGATAGTGGTTGTAAATGCGATAATGGGTGTTATGCAGGAAAGCCGTGCAGAGAAAGCACTAGAAGCATTAAAAAGTATGTCGGCACCACATGCACGTGTTCTTCGTGACAAGGCAGAGTCAATCATTGATGCATCAGAGTTAGTGCCAGGTGATATCATACGCTTAGAAGCAGGTGATTTTGTTCCGGCAGATGCAAGGCTTTTGCAGAGTGTCAGCTTAAAGAGCGAGGAGTCTGCGCTAACAGGTGAATCAGTACCGGCAGAAAAAGATGCAGGTGCCTGTCCAAAGGCAGATGCACCGCTGGGAGATAGAAGCAACATGGTTTTTTCAGGCTGCAGCATCACATATGGAACTGCTGTAGCAGTTGTGACAGCAACTGGAATGGATACTGAGATGGGAAAGATTGCCAATCTTTTGGAAGGAGCCGATGATGGACAGACACCTCTTCAAAAGCGCCTGGCACAGCTCGGAAAATATCTTGGAATTTTGGCATTAGCAGCATGTGCAATTATCTTTGTTGTTGGTCTTGCAAACGGACTTGAAGTAATGGAAATCTTTATGACATCTGTATCACTTGCTGTATCTGCAATTCCAGAGGGACTTCCTGTAATTGTTACAATTGTATTGTCAATCGGTGTACAAAGAATGGTTAAGAAAAATGCACTTATTCGTCGTCTGCCAGCAGTTGAGACATTGGGAAGTGCATCCGTCATTTGCTCAGATAAAACGGGAACGCTGACACAGAATCGAATGACCTTGGTAGAAACATATCTTGATGGGGAAACACAGGCTAATAAGCTTGAAACAAAGCCATCAGAGGAAGTAAAGACACTTCTTCGTCTGGGAACACTTTGCTGTGATGGTGCTGTTGTATTTGATGGTGATAAGGAACAGCATATCGGTGATCCGACTGAGACAGCTATTGTGCTTGCTGCACATAAAAATGGAATGCCAAAGGAAAGTTTGGCAAAGCAGTATCCGCGCCTGGCAGAGCTGCCATTTGATTCCGACAGAAAATGCATGACAGTTGTTTGTCGTATGGATGGAAAACTTGTTGCAATTGTAAAGGGTGGATTTGATGTTATGGAACCTCTTTGCACATCAGGAAATTTATCACAGGCACGTCTGGTAATGGAAGAGATGAGTGAGCGTGCACTTCGCGTACTTGCAGTTGCTTATAAGGAAATTGATAAGATCCCAGATGAAAAATCAATGATGACTCTTGAAGGAGATCTTCATTTTTGCGGACTTGTCGGCATGATTGATCCTCCAAGACCAGAGGCGAAGGCAGCAGTTGCGCGATGCCGCAAGGCGGGAATTAAGCCAGTTATGATTACAGGTGATCATGTAGTGACAGCTTCTGCGATTGCAAGAGAGCTTGGCATTATGAGAGAGGGCGACCGCGCTTTAACTGGTGCACAGGTAGATGCAATGACAGATTCAGAATTGGATGAACAGGTGGAAAGCATTGCTGTTTATGCTCGCGTGTCACCTGAAAATAAGATCCGTATTGTAAAATCCTGGCAGCGAAAAGGTCAGGTAGTAGCGATGACTGGAGATGGTGTAAACGATGCACCGGCACTGAAGGCTGCTGATATTGGCTGTGCAATGGGAATTACAGGAACAGATGTGGCTAAGGGAGCAGCTGATATGACGCTTACCGATGATAACTTTGCAACAATTGTAGATGCAGTGCGAGAAGGCAGAGGAATTTATGCCAATATTAAAAAAGTAGTTGGCTACCTGCTTGGTACAAATATTGGAGAGGTGATCACCGTCTTTACTGCAATGATGCTGTGGCATAAGACACCGCTTCTTTCTATGCAGCTTTTATGGATCAATCTTGTAACAGACAGTTTGCCGGCCATTGCACTTGGTATGGAAGCAGTAGAGTCTGAGGTTATGACACAAAAACCAAAACCCAAAAACGAAGGTTTATTCGCTCATGGGTTTGGCGTGAGAATTGTTCTTCAAGGTGTGATGTTTGGATTACTCGCATTGTTTGCATTTATGATTGGTGAAAAATCAACAGGAACAGTGGCAGGGGGTCAAACAATGGCGTTTGCTGTGTTAGCATTGTCACAGGTAATTCAAGCGTACAATATGCGTTCAGAGCATTCGCTGTTTAAGATTGGTATGTTTACAAATAAAAAGTTAAATCAGGCAGCGCTTCTTTCTATTGTGCTTGTGCTTGCAGTACTGTTTACACCACTTCGCATTCCGTTTGGACTTGAGCTGCTTTCTTTAAAGCTATATCTGACAGCACTTGGAATGGTTTTAATTCCGATTTTAGTGATGGAGTTTTCTAAGGCATTTGGATTAATTCGCCATCAGCATTAAATTTGCTTCTTACTGTGCAGGCCTACTTTATGGTAATAAATAAAGAGGAGCACGCTGCAAAGAATCCAGCCGAATGGATATCCAAAGGCAACAGATGTAATGGTGTTAAAACATTTTGAGATGATGAACAGATAAACCTGACGAAAAACAATAAAGCTTCCCATCATAATGACCATTGGCGCGGTGGAGTTTCCTGCACCGCGCAGTGCATTGGCATAAATCTGGTTAAAGCAGATTGCAATATAAAATGGCATCATCAGTCGAATGAAGCGAACACCAAATGCAAGTACCTCTTCATCCTGTGTGAAAAGGGATGTCAGGGTAGGTGCGAATAAAAGAACTGGAAACATCAAAATTATGGCAGTACCGATTGCGATAATAAGCGCAGTGGTAGTGCCTTTTTTTGCACGATTCATATTGCCGGCACCAAGATTTTGACCGACAAAGGTAGTGACAGAAAGGCCGACGCTCTGAATTGGAAGTAGACAGAATTTGTCGAGCTTTCCGTATGTAGTCCATCCAGCCATGCAGGAAGATCCAAAGTGGTTGATGTATGATTGAACAAATACATTTGAGAAGGATGTAACAGCCATCTGAAGTCCTGCTGGAAAACCGATGCGAAGAATCGACAAAGTGGTTGCCTTATCAATGCGAAGATCTTTCCAGACAAGCTTGTAGGCATTCGTCTCTTTTGTCAAAATGGACAGCACAAGAATTGCAGATATCCACTGGGAAATGATTGTTGCGTAGGCAACACCAGATACGCCCATGTGAAAAACAATTACAAAAACGAGGTCGAGAATAATATTTGTGATTGCACAGACAATCAAAATATAAAGTGGGCGTGTAGAGTCACCGACTGCGCGCAAAATTCCAGCCCCCATGTTGTATAGCATAAGACCAGAAACACCAGCAAAATAGATTGTCAGATATCTGGAAGATTCAGGCAAAACATCTTCTGGTGTATCCATTAAACGAAGAAAAAATGGTGACAAAAATAGTCCTGCAATCGTAAAGAAGACAGCAAGCACAAGTGTCAGTGCGATTGTGGTATGTACAGTACAATGAAGTGCTTTGTCATCGCGGCTTCCAAAATTGTGGGAGATAACAACACCTGCACCAGTGGATAAACCAGAGAAAAATCCTATTATGGTGTTGATAATACAGTCAGTAGAGCCAACTGCTGCGAGTGCTGTTTTGCTGACATAATTGCCTACAACAATACTGTCAACCGTGTTGTAAAGCTGCTGAAACAGATTTCCTACAAGGAGTGGAAGCGCAAATAGAATCAGCTGCTTGGCAATGTTTCCTTCGGTCATCAGCCGGGCACCGGAGGAATGCTTCTTTTGTGAGAAGGAAAAACTCATGATAACGCCTTTCTATTATGATATGAATGATATTGAAATTATATCATAGAAAGAGCAGTGGAGAAATGGAGAAAGTTGGCTTTCTTATCCTTCATAATATGGTTTGGGCATATTATAATTAATTTGGTTTATTATCGACAATTTATTTTCTTCCCTCGCAAAGTATAAAGCAGTCCGAATCCAACTTAATGGACTGTAGATTTCCGTGATTTGAGAAGTATATTTTTCGATAACTTGAACAACCACGCCCGACGTGTCGGACGAGGATTCCATTGCAACCGTCAGGATTTCTCACATCGGGCTGTTTTGGAATCGCGATTTAGTCCAGCGTTACGCTTTTCCTGACTCCTC
>ERZ779842.920-NODE-920-length-27583-cov-4.716797_pt1 | contig 27583 bp, 20 predicted proteins | sample MGYA00511095_ERZ779842 | MGnify/ENA primary metagenome ERZ779842 (study PRJEB29588, sample SAMEA2154036) | human gut metagenome | biome: human gut; feature: human-associated habitat; material: faeces | place: Denmark | collected 2008/2010 ... | reverse complement strand
TTTCCCGTGGTATCTTCTCCAACGAAGCAGGTCTTGGTACCGGATCCATCGCCCACGCCTGTGCCGATACGAAGAAGCCGGTAAAACAGGGCTTCTTCGGCATCTTTGAGGTATTCGTGGACACGATCATCATCTGTACCATGACAGCGCTGGTCATCCTGTGCAGCGGCGTGCCCGTAAATTACGGTGAAGCTGCCGGTGCGGAGCTGACCATCAGCGGATTCACCGCTGTCTACGGCAACTGGGTATCTATCTTTACCGCTGTGGCGATGTGCTGCTTCGCTTTCTCCACCATCATTGGCTGGGGACTGTATGGTACCAGATGTATCGAATTCCTCTTCGGTTCCCGCTCCAACATGCCTTTCATGGTTCTGTATTCCCTTACAGCTATCGTGGGTGCTACAATGAACCTCGGACTGATGTGGAGCATCGCCGAGACCTTCAACGGACTCATGGTCATCCCCAACCTGATCGCTGTCTTCCTGCTGTCCGGTGTTGTAGTGAAACTGACGAAGGAATATTTTGCGAAAGAGAACGGGTAATATCTGAATGGGATTTGCGTTATGATCATTGAATAAATGATGTAGTTCTTTCGTTCGATAATGACAGTGAATTGAAAGTTAATTAATGAATCTGTTTTCAAATCTCCGTAGCCCTTGGCCGGGTATAAGAAACGCTGACATCGCTTTCGCTCGGAAACAGATCGCAACGGCACATAAGCGAGGAAAGTACCCTCGCTAAGTGCCGGCGTCTGTTTACGGTCAGCTTATTCTTACACCCAGCCGTGGCTACTGGTGTATTAACAAGCTTTCGAAACGCAGAACTCCCGGAGTATGCGGTGCCATGTCGAAGATGTTTGTCGGAGGATGTTGATATTTTCTAGAAAAGTGCTGAAAGGCAGGGGGAAAGCGGACACGATGTCCGCGTCAGCCGATTGTCGACATGGATGTCGACTGTAGGCGGCCCCGTCATGACGAGAACTACTCATCACTTTTCGTAGAAAATTCACATCCGGAGACCTTACATCGAGACATGTGTATCGCATGCTCCGGGAGTTCGTGGATTTTATGGCAATCCTACGTTACGAGCCATGCACCCAATTCATAAATGTGTTGCAAAGGGCGCTCCACATTTATTTCATTGACGGCTGTCGCCGTATAAAGTCAAAAACAAAAACAGCGACTTGTGAGCAAGCTCCCAGATCGCTGTTTCTGTTTTGACTTTGCATGGCTCGTAACTCTCAATTTACTTCCGGTGCTTATTCTCCAAAGCCGCTTCCACGAATCCCTTAAATAACGGATGGGGTCTGTTGGGTCTGGACTTGAGCTCGGGGTGTCCCTGGGTGGCTACGAAGAAGGGATGCTCGGTAAGCTCGCACATTTCCACGATACGTCCGTCAGGGGACAGACCGGACAGACGAAGACCGTGTTCGGTGAGGACGGCACGATAATCGTTGTTGACCTCATAACGATGACGATGTCTCTCGGAGATATTCTCCTGTCCGTAGAGCTGATAAGCACGGGAATCCTTATCCAGTACACAAGGGTATGCACCCAGTCTTAAGGTACCGCCGATATCCTCAACACCGTTCTGGTCCGGCATCAGAGCGATCACAGGATGTGTGGTGTTAGGATCCAGTTCCACACTGTGGGCATCCGTATACCCGATGACATTTCTTGCATATTCCACGATTGTCAGCTGCATTCCCAGACACAGTCCCAGGAAGGGAATCCCATGGGTTCTTGCATACTGGATCGCCAGGATCTTGCCTTCGATGCCCCGGGAACCGAAGCCGCCGGGTACCAGGACACCGTTGCAGTCACCTAACAGTTCTTCCACATTTTCAGGCGTTACCGTCTCAGAGTCGATCCATTTGATGTGTACGGTCGCATGATTGGTGATACCGCCATGCTTCAAAGCCTCTACGACACTGATATAGGCATCATGCAGAGAGACATATTTTCCGACCAGAGCCACCTGCACTTCATCGGTTGGATGACGCAGATCCTCTACCATCTTCTTCCAGTCTGCCAGATCCGGCTCCGGACAATCCAGATGCAGACATTCACAGGCTACCTGTGCCAGATGCTCTTTTTCCATAGCTAACGGAGCCTCATACAGATATTCCACATCCAGATTCTGCAATACATGGCTCTGAGGTACGTTACAGAACAGAGCAATCTTGTCCTTGATGGACTGATCCAGAGGATGTTCGCTTCTGCAGACGATGATATCCGGCTGGATGCCCATGCCCTGTAGATCCTTGACGCTGGCTTGTGTGGGTTTGGTCTTCAATTCCTGAGAAGCGCTCAGATAAGGAATCAGCGTTACATGGATCAGAATCGCATTGTCATGGCCGACTTCATGCTGGAACTGACGAATGGACTCCAGGAAAGGCTGGCTCTCGATATCACCTACGGTACCGCCGACCTCGATGATGGCGATACGGGTCTCATCATCCGTAAAATTGCGGTAGAAACGGCTCTTGATCTCATTGGTGATATGAGGGATGACCTGTACCGTACCTCCGCCGTAATCACCACGACGCTCTTTCTGCAATACGGACCAGTATACCTTACCGGTGGTGACATTGGAATTCTTATCCAGGTTCTCATCGATGAAACGCTCATAATGTCCCAGATCCAGATCGGTCTCTGTACCATCTTCTGTGACGAATACCTCGCCATGCTGGATCGGGTTCATGGTGCCGGGATCAATATTGATATAAGGATCGAATTTCTGCATGGTTACCTTATAACCTCTTGCCTTTAACAGTCTTCCCAGGGAAGCTGCGGTAATTCCTTTTCCGAGGCCGGATACGACTCCTCCGGTCACAAATACGTACTTTACTGCCATAATTTTCTCCTCCTTTTGATATACAAAAAACAATTTATAAAATAAAAAGAGCGAGAAACTCCCCTTGGGGAGCACCTTCGCTCAATAACTGCCATAATTTATAGTAGAATGACAAAATGTTTAGTTGTGATAAAGCTTCTGGTTCTGGTAATGAGGTTCGCATGTCAGATTCACACCCAATTTGCGGAAGGTATTCATGTCAATCTGGGACAGGATCACGCTGGAGTGCACTTCGGAACCTTTCAGGTTCTTCAACTGCTCCACAGCAGCCTTTGCAGTATCATCCGAAGCTGCACAGATGGAAAGGGCGATCAGCGTCTCATCTGTATGAAGTCTGGGATTGCGGTTCCCCAGATAGTTCGTCTTCAGATCCTGGATGGGACCGATGGCGGTAGGTGAGATCAGCTGTACTTCGTCCGGAATGCCTGCCAGAGCTTTCAGGGCATTTAATAATAATGCGGAAGAAGCACCCAGCAGAGTACTGGTCCGTCCGGTGAGGACTCTGCCGTCCGGAAGCTGGATCGCAGCTGCCGGTTCCCCGGTGGTCTCTGCTTTGATATTGGCTGCACTGACTACTGCGCGATCGTCGATGGTGACACCTGCCTGCTTCATCAGAAGCTCAAGCTTTAAGATCTGGTCGTCACCGGCGGTACCCTGGCGCTTCTGGCACAGAGTGTGGTAGTAGCGGCGGATGATTTCCTGTTTGGCGGCGTCGCGGACAGCTTCGTCATCAACAATACCGAAGCCTGCCATATTGACACCCATGTCAGTAGGAGACTTGTAAGGACAGCTGCCCATGATCTTCTCGAACATAGCGCTGACTACGGGGAAAATCTCCACGTCACGATTGTAATTGATTGTGGTCTCACCGTAAGCTTCCAGGTGGAACGGATCAATCATATTAACATCGTTCAAGTCTGCGGTAGCGGCTTCATAAGCCAGGTTCACCGGATGCTTTAACGGAATGTTCCAGATCGGGAAAGTCTCATACTTGGCATAACCGGCCTTGATGCCTCTCTTGTATTCATGATACAGCTGGGAGAGACAGGTAGCCATCTTGCCGCTTCCGGGTCCGGGAGCAGTCACCACCACCAGAGAACGGGTGGTTTCGATATAATCGTTCTTACCGTAACCTTCATCACTTACGATGAACGGAATATTGGAAGGATATCCGGGAATGGAATAATGACGGTATACCTTCATTCCCAGAGACTCCAGCTTTTTCTGATAAGCAATGGCACTGGGCTGTCCGGCAAAGCGGGTCAGACACACACTGCCGACATACAGACCATAGCCGCGGAATGCATCGATCAGACGTAACACATCCAGATCATAGGTGATGCCTAAGTCGGAACGAACCTTGTTTTTCTCAATGTCTGCTGCATTGATGACGATGACGATTTCCGCCTCGTCCTTCAGCTGTGCCAGCATGTTGATCTTACTATCCGGATGGAAACCGGGCAATACGCGGGATGCATGATAATCGTCGAACAGCTTGCCTCCGAATTCCAGATACAGCTTGCCTCCGAATTTCGCGATACGCTCCTTGATCTTCTCAGACTGCAGACTGAGGTATTTGTCATTGTCAAAACCTATCTTGTACATTGCCGACACCTTTCTCTACGGATCTTTGCAACTAAAATCCCATGATGTTCTATTATAGTTTAGTGTCTCCCAAAAATCTACTGAAAAGTAAAATTTTTTTGGAAATCATTATTATATCTAACAATTTTGGGCAAATAATCACATAATGAGCAATTTTAAACAAAGAGCTAACATAGATTGATTATTGTTTTACATGAATGGGAGAAATTCTTTTACAAAAATTTACAAAAATTTACACCTACATGGTATTTACAAAATTTTTTTGGCTATGATAAAGCACAGATAAAACGTGAGGCGAAAAAGAATGACAGCACAGACAGTAACGACAAAAAATAGCAGCAGCATAGCGCAGAACAACAGAAACCGGATCCTGGGGAAAAGCTCCTTCTGGCAGATGATCTGGATCACGGTGAAGATGGCGGCAATCAATCTAGTATTCACTTATCTGATTGCTTTATTGTTCGCATTGCCTATGGCAATCGCTTCTTCCCCGGCGGCAGCAATTTTCCTGTTTATCTACCGGCAGAAAAACGGACTTCTGAATGAACTGTTAGGCGGAGCAGAGATCGGGTGGACCACGCAGATGCCCTACGCGTTGTGGGCGGACCTGCCAACGGAACGAAGAATCTGATTTACTATATTTATGAAAATGCCATTATCAATGGGAGGTTTGAGACAGCATGTGTACAGGCGATGTTTCTGTTTCTGCTAATACTGATTTTAACGGGAGTACAGTTTGCACTGGAGAAAAAGACCGTATTCTATCAATAATAAAGAGAACCGTGCCGGTGATCATCAAGATGCTCTTAGGGCTTTTGTTTATTGCACCGCTGATCATCGGCATCCTGTTTTCTTTCCAGAGTGGGCAGGAGCTTGGAACTTATCCGGAGCATCTATTGTCAGATGCTCCGACATTGCAAAACTATCAGGAAGTGATAAAAGCAGTACCGCTTTTCAGTTATCTGTTAAATTCCGGGATTGCATGCCTGATCTCTATTGTGGCGCAGATCGTGATCGCCTGTCTGGCAGCCTACGGATTCGTATTTTTCGAATTTCCCATGAAAAAGCTGCTGTTCAGTCTGGTACTGACGACGATGATTCCCGGAGAGGTAGTCGTGATCACAAATTACACAACAATTCAGAGCCTGCATCTGACGAATACCTACGCAGGACTGGTGGTTACTTCTCTGATTTCTGGAACGTCTATTTTCCTGATGCGTGAAGGCTCTCATCTGCGGACACCTGCATACAGACCACAAAGATATGCTGTCGGAGAGAATTCCACAGTATGTGTCAAACGAATCCTATTTCGGAGAAGTGATGGTATTTCGGATTCATGGATAAATAGTGTGATATAGCCTGCTTTTCATGCTTTTTTCACATTTGTGCTATTGATTTATCCGCAGGTTATCTCTATAATAAAATAGATTGTAACTATTCAGAGCCATATAAAACTGCGTTCTGCAAGGGGCTAAATAGTTACAATAAATTTATTGTCTCGGAATATGAGAATATTAAATATAGAAAAAATAGAGACAATAAAATAAAGTAGAAAATGGAGATGACATGAGAATATTATCTGAATCATATAATAACGGCTATGGCTCCGGTAACGGCGGCAATGGCAACGGTGCTCCCGGTAGCGGCAACAATGGCGGGAACGGCAATAACGGTAACGGAGGCAACGGAAATCGTCCGCCAAGGCGTCCAAGTATCCTGATGATGATCCTGTCCGGTCTGATGACAGTGATCGCCATATTGATGTTATATAATGCATTTTTCGGAACCGGCAACGGTACGGAGGTGTCTTATACGGATTTCCTGAAGGATCTGGAAGCGGATAAGGTAGAAGCAGTAGAGGTAAATAAAGAAAGCGGTGTGATCACGGTACAGCTGAAAAAGGAAGCGGCAGCGACGCCGGCACCTGACAGTTATGTGACCTTTTATGGTATTACCCAGAAGGCAACGCAGTCTAAGACGGTATATTATACGATGCTGATGGAGGATCTGGATACTTTGACAGCCAGATTACAGGAGCATGGTGTGACGGGTACCCGTATCAGCAGTAATACCTCCAGCTTTTTGATGGAGATTCTGGTAACGGTAGTATTACCTGTAGTGCTGATCTGGGTCGTAGCCGGATTCCTGTTCCGGAAAATGGGCGGCAGCGGCGGTCCCATGGGTGTCGGCAAGAGTAATGCCAAAGTATATGTACAGAAGGAAACCGGTGTTACTTTTAAGGATGTGGCCGGCGAAGATGAAGCGAAGGAATCTCTGGTGGAGGTCGTGGACTTCCTGCACAATCCCCAGAAATATTCCAAGATCGGCGCGAAGCTTCCCAAGGGCGCCTTGTTAGTGGGACCTCCCGGAACCGGTAAGACTTTGCTTGCTAAAGCAGTGGCAGGTGAGGCGCATGTGCCGTTCTTCTCCCTGACAGGTTCCGACTTTATTGAGTTGTATGTAGGTGTGGGCGCCAGCCGTGTCCGCGACCTGTTCAAGGAAGCAACCAAGAATGCTCCCTGTATCGTATTTATCGATGAGATCGATGCCATCGGCCGCAGCCGTGATTCTAAGTACGGCGGAGGCAACGAGGAGCGGGAACAGACCCTGAACCAGCTGCTGTCCGAAATGGATGGTTTCGATAGCTCCAAGGGTATTTTGATCCTGGGTGCTACCAACCGTCCGGAGATTCTGGACAAGGCGCTGTTACGTCCCGGCCGTTTTGACCGTCGCATCATCGTGGATAAGCCGGATCTCAAGGGTCGTGTGGAGATCCTGAAGGTACATGCCAAAGATGTGAAGATGGATGAGACCGTAGATCTGGATGCTATTGCACTGGCGACCAGCGGTGCGGTAGGTTCCGATCTCGCCAATATGATCAACGAGGCTGCTATCAATGCCGTCAAGGAGGGCAGAGAATTTGTCAGCCAGAAGGATCTGTTCGCAGCAGTAGAACAGGTACTGGTAGGTAAGGAGAAAAAGGACCGCATCATGAGCAAGGAGGAGCGTCGTATCGTATCCTATCATGAGGTCGGTCATGCACTGATCAGTGCCCTGCAGAAAAATTCTGAGCCGGTGCAGAAGATCACCATTGTGCCTCGTACCATGGGTGCGCTGGGGTATGTCATGCAGGTACCGGAGGAGGAAAAATACCTCAACACCGAGGCAGAACTTCGGGATATGCTGGTAGGACTGGTGGGCGGACGTGCTGCTGAGGAAGTGGTATTCGATACCGTTACCACCGGCGCAGCCAATGATATTGAGAAAGCTACGGATATCGCCCGCAACATGGTGACCCGTTACGGTATGAGCAAGAGATTCGGTCTGGTCGGTCTGGCTACGGTAGAAAGCCAGTATCTGGAGGGAAGAACCGCGCTGAACTGTAGTGATGAAACGGCAGCAGCCATTGATGAAGAAGTCGTTGCCATGATCAAGGAGAGCTACGATCAGGCATTGCAGATGCTTCGCAAGAACAGAGAACTGATGGATAAGCTGGCAGCGTTCCTGATCGAGCGTGAGACCATCACCGGTAAGGAATTCATGGAGATCTTCCGCAAGGAAAAAGGATTGCCTGAGCCTGAGGAAGAGAAGAAGGACGCAGCGGAAGGCACTGTCGATCAAAATGCCGAGACAAAAAAGGCTGAGACAGAGAGCACCGGAACAGATGCAGCGAAAGCAGAGGAGGCTACAAAGGGAAAAGCGATTGATGTGACGATCGGTGAGCAGGTCATGACCTCCACGGATCCTACATTTAAGCCGCTTGCTTTTGAGGACAGTTTGCAGGAAGCAAAAGAGCAGACAACTGTGGAAAAGCCTGAAAACAAGACCACGACTTCTGCAGAATCGAAGGATTCCAAAGATTCCAAAGATTCCAAGGATCCCAAGGATCCCAAGGATCCTATGGATCCTCCCCAGGGACCGGTTGGACTGTTCTCCCACGGAACACTGTCATAACGGAAAATAATGATGTTGTAAACATAAAGCCTTTTGGAGAGGCACAAATAAGAAAAATTATGGAAAAATGACTTTAATTTAAACTCGAGTTTAGATTAAAGTCATTTTTGGGATGTAAGCGATAAAATAAAATTAGGAAAGTATAACTCCGGGTTGATTATTTTATAAGAATGCTTTATCATAATAAAGTGCTGGGAGATTCCCGGACAGACTGCATAACAGTCAGATTGTAATGAGGAGGTAATATCGAAATGTTAAAACAATTATCCATTTACGCTGAAAATAAAAAAGGAGCCCTGCAGACTATGACCAATGCGTTGTATGAAGCAGGCATCAATATCTGGGGTTCTGTTACCAACGACGGTGCGGAGTACGGAATCAACCGTATGGTTGTCTCCGATCCCGACAAGGCAAAAGAGGTCCTCACAGAGAAGGGCTACCTCTGCCGTTTCGTGGATGTCCTGGCAGTAGAGATCGAGGACAAGCCCGGTGCACTGAATACCCTGCTGACAGCTCTCTTAGACAGCAATGTCAATGTGGACTATACCTACTTGTCCTTCAACCGTGATTCCTCGACTCCTGTCATGATCCTGCACACCGCAGATCCCGAGGAAGTAGAGATCTGTCTGAAGGCTAAGGGCTTTAAGATGTGCTAGATGCAAGAACCCATAAGGAACAGAAAAACAGTACACTCGTAAAAGGGTGTGCTGTTTTTTTATCCTTGAGCTTAAAAATATATAGAAATTGGTCAGAGAATCTATATCCTGGGTATGTTATATGCTATAGTGGAAAGAATACGATTAAGACTTATAATGGGGATTTGCGCAGAAAATAAGTAAAAACGAATTGGGATTTGCGCAATAATAGGGTTTACATGAACGGGGATTTGCGTTATACTTTTGATGGGAAGGTGGAATGCTATATGGATAAGCCGGTTTTTAAAAGAAAAATATATAATGAAATACGTGAGTGGAAGGAGAACAGAAGTGACAGGTATGCACTCCTGATAAAGGGCGCAAGACGAGTTGGAAAATCAACGATTGCTGAGGAGTTTGCCAAAAAGGAGTTTAAATCATATATTCTAATTGATTTTGCACATACCAGTAAGGCGATTATTGATTTGTTTGATGATACGTATGACTTAGACTTTTTCTTTTTACAATTACAGCAGCTAACGGGAATCCGGCTGTATGAGAAAGAGTCGGTAATTATTTTTGATGAAGTCCAGCTGCTTCCAAAGGCCAGGCAGGCAATTAAGTATCTCGTCGCAGATGGGAGATATAAGTATATTGAAACAGGCTCTTTATTATCTATAAAAAGGAATACAAAGGATATTTTGATTCCCAGCGAGGAACACAAAATATCTATGTTTCCCATGGATTTTGAGGAGTTTTTGTGGGCAATAGGAGATGAAATATCAGCGGAAACAATCAGGCACCTCTTAAAAAATAAAAAGCCGGCAGGAAATGTGATGCATAGAAATCTGATGCGTATCTTCAGACTGTATATGCTGATTGGCGGAATGCCGCAGGCTGTAGAAACATATAGAGAGAAAAATAATCTGCAAGTGGTAGATGAAACGAAGAGAGAAATTGTAGATTTATATGAAGAAGATTTTACAAAGATAGATGGAACCGGTCTCGCAGGCGATATTTATGATGCAATACCTGCGAATCTCAGCAGTAATGCTTCAAGATACATCTTGTCCAGTGCAAGAGAAGGGATTCGTTCTGAGAAGGTAAGAGAGTTGATTCCGGATATGCTAAGCTCTTATACAGTAAATATTGCATATCATGCGAATAATCCGGCTGTGGGAATGTCATTGGAAAAGGATGCCGGACGGTATAAATTGTTTACTTCAGATGTCGGTTTGTTTATCACTTTGGCATTTAAGGACAAAAACTACACGGAGAATATTATATATAATAAGCTGCTTTCGGATAAACTGGATACAAACTTAGGATATCTGTATGAAAATGTTGTAGCACAGATGCTGACAGCAAAAGGTAATAATTTGTTTTATTATACGATGGAAAGTGAAACCTCAAATCATTTGTATGAGATTGACTTTCTGACTTCGGTTGGAAATAAGATCTGTCCGATCGAAGTGAAATCAGGTAACTATAGAACACATAAATCACTTGATGTATTTTGCGACAAGTTTAGTAATCGCATACGTGACAAATATATTGTTCATACCAAGGATTATAAATGGGAAAACGGAATTCATTATATTCCAGTATATATGGTGCCGTTTTTATAAAGAAAAAACGGTGTCTGCAGTTGCTGGCGGACACCGCTTTTTCTTTGTATCCCCCTGAATGCGCTCTGACGGGTGAAAGATGGTCAAATTCCTCTTACTTGACTAGGTCATTTCCCCGACCCACAAACAGGATCATCCCCGTATCCTGATCTTCGATCACATAGACAAACGGCCGGTCGACGATAAAGGTATAGGTTTCTTCCGTTTCCATGGCGGCGGTCCCGGCAACCATGATATCTGTTACGGCAGCAGCCTTTGTACCGTTCTCATCCACAATCACTTTTGCCCTATGGGAGACGGAAGACACAGCAATATCATCTGCAATCCTGGAAAAATCTGCCGAAGTATAGGCTGACCGGATGCCAAGGCTCTTCAAAATATCGTCAAGCCCGTTAATTCCCTGCTCATCGGTGAATTTCGGAAGCTGCATTGTCTGTATTTCTTTATCATCCGCAGTATCCAAAGAATCGATCAAAGCCTGCTTTTCATCATTACTTAAGGCATCGAACAGAGCGGAGATGGTATCACCTTCTTGGGATGGGATGAAAACCTTTATTACTACGGAACAGCCATCATAAGGAAGCGTGATGCCCTTGATCAATCCGGTGTCGATATAAGAGAAACGCTCTCCATACAGATGCATCATAGGTACGGTGGCATCTCCGTTTGTTCCATGGAAGGTATCATCATAAGTATCCTCTTCTACAAACGGTGTCTGCCATTTCCCCTCAAAATAAACAGCATTTATGAGCATCATAACGGTAGCGGGCGGAAGTTCATCTACGATGGAGGAAATCATCTGATTGGTATGTCCCGATACCCAGCCGTTCACATCCTTCACAACCTGATCCGCCTGATTTGTGAAGTCTGCTTCGTAGATTTCACCCTGGTAATATGTCTTTGCCGGCAGCAGGAAATCGTCGGAGATATTTGCTGCCCATTCCTTTTGATCTGTCATCCAGATGGAATTGGCAGTATTGACAAATGTCTGCTCGGACCATTCTTTATTCAGATAGCTTTGCATTTCGTGATTCCACTCAGAAAGATCCGCGATACCAAGTACTGATTCCAGTTCTGTTTTCGTATCACTTCCGGCACCCTGATCCAGCATGGACAGTGCACTGGAAATACTGTAAGGAGAATAGAAGCAGTTGCTGTCTTTTGGAAGGGCATCATACAGGGCAAATGCAAATTTGTTGACGCCGTTTTTCAATTCCTCATAGGAATCGACCGGTGCCGGCTTCGCGCCGACTGCGATATCGCTTCCGAGTTCTTTGACGGCAGAAGACTGTCGTGCGATACCGGATCCGCCATCGGTATTAGTTTTTCCGCATCCGGACAGACCGGCACACAGACAAGCACTGAGAAATAGACTGAGTAATCTCTTGTTCATAATAACCTCCGTTTCTGAGCATTTATCGTGAAGGGGTTCACTCCAATATCTGAGAAAATTATACTTTATATCCATCCGGTTGAGCAATACCAAATTGATATCACCTTTTTCGAAGAGACTCTTTATAGATATCCAGTGAATTCGTGAAAAAGAATATTGACAAAGTAGATAACGAGTGATACTATCAAATCATAGCTAGTGCAAACGTTTGCATTATTTTTTTAGAAGCTAGTGCAAACGTTTGCACAAAAGGACAACTGACAGAGAACAGGTGAGGATAAAATGCCAGCAACGATTAAGGACATAGCCAAAAAAGTGGGAGTAAATCCGTCAACAGTATCACGAGTGATTAACGGAACAGCAAGTATTTCAGAGGAAACGAAGCAGAAAATTAAGGATGCTATGAGGGAACTGGATTATCACCCGAATAGTCTGGCAAGAAGTCTGGTAAATGGCAGTACTTTTACGATAGGATTGGTTATTGATGCCGGCAACAGTGATGCATTCTCAAATGCTTTTTTTATCCGAAGTGTTTCGGCAATAGAAGCGGTAACGCAGCAGAGAGGGTTTAACCTGTTGATTACCAGCGATTCGGATAAAGAGGATAATAGTGCCGTCAAAAATCTGATTTTAGAGAAAAAGATAGATGGTATTATACTTCCTGTTTCTGCGGCAACAGAGGAACTGATAGACCTACTGCTAGGTAATCATTTTCCGTTTATTGTGTTAGGCGAACCGGATAACGTAAGAGATGGTATTCACTGGATTGATATGGATAATAAACAGGGGGCAGAAGATGCTGTAAATTATCTACACCGGATGGGATATGAAAAGACGATTTTACTTGTTGAAAATCGCATAACAATGTTTGAAAGAAAGAGAATCCAGGGATTTCAGGCAGCGATAGGGCTAAATGGGAAAGATGTGGCTGAGAATTTAATTGTTGAATGTGGGGTGGAGAGTAATCAGATCGGTGAAGCGATACAAAGGGCACTCAACAAGTATCCAGATATTGACAGTATTATATGTACCAATAATGTGGTTGCTTACGAGACTTTGAAGTTTTTAAAAAAGAAAAATATAGCTATTCCCGGATCAATTGGAATCATCACATTTGATAATTATCCATTGGCAGAATATATGGATCCGCCACTTACGGTAGTGGATATTGACACGTATAAGCTGGGAGAAGAAGCTGCCAATACGTTGTTTTCCATTATTCAGAATCCGGGACAGCACAGAAAGGAGGTATTGCTTTCGACGAGAATTATTGAGAGGGAATCTACAATGAAAGGAGAAAAACGGAAGAAGTGAAAAAAGAAGCAATACAGCATTTCAATACGGAAGAGTACATATATCCGGTAAAGAGAAATGAATTAGTATTTAAGATTCGCTGTGCAAAAAAGGATATATCGAAATGTATTTTGGTTTACTGGGACAGAACAAAACCGGAGAACCAAAAGAAACAGGAACTGAAATGCTGCTACAGAGATGGGTTGTTTGATTATTTTCAGGGGAAAATAATATTTCATCAGATTGCGCGTTATCAAAAATATTATTTTGAACTGACGGACAGTAGTGGAAATATGATGTATTATACGGCAAATGGATTGCAGCAGGTACTTCCCAAGTCAGGTTTCTTTGAATATTTGTATGTTAACGGAACTGATGTTATTACTTCTCCGAGTTGGGCAAAGGGAGTAATTTATTATCAAATCTTTCCGGAGAGATTTTGCAACGGCAACCGGGGAAATGATCCGGAAGGATGTAAACCATGGGGGAGCCTGCCTGACAGAGAACATCATATGGGAGGTGATTTACAGGGGATTATCCAGAAAATTCCCTATTTAAAGGAACTGGGGATAGAGTGCATATACTTAAATCCTATATTTGAAGGTGATTTTAATCATAAATATGCAACGACAGACTATTTCAAAATAGATTCCCAGTTTGGAGATGAAGAGACATTCCGAGAACTTGTGGATATATGCCATAGCTGTAAAATCAAAATTGTTCTGGATGGAGTATTTAATCATACGGGAGTTCACTTTGGACCATTTCAGGATGTTTTGGAAAATCAGGAAGAATCTCGTTATGTAAAATGGTTTCATATTAATCATTATCCGGTGGAACCCAGCCATCACAATTATGAGTGTGTAGGAGCTTATAAATGGATGCCTAAACTTGATACTTCCAATCCGGAAGTCAGGGAATTCATTTTAAAGGTAATGTTTTACTGGATAGACAACTTTCAAATCGATGGTTGGAGACTGGATGTTGCAGATGAGGTAGACCCTTCCGTGTGGGAAGAAGCAAGGATGCGTATAAAAGAAAAATACCCTGATAAGATTTTGCTGGGCGAGACTTGGGGGTATGCAGGAAAAATGCTTCGGGGAAATCAGATGGATTCGGTCATGAATTATGTATTTCGGGATGCTGTCAGAGATTATATAGCTGAAAAATCCATTTCTGTAACGCAACTGGATAGTCGGCTGAACCATATGCTAGCCTATTATAAAGACGAAACAGACAATCTTTTGTACAATCTGCTAGATAGTCATGATACGGAACGATTCTTATATTTGTGCCATGAAAATAAAAAACTGCTAAAGCTTGCAGCAGCATTTCAGATGTTGTTCCCGGGTTCCCCCGCAATTTACTACGGCGATGAGGTTGGAATGACAGGAGACAATGATCCTGATTGCCGAAGGTGTATGGAATGGGAAGAAAATGCGGATAAAGATGTGAAGAACTGGTACCAAAAAATGATACAGTTGCGGAAAAATTATAGTTGCATTCGATCCGGAAGCTTCAGAACTGTTATTGCAGACGAAACAACCGATACTTATGGATTTGTTCGTAAAGATGAGACTGGAAGCTGTTATGTGATTCTGCATAGAGGAACAAAAAACTGTAAAATAGAATGTCCGGTTTTGGAAAGAGGCGTTTTTGCAGAAGTGCTTTCAGGGGAACTGTTACGAGAGGAAGATATCGGAGAAGCGGAATTGTTGAATGAGGACATAACAGAATACGTGGGGAAAATTACGTTGCAAATGGAACCGTATTCTGTAAAAGTCATAATGAGTTCAAGGAACTCGAGCAAAAAACAATAGGAGGATGTTTACAATGATGAAGGTGAAAAAGAACAAAAAATTACTGGCAATTCTACTCACAACCGTAATGAGCCTGGCAGCCTTAACAGGATGTGGAGAATCACCAGTAGAATCTGAAACTGGCTCAGAGAGTCAGGTATCAGCAACGGTGGAAGCTCCTGCAACTACAGAAAATACATCGCAGGAGGATGTTACAATTAATTTCTGGCATCATTATAGTGCACAGTCGGCAGAAAATGAAACTCTGATGAATGTACTGATTCCGGAATTTGAAAAAGAAAATCCGGGAATCAAAGTAAACGCAGTATCTCATGAGTGGGCAGATCTGCACCAGAAAATTCTGATCAGTGCACAGTCCAATACATTACCCGATGTAGCCAGACTGGATAGTGCATGGGTTCCGGAATTCCAAAAAATGGGAATCCTGACAGCACTCGATGAGGAAATGCCTGATTTTGATGAGGTATCCGGCGGCTTGTTGGAAAGCGCTATGAGTACTGCAAAAGTGGATGGCCATTTTTACGGACTTGCACTGAATACGAACACCAAAATTCTCTTCTATAATGTGCAGGCATTTAAGGATGCAGGAATTGAAGCTCCTGAAACAATGGATGAATTCATCAATGCAGCAAAGAAATTAGCAGGAACCAATGCAAATGGTCAACAGGTATGGGGATATGATGAGCCTGCACTGGCTGGTTGGAATCTCTGCCCGTTCATTTGGAGCATGGGTGGTTCCATTACAAATGAAGATGAAACCAAAGCATCCGGGTATATCAATAGTCCTGAGACTGTAAAAGCAATTGAGACTCTGGCTGAATTGTATCAGGCAGGTGCAATCACCGGATGGAATGCAGGTGACATTCCGATGACAGATGGATTCGGAACCGGAAGATACATGATGCTCCTGGAAGGTCCTTGGAAAGTTGCAGAAATGCAGGGATCTTATCCTGATTTTGAATATGCAACCACAGAAATGCCTGCCGGAGATGCTGGCTCCATATCTGTTCTTGGTGGTGAAGATATCGCCATGTTTAACAGTGCCAATAAAGATGCTGCTTGGAAATTTATCAAGTTTATGACCAGTGAATTTGCAGAAGAGGAAATGGCAAAATGTGGTCAGATCCCTGTAAACAAAGAAGCACTGGAAAGTGATACCGTAAAAGCAGCAGATTATGCGCCGTTCCTGGAAGCTATCAAAACGGCCAAATCCCGTCCTACCGTAGCATGCTGGTCAGAAATGGATAGTGAATTATCTGTAGCAGTTACGGATGTAATGAACGGAAAGAAGACGGCACAGGAAGCTATGGATAAGCTTGCAGAGCGCTTTGATGAACTTCTTGCTGAATAATAATTATTATAACTTGCCATATGTATAAAGTCAAATAGCAGTCTGGGACAGTACTACTAGGTACTGTCCCGAACTGTAAAAGAGGTATTTCTATGAAGATATCACGGAAAAGCAAAATACAGATTGGACTATTACTTTTACCCGGATTACTTGTATTTGGTATTTTTACAATTTATCCTATTTTGAAATTGTTTATCATGAGCTTTTTTGAGTGGGACTTTGGCAGCATGCTGAGTCACAATTTTATTGGATTGGAAAATTACAAAGAAGTATTGCAAGATGAATACTTTTGGACTGTTTTTATAAATTCGTTGTTATATACGCTGGTAACCGTACCGGGGCAGATGCTGGTGGGCTTTTTGGTTGCGCTTTTGCTTAACCAGATTACGCGATTCAAAGTAGGATATCGTGTGATGTATTATCTGCCTGTAATTACGTCATGGGTAGTTGCTTCCCTGATTTTTAAATATGTGTTCAATACGGAAGGATTGCTGAACTATTTCCTCATGAATGTAGTACATATTACCAGCGCAAATGTAAGATGGCTGGATACCAGATGGGGCGGTATGACTGTTGCTATGTTGTTGGGAATATGGAAGGGAATAGGATGGAACATGGTTGTATTCCTGGCAGCATTACAGACAGTACCGACAGATCTTTATGAAGCAGCTGCAATAGATGGAGCTACAGCATGGGAGAAAATGTGGAATGTTACGATTCCCAGTATTAAAGGAACGATTTTGTTTGCACTGGTAATGCTGACGATTGGTGGATTTAATGTGTTCACTTCGGTCAAGATGATAACAGGCGGTGAACCGGGGCATCAGACAGACGTGATTTTGACATGGATGTACCACAAAGCATTTAGTACAGGAAAATTTGGCTATGCAGCAGCTTTATCATTTATTACAACGGTGGTACTTGCGTTACTTGCAGTAGTACAGTTTAAACTTATGCAGCAAAAAGATCAATAAAATAGGTGGGTGCGCATATGAAAAGAAAAACTTGGACACAGATATTTCTTCATTTGATTCTGATTGTTGGATTGGTTATTGTTGTGCTTCCCATGGTTTATATGATTAGTACCTCTTTAAAACCGAATGGAGCATTGTATGAATATCCGCCACGATTTTTACCTTCATTAGACGAAGTGACTTTAGAAAATTATAGATATGTTTTAGGACAGGGAAAATTTTACCGCAATTTTTTAAACAGTATGTGTGTATCTGTGGCATCGGTGTTAATTGCAGCTGCTATTGCATCGGCACTGGGATATGTAATTGCACGCTTTGAATTCCCGGGAAAGAATTTTTTGTTTGGATTTATTGTTTTAACAATGATTGTTCCCGGGCTGACATTGATCGTTCCACAGTATGAACTGGCGGTAAAATTACATGTAATCAATACTCTTTCAGGATTAGTACCTTTTTATACAGCATGGACAATTCCTTATTCAACATTTATGATAAAGGGATTCGTGGAAGGAATTCCGAGAGAACTGGATGAAGCAACCTATATGGATGGTGGAAGTGTTTTTACGGTTTTCGGAAGGATCATAATTCCCCTTGCAAAACCCGGAATCGCTTCGGTATCTATTTTCAATTTTTTGACTGCATGGGAGGAATTTCCTTGGGCGAATACGGTTTTAAATGATAATTTGAAACGGACAATGCCAATTGCAATCTCCGGATTTTTTGGAGAACATCAATTTACACAGTGGGGCTATGTCTTTGCATTGTCAGTATTTAGTCTTTTACCCATACTTATCGTGTTTATCTGCTGCCAGAAATTCTTTGTGGCAGGTCTGACAAGTGGCAGTGTAAAAGGCTGATACCATATATTACCTTTCCTTTGCGGTGTTTGCAGTTGCTGGCAGACACCGCTTTTGTTTTGCACAAGATAAAAATCCCTTGTTGTATTTTTCTCAAGAATCGGTATGATAGAAGCATGCGAGGAAATATTTATGTTTAACGTGGAAGAAGAGTTAAAAAAGCTCCCCCGCAATCCGGGAGTGTATATCATGCGGGATGACAAAGATGTCATTTTGTATGTGGGAAAGGCAATCAACCTGCACAACCGTGTAAGGTCTTATTTTCGTGAAAATATCGGCAGAGGCCCCGCCATTGACCAGATGGTGTCGCTGATCGCCCGATTTGAATATATTGTGACGGATTCGGAACTGGAAGCGCTGGTGCTGGAGAATAACCTGATCAAGGAGAATTCGCCGAAGTATAACACACTGTTAAAGGATGACAAGACGTACCCTTATATCAAGGTGACGGTGGGGGAGGATTATCCCAGAATCCTGTTTTCCCGTACCATGAAGAAGGATAAGTCCCGCTATTTCGGTCCTTATACCAGTGCTGCGGCGGTCAAAGATACCATTGAGTTGCTGAACAAGCTGTACCAACTGCGTACCTGCAACCGAGTGCTGCCGAGAGACACCGGACTGGAGCGCCCCTGCCTGAACTATCATATTAAGCAGTGCCTGGCTCCCTGTCAGGGCTATGTGAGCAAGGAGGAGTATAGACAGCAGGTGGCGGGAGCACTGGAATTTCTAAACGGCAATTACAGTCCGATCCTGAAGGATCTGGAGGAGAAGATGAAGAAAGCCGCGGAGGCTATGGAATTTGAGGATGCCGCAAGGTACCGTGACCTGCTCTCCAGTGTACGACAGGTATCCCAGAAGCAGAAGATCACCGAGGGCGTCGGTGAAGATAAAGATATCCTGGCACTGTACCAGGATGAGACGGAAGCGGTGGTACAGGTGTTTTTCGTCCGGGATGGCAAGCTGATCGGCAGGGAACATTACTATATGACACATGTGCCGGAAAATAACAAACCAGCGATTTTACAGGATTTTGTAAAGCAGTTCTATGCGGGGACCCCATTTATTCCCAGAGAGCTGATGCTGCAATATGAGATCGAGGATGCGGAACTGATCGAGAAATGGCTGTCGGAGCGAAAAGGCAGCAGGGTCTATCTGAAGGTGCCTAAGATCGGCAGTAAGGAAAAACTGGTGGAGTTAGCAGCACAGAACGCAAAACTGGTACTGTCCCAGGACAGAGAAAAATTAAAACGCGAAGAAGGACGAACCATCGGTGCGGTGAAAGAAATCTCGGATCTGCTGCAACTGCCGTTAACTGGCACAGCCCGGATGGAAGCCTATGATATTTCCAATATCAACGGTTTTGAAAATGTAGGATCTATGGTGGTCTACGAAAAAGGAAAACCGAAACGCAGCGATTACCGTAAGTTCAAGATCAAAAGCGTCTCCGGTCCGGATGACTATGCCTGCATGCGGGAAGTACTGACGAGACGGTTCCGCCACGGTATGGAAGAGAGCAAAGAACTGGAAGAACAGGAGATGGATCAGGAGTACGGCAGCTTTACCAAGTTCCCGGATCTGATCCTCATGGACGGTGGCCGCGGACAGGTGAATATCGCGCTGTCCGTACTGGAAGAACTGGGAATCAACATTCCGGTCTGCGGTATGGTCAAGGATGACAATCACCGTACCAGAGGTCTGTATTATCATAATATTGAGCTTCCGATTGATACTCATTCGGAAGGGTTCAAGCTGATCACCAGAATCCAGGATGAGGCCCACCGTTTTGCTATCGAGTATCACAGATTCCTGCGCAGCAAGACTCAGGTGAAGTCCGTACTGGATGATATCCCGGGGGTGGGACCGGCCCGGAGAAAGGCCCTGATGAGGCACTTTAAGTCACTGGAGGAGATCCGGCAGGCATCGGTGGAAGAATTGATGGAAATTCCCGAAATGAATGAGCGTACGGCAGAGGAAATCGTGACCTTTTTTGCTTCACAGACAGGACAACCTGTGGTACACTAAAAGATAATGAAAAGGGCGGGGAACCGGGGCGGTTTTTTCGCGGAAAGGTATGGAGATTAGTATGGCAAGTGTAAGTTTAACCCGTGTTATCGAAAAAATGAAACTGGAAAATCTCACACCGGAGATTGATGTGAAACATGTGAAGATCACACAGCCGGATATCAACCGTCCGGCACTGCAGCTGGCAGGATATTTTGAGCATTTTGATGCGACCCGACTGCAGATTGTCGGATTTGTGGAATACACTTATATGGAAGGCATGACGGATGAGACTCGTAAGGAAGCTTATGAGAAGCTAATGGCTTATGATATTCCCTGTATCGTGTTCAGCCGTGACCTGAAACCGGATCCTATTTTCCTGGAGACGGCGATCCGACATCAGATTCCGTTATTATCTACGAAAAAATCCACTTCTGACTTTATGTCTGAGATCATCCGGTGGTTAAATGTCAAGCTGGCTCCCTGCATTTCCGTGCACGGTGTACTGGTGGATGTCTACGGTGAAGGTGTCCTGATCACCGGTGAGAGCGGCATCGGTAAGTCCGAGGCAGCACTGGAGCTGATCCGAAGAGGTCATCGTCTGGTAACCGATGATGTGGTAGAACTCCGTAAGGTCAGTGATGATACGCTGGTAGGTTCTGCACCGGATATCACAAAACACTTTATTGAATTGCGTGGTATCGGCATCGTGGATGTCAAGGCACTGTTCGGTGCACTGTCCGTAAAAGATACACAGACCATCGATCTGGTCATCCGTCTGGAAGACTGGGATAAGGACAAAGAGTACGACAGACTGGGACTGGAAGAGAATTATACCGAATATCTGGGCAATAAGGTGGTATGCCACAACATTCCGATTCGTCCCGGACGTAACCTGGCAGTTATCTGCGAGACGGCAGCTATCAACCACCGTCAGAAGAAGATGGGCTACAACGCAGCAAAAGAGCTATACACCCGTGTACAGAACTCTCTGGCAAAAAGACGTGAGGAGGACGAGGACGATGAGTAAATATGCATTTGGGGTAGACGTGGGAGGAACCACGGTCAAGTTAGGACTTTTCAATGATAAGGGACAGGTGCTGGATAAGTGGGAGATTCCCACAGTAAAAGATAACGGCGGGGAAAAGGTATTGCCGGATATTGCAGCATCTATCAAAAACAAAATGCAGGAGAAAAATATCTCTGTAGAAGAACTGGTAGGCGTAGGAATTGGAGCTCCCGGTGCAGTGGACGCTGACGGCTATATGGTCAACGGTGCAGTGAACATTGGCTGGGGTGCCTTTGATCTGGCAGAGACCCTGAAAAAAGAACTGGATCTGCCTGTAACTGTGAAAGCTGGAAATGATGCCAATGTAGCAGCCCTGGGTGAAATGTGGCAGGGCGGTGGTAAAGGCTATTCCAATCTGGTAGCCGTTACTCTGGGAACCGGTGTCGGTGGAGGTATCATCATCGACGGCAGAATCCTGACCGGTACCAACGGTGCTGGCGGTGAGATCGGACATATTCATATCGAAGACAACGAGACAGAGGTCTGCGGCTGTAAGAACAAGGGCTGTCTGGAGCAGTATGCATCCGCTACCGGAATTACCCGTCTGGCCAACAGACGTCTGGCCAAAGACGATGCTCCCAGCATGCTCAGAGGTGGTGAAATCTCTGCGAAGACCGTATTTGATGCGGTGAAAGCCGGAGATAAAGTAGCAATCGAGATCGCAGAACAGTTCGGCGAGTATCTTGGCAAGGGACTTGCCGCAGTAGCCAGCGTAGTTGATCCCCAGATTTTTGTCATTGGCGGTGGTGTGTCCAAGGCCGGAGACATTTTATTCAAATACATAGAGCCTTCTTATAAGAGATGTGCTTTCGGTCCCTGCAAGCAGACGAAATTCGCCCTGGCCAAGCTGGGAAATGATGCCGGAATCTACGGTGCGGCAGCACTGGTATTAAAGTAGGCTTTCGCGGCATAATTATAACAAAAAGAAAGAGCAGCCTGACAACATGATAAGTGCAGCAGTGATAGAAGCATTAAAAGAAATTGTACCGGCAGATAAAGTTCTGTTACAGGAACCGATGAAATTGCATACCACCTTCCGGATCGGTGGCCCGGCAGATTGCCTGGTCTATCTGGAAAACGAAGAGCAGCTCTGTAAGATCCAGAAATACCTTCGGCTGGTGGATGTTCCCTATACCGTGATCGGCAACGGAAGCAATCTGCTGGTCAGCGACCAGGGATATGCAGGAATTGTTCTGGTGGTTGGTAAGCATATGAGCCGGATCGAAGTGAGAGACTGCTATCTGGAAGCAGAGGCAGGGGCCCTGATGAGCCAGGTGGCAAAAGCAGCGAAAGAGCATGGCCTGACAGGCCTGGAGTTCGCCGCGGGAATCCCCGGTACCATCGGTGGCGGAGCTGTAATGAATGCCGGAGCCTACGACGGAGAGATGAGCCAGGTGGTGACCACTGTTACGGTAGTCAACCGTAATGGAGAGATCATGGAACTGGACAACAGTACCATGGAGTACGGCTATCGTACCAGCGTGATCCAGAACCAGTCGTTTGTCGTGACGAAAGTGACTTTCCGGCTACAGCCCGGAGATCCGGAGCAGATCGCAGCCAAAATGGAGGAACTGGCAATTCGCCGCAGAGAAAAACAACCTTTGGAATATCCCAGTGCCGGCAGTACTTTCAAACGTCCCGAGGGACATTTTGCCGGGCAGCTGATCATGGAAGCCGGTCTGCGGGGATACTCCGTAGGAGGCGCAAAGGTATCGGAAAAGCATTGCGGATTTATTATCAACACCGGCAATGCCACTGCAGAAGATGTAAAAGATGTGATCTGGGAAGTACAGAGAAGAGTGAAAGAACGTTTTCACGTGGAGCTGGAACCCGAGATCAAATTCCTGTAACTATTCAGAGCCATGTAAATTTGTTTTCTGCGGATGCTTGCATCTTCGCAGAATCGCAAATTTATATGGCGAAGTAACCACATGAGCAAAAAGGAAGCCTCGAAGAGGTGATTTTGCGAATGGGATTCTGAATAGTTACGATAGAATAACGAGGTGCATATGAGATTTGTAGTAGTAACAGGCATGAGTGGCGGAGGAAAGAGAACCGCATTAAAGCTTTTGGAAGATGCTGGATTTTACTGCGTGGATAATCTGCCGGTATCTCTGGTGGAGAAGTTCGTAGAACTGATTGCCATGCCGGGCAGTGAGATCAGCAAGGTGGCCCTGGGACTGGATGTTCGGGCAGACCAGAATTTCATGGATGCGACCCGGATTTTGGAGCAATTAAAGGAAAAAGGCTACAAATTCGAGATTTTGTTTATGGACTCCGACGATGCTGCTCTGATAAAACGGTATAAGGAGACCAGACGTGTGCACCCTCTTGCAGCAGACGGCAGAGTGGAGGACGGCATTCACAAGGAGCGCAAGATCCTGGAGACAATCCGCAAAAATTCAGATTACGTCATCGATACCTCCAATCTGTTAGTCAGAGAACTGAAGGAAGAGTTGGATCGTATTTTTGTACAGAACGAAGAATACAATAGTCTTATGGTAACGGTCATGTCCTTCGGGTTCAAGCATGGAATCCCCGCAGACGCCGATCTGGTCTTTGATGTAAGATTCCTGCCAAACCCTTATTATATCGAGGAACTGAAGCCCCAGACCGGTAATGATAAAGGAGTGCAGGATTATGTGATGAGTTTTCCGGAGACCGGAATATTCCTGGACAAGCTGACCGACATGATTCAGTTTCTGATCCCGAATTATATTAAAGAAGGCAAATACCGTCTGGTTATTGCAATCGGCTGCACCGGCGGTAAGCACCGAAGCGTTACTTTAGCAAATAAATTGTACGAACGTATGAAGGCGGAAGGTCATTATGGTATCAAGCTGTACCACCGTGATGTACCCAGAGAAGGAATCTGACATGTCATTTTCGAGTGAAGTAAAGGAAGAACTGGCAAAACACATCAGCCCGGCAAGACATTGCCAGATCGCTGAGCTGGCCGCACTCATGAACTTCAGTGGACAATACGGACGCTCCGCAGAAGGAGATTTCATGATCGGTTTCCAGACGGAAAACGAGGCGGTTGTCAGAAAAGGCTTTACATTATTGAAAAAAACATATAATATAGATACTGATGTTAAAATCAGCGAGGAACAGATGCGGAGTGTGATCGATAAGATCGGGGATCTGTCTGAGCCTGTGAGCCCCTTGTTGATTAAAAATTCCTGCTGTCAAAGAGCATTTTTAAGAGGAGCTTTTCTCTGCATTGGTTCTATGAGCGATCCGCAGAAAAGTTATCACCTGGAATTTGTATGCACCGATGAGGATAAAGCGAGACAACTACAGAGTGTGATACAGGGATTTGACATAGAAGCCAAGATTGTGCTTCGGAAGAAGTATTACGTGGTCTATCTGAAGGAAGGATCCGGTATTGTGGATCTTCTCAATGTGTGCGAAGCACCCATTGCCCTGATGAAGCTGGAAAACCTGAGGATTGTGAAAGAAATGCGCAATTCTGTGAATCGGAGAGTGAACTGTGAGACCGCCAATATTACCAAAACGGTAACTGCGGCGACTAGACAGATAGAGGATATTATTTATATCCGGGATCACTACGGACTGGAGAATCTGCCCGAGCCCTTAAGCCAGATGGCAGAGGTCAGGCTGGAGAATCCGGACGCTCCGCTGAAGGAACTGGGAGAGTATCTGGATCCGCCGGTGGGAAAATCCGGTGTGAACCATAGATTACGTAAACTCAGCGAACTGGCAGATAGAATCCGGACGTAAAAGAGGAGGAAAATTATGACAAAGAGGAGTATTACGGTCAGACTGGAAGATGGCCTGGACGCAAGACCGGTGGCACTGTTAGTACAGGAAGCCAGCAAGTACGAAAGCAACATTTATTTTGAAGTAGACGATAAGCGGATCAATGCCAAGAGTATTATGGGTATGATGAGCCTGGGACTTTGTGCAGGCGAAGAGCTTACAGTAACTGCAGAGGGTGCAGATGAGCAGACCGCTGTGGACAACATTGAAAAGTTTTTGAGCGGTCAGGTGGCTTAAGAACATAACATGAGAAGAAGCGGGGCTGATGGAGAATTCTGTTAGTCCCGTTTGTTGTATCTTGAGGGCAGTATTATGAAGAAGATGTTATTTATCTATAATCCCAAAGCTGGAAAGGCACAAATCCGCAACAAACTGGCGGATATTCTGGATGTATTCACCAAGGGCGGTTATGAGATTACCGTATATCCCACGCAGAGAAGTGAGGATGCCATGGAGAAGACCGAGAAGCGCAGCAAAGAATATGATATCGTGGTCTGCAGCGGCGGAGACGGAACGCTGGATGAGGTGGTCACCGGCATGATCCGCAGTGGCTTCCGTACGCCTATTGGCTATATCCCGGCCGGGAGCACCAATGATTTCGGAGGAAGCCTCGGGCTGCCGAAGAATATGGTGAGAGCTGCGGAAAATATTGTAAATGGGAATGATTTCGCCTGTGATGTGGGATCCTTTAATGAGGATGTGTTCGTCTATATCGCAGCTTTCGGACTATTCACGGATGTCTCTTATGAGACCGGACAGGATATGAAAAATGTGCTGGGGCATATGGCATATCTGCTGGAAGGAATGAAGCGGCTGTCCGCGATCCGTTCCTATCCCATGCGGATTACTTATGACGATACTACGATCGTGGATGATTTTATCTTCGGAATGGTGACCAATTCCGCATCGGTAGGAGGATTTAAGCGGATCACCGGCAAAAACGTCAGGCTGGATGACGGCGTTTTCGAAGTAACGCTGATCAAACGTCCGAAGAACCCGATTGAACTGAATAACATTATGGTATCCCTGCTGAACCGGGATATCGATACCGATGCTATGTACTGCTTCCGGACGTCAAAGGTGGAGATCACTTCCGCAGAGCCTCTTTCCTGGACTCTGGATGGAGAATATGGCGGAACCCATACAAAAGTAGTGATTGAGAACATCTGCCGGGGCGTAGACATCCGGGTGGAACAGAAGGAATCTTAAAATTTGGTAAAAATTTAACAATAAGCTGTTCCATTTTTGAAAAGAATGTGTTATAGTTTGGATAGTCACAAAGTGATTATTCGAAATGTGTTTTTCGTGCTTTTACGAATGTATAACATTTCGTATATCGTAACAAGAATGAGTATATAAAATGGAGGTATTAAAATGTTAGTATCCGCAACAGAAATGCTCAAAAAAGCAAAAGCAGGCCACTATGCAGTAGGTCAGTTCAACATCAACAACCTGGAGTGGACAAAGTCCATCCTTCTCACCGCTAAAGAACTTCGTTCCCCTGTTATTCTGGGTGTATCCGAGGGTGCCGGCAAGTACATGGGCGGTTATGATGTAGTCGTTGGCATGGTCAACGGACTGTTAAAGGATCTGGACATTGATGTTCCCGTTGCGCTGCATCTGGATCATGGCTCTTTTGAAGGCTGCTACAAGTGCATCGAAGCTGGTTTCTCTTCCATCATGTTTGATGGTTCTCACTATCCTATCGCTGAGAATGTAGAGAAGACCACTGAGCTGGTTAAGGCTGCTCACAGCAAGGGACTTTCCATCGAGGCAGAAGTTGGTTCCATCGGTGGTGAGGAAGACGGCGTTATCGGTATGGGCGAGTGCGCTGATCCTAAGGAGTGTAAGTCTATCGCTGATCTGGGTGTTGACTTCCTGGCAGCAGGTATCGGTAACATTCATGGTAAATACCCCGCTAACTGGAAGGGCTTAAGCTTCGAGACTCTGGCAGCTGTACAGGAGCTGACCGGTGAGCTTCCTCTGGTTCTGCACGGTGGTACCGGAATCCCTGCAGATCAGATCAAGAAAGCAATTGACCTTGGCGTATCCAAGATCAACGTTAACACCGAGTGCCAGCTGGCATTTGCTGATGCTACCCGTAAGTACATCGAGGCTGGTAAGGATCTGGAAGGCAAGGGATTTGACCCTCGTAAGCTTCTGGCTCCCGGCGCAGAAGCTATCAAGGCTACTGTTAAGGAGAAGATGGAACTGTTCGGATCTGTTGGCAAGGCTGAATAATTCTGGAATAAAAATGCAAAAGTCTCTCGCAGCGATGCGGGAGACTTTTTTAATTCATAGGAAATTTCTTCCTATGAATTAAAAAAGCTCCGCGGGGATCGCACTGCGGCGGTTATGAAGTAT
>ERZ779842.900-NODE-900-length-27942-cov-4.512067_pt1 | contig 27942 bp, 20 predicted proteins | sample MGYA00511095_ERZ779842 | MGnify/ENA primary metagenome ERZ779842 (study PRJEB29588, sample SAMEA2154036) | human gut metagenome | biome: human gut; feature: human-associated habitat; material: faeces | place: Denmark | collected 2008/2010 ... | reverse complement strand
GGCGTAACCACAGATAAGGTTTTTGACATGGTAGCAAAGATCCGTCAGAAAACAGCCATCCCTATGGTGTTCATGACCTATGCCAATGTTGTTTTTTCCTATGGAACAGAGCGCTTCATAAAGAAAGCAGCAGAAGTGGGAATGGATGGACTGATCCTTCCAGATGTACCTTTTGAGGAAAAAGAAGAGTTCGATACCGTATGCAAACAGTATGGTCTGGATCTGATCTCCCTGATCGCTCCAACCTCCCATGAGCGCATTACCCAGATTGCAAAAGAGGCAAACGGCTTTGTATACTGCGTATCTTCCCTTGGTGTAACCGGAACCAGAACCCAGATTACAACCGATATCGGCGCTATGGTGAAGCTGGTAAAAGCAGCCAAAGATATTCCATGTGCAGTGGGCTTTGGAATTTCCACCCCGGAGCAGGCAAAGAAGATGGCAGCCCAGTCTGACGGTGCTATTGTAGGATCTGCTATTGTGAAGCTGTGCGCAGCCCACGGAGAAAACTGTGTTCCTTATGTAAAGGAATATGTGAAATCCATGAAGGATGCAGTCAGAGAAGCCTAAAAAAATAAGAAGTGCAAATAAAAATTTTTTTGTGCATCAATATTCTAAAAAGAGTATAAAAGAGGGCAAAAGCGTTGACAATTTGCCCTCTTTTTTTTATAGTATCATATGTGAATCAAATTTTATGTGTAAAATAAGGTAATGAAAAAGAGGAATGAAGTTGGAGAAAAAACTGGTATTTATTTTTAATCCCAAAGCAGGGAAAGGAAAAATCAAAACATCTCTGATGGAGATTGTAGATATCTTCAACAAAGGCGGCTATGAAGTGATCATCCGTGCCACTCAGGCCCCCAGAGATGCCTACGAACAGGTGAAAAAATATGCAGACCAGGTAGATCTGATCGTCTGCAGCGGCGGTGACGGTACCCTGGATGAAGTGGTAACCGGAATCACCGAGGTGGGAAGCAATGTGCCGATCGGCTACATTCCTGCCGGAAGCACCAATGATTTTGCCAACAGTCTTTTTATGCCCAAGAATATGCTGGATGCTGCATCTATGATCATGGACGGGGAGATCTATAAGTGTGATGTTGGAAGATTCAATCATCAGACCTTTGCATATGTGGCTGCCTTTGGCCTTTTTACAGATGTGTCCTACGAGACCAGCCAGGATCTGAAGAATATTCTTGGCCATCTGGCCTATGTTCTGGAGGGTGCCAAGAGACTTCTGGATATCAAATCCTACCATATGAAAGTAGTGACAGAGAGCGGCGTGATCGAGGATAATTTCATCTACGGCATGGTCACCAATTCCAGATCCGTAGGCGGTTTTAAGAACCTGACCAAGGATGTGGTTATGAATGACGGCCTTTTTGAGGTCACCCTGATCGTACAGCCGAAGAATCCTTTGGAAATGCAGGAAATTATCCGGAATCTTCTTAGCATGGAAGACAATTCTGACCTGATCTATTCCTTCAAGGCAAGGAAGCTTACCATTGAAGCGGATGAGGCGGTTGCGTGGACCCTGGACGGTGAGTACGGCGGAAGCCCTGAGGTTGTGGAGATTGAGAATCTGAAGCAGGCTTTGAATCTTCGCCTGAGAAGTGCACAGTAGAGTAGGGAAAATACCTGCGCGAAAGGTCAGCAAGCTGCCCAAGATAAAATAAAACCAGTAATGTGTGATGAATGAGAGGAGAGGAACAATGGGAGATTATGTTAATGTGAAGGAATTATTCGGATGTGATGTATTCAATGATTCCGTCATGCAGGAACGTTTGCCGAAGAAAGTTTACAAGGAACTGAAGAAGACCATTGAGGAAGGCAAGGAGCTTTCCATGGAGGTCGCAGATGTGGTTGCCCATGAGATGAAGGAATGGGCCATTGAGAAAGGCGCTACTCATTACAGCCACTGGTTCCAGCCCCTTACAGGCGTAACTGCAGAGAAGCATGACGCATTTATCACCGCACCTATGGAGAATGGAAAGGTTCTTCAGAGCTTTTCCGGCAAAGAGCTGATCAAAGGTGAGCCAGATGCTTCATCTTTTCCATCCGGCGGGCTTCGTGCAACCTTTGAGGCGAGAGGCTATACAACATGGGATTGTACCTCACCGGCATTTGTAAGACATGACGCAGCTGGCGGAACCTTATGTATCCCTACTGCATTCTGTTCCTACACAGGAGAGGCGCTGGATCAGAAAACCCCGCTTCTTCGTTCTATGGAAGCAATCAACACACAGGCATTACGCCTTCTCAGACTTTTCGGAAATACAACCTCCAGAAGAGTAACTCCTTCTGTTGGCGCAGAGCAGGAATATTTCCTTGTAGATAAAGAAAAATATATGCAGAGAAAGGATCTGGTTTACACCGGACGTACTCTTTTTGGCGCAATGCCGCCGAAGGGACAGGAGATGGATGACCATTATTTCGGAACTATCCGTCAGAGAGTTTCTGCATACATGAAAGAAGTAAATGAAGAGTGCTGGAAGTTAGGCGTGACAGCCAAGACACAGCATAATGAAGTAGCACCTGCACAGCATGAGCTGGCTCCAATCTACGCTCCGGTTAACATCGCAGCAGACCACAACCAGATCATGATGCGCATTCTGAAAAAAGTAGCAAGCCGTCATGGAATGCGCTGCCTTCTTCATGAGAAACCATTTGCAGGACTGAACGGATCCGGCAAGCACAACAACTGGTCCCTTACTACAGACGATGGAATCAATCTTCTGGAGCCTGGCAAGACACCTCACGAGAATATCCAGTTCCTTCTGGTGCTTACCTGTATCTTAAAGGCAGTTGACAAGCATGCAGATCTTCTTCGTGAGTCCGCAGCAGATGTTGGAAACGACCAGCGTCTTGGAGGACATGAGGCTCCGCCGGCTGTTATCTCTGTATTCCTTGGAGAACAGCTTGAGGACGTGCTGGAGCAGCTGATCAGCACCGGAACCGCAACAAGAAGCAAGACTGGCGAGAAGCTTGCTACAGGCGTTAAGACCCTTCCGGATTTTATGAAGGATGCCACAGATCGCAACCGTACTTCCCCATTTGCTTTTACCGGAAACAAATTCGAGTTCCGTATGGTTGGCTCCAAGGATTCCATTTCCGCATGCAATGTAGTGCTGAACACCATTACAGCGGAAGCATTCAAGGAAGTCTGCGACATTCTGGAGAAAGCCGAGGACTTCGATCTGGCTGTCCATGACCTGATCAAGAAATATGCAACAGAGCATCAGAGAATCGTATTTAACGGCAACGGCTACGCACCAGAGTGGGAAAAAGAAGCACGCCGCCGCGGACTTCCAATTCTGCCGTCTATGGTAGATGCCATCCCGGCACTGACTACCGATAAGGCAGTGGAGCTTTTCGGAGAATTCGGCGTATTTACAAAAACAGAGCTGGAATCCAGAGCGGAGATCCAGTATGAGATTTATGCGAAAGCAATCAATATTGAAGCCAAGACCATGATCGACATGGCTACCAAACAGATCATTCCGGCAGTGATCAAGTACACAACGGTCCTTGCAGAATCCATCAATCAGGTGAAAGCAGTTGGACCCATTGATGTAAGCGTACAGATGGATCTTCTGAAAAAGGCAAGCAAGCTTCTGAAGGAAGTGAACAGTGCCATGAATAAGTTAAGCAAGCTGGTAGATCAGGTGGAGGCTCATCCGGAAGGACGTGAAAGAGCAGTGTTCTGCAGAGAGAAGCTGGTACCTGCAATGGAAAAATTAAGACAGCCGGTTGACGAGCTGGAGATGCTGGTTGACAAGGAAATGTGGCCGATGCCATCTTACGGAGATCTTGTTTTCGAGCCGTAAGTTTTTTAGGAGGACTGTACAGACAGTCCTCTTTTCTATTAAAGGGATAAAGTGTCAAAAGTAACAGGAGATTTCAGAATATATGAATGAGTTTGATTTTTTAGAGGAACAGGGTGTTGCAGAAGGGCTGATTCAGGCAGCAGCAGACTACCGGAAAGAGTATGGTGTTTCAGAAGAGGCGAAGCACCGTCTTATGAAACCGTCCCTTCCATTTTATGGAAAGGAAACCCTGGAAATGGGAATGGCTGCTATACTGGAAGGGGAGAATCTTCTTCTTGCCGGCCCCAAGGCAACTGGGAAAAATGTGCTGGCAGAGAATCTGGCATTTATTTTCGGACGTCCGGTGTATAACGTATCTTTCCATGTCAATACCAACAGCGGAGACCTGATCGGGACCGATACCTTTGAGGACAATCAGGTGAAGCTTCGCAAGGGAAGCATATACCAGTGCGCCCAGGAAGGCGGATTTGGAATTCTGGATGAGATCAATATGGCGAAAAATGATGCAGTTTCCGTGCTTCATGCCACATTGGACTACCGCCGTTCCATTGATGTGCCGGGATACGATAAGATCGACCTGCACCCTGCGGCAAGGTTTATCGGAACTATGAACTATGGATATGCAGGAACCAAGGAGTTGAATGAGGCGCTGGTGTCTCGTTTCCTGGTAATCGATATGCCTGCACAGAACGAGGAGACCCTTGGATTTATTTTTCACAGGATGTTCCCGGATGCAAAGAAGGAAGCTGTAGAGCAGTTTATCGGCGTGTTTATGGACCTGCAGCAAAAATCCATGAACAGTGAGATTTCCACAAAGCCTCTGGACCTTCGCGGACTTCTGGCAGCCATGAAGATCGTGCGCACCGGACTTTCCCCATGGCAGGCTGTGCGCATGGGAATTGTGAATAAGACATTCGATGTGTTTGAAAAGGAAATCGTGGAGGATGTGGTGAGAACCAGAATTCCTCTAAGCTGGACATGGGAAGATGTTTATGGAAGATAAGGCGAAAAAAGTTTCCCTGGAAATGAAGCCTTCCACAGGAAAAAGGGCAGATGGTGAGTCTGAGAAGCTTTTGGCAAAAGTAGTTGATCTTGAGGATGCAGAAGAATCTCAGGCCAAGTGGAATGACAAGGAAGAACTTAGAATTCAGGATTATCAGTTAGAACTGGAAAACCGGATCCGAAATCTTCTGTGGACCATCAGCGGGGACTATACCCAGCAGATGAAGCCAGATGTTTCTCTTTTTCTGCGCTCTAAGGACATTGCCCTTTACGACGGGATCAAGCAGGGAGCACTGGCGAAGTTTTTTGATAAGGATTTCCTGGGAATGTATCTGGTGAAGAAGATTTTTATGGGTGCAGATGAGACGGCTCTTACCTTTGTCTCCCAGCTTTGTATTGAGGAAGCCATTGGAGACCGAATCTGCCAGGAGCGCCCTGGAATCTGGGAAATGCAAAGAAGAGCCTGTGAGGATATTCTGGACCAGGAATATGAGCGGATGCCGTCGGCAGCAGACAAGCTTGGATACCTGAGGGTGAATATGCTGCGAAGAAGGATTGACAGAGGAAAACAAGGTGCTGCTGTTTCGAAAAAAGCTGCAGAAGACAGTGCTTCCTTAAGCGCTTCAGACCGTTCCAAAGGAATCTATCATTATATAAATATGATAGCTGGTGCGGCTGATGTAAAGGACACCATGTCCTTAATCCGCATGATCGATACCGTATATAATGAAGTGGCGGATCCTGATTTTTCCCAAAAGACAACTCTTGAGCAGGTTCTTGCTGTCACCGTAGAGGATCTGACAGAATTTGACTGGCGGGATTATCTTTCCGAGGAAATGTACGAGGATGCTCTGGAAAGCTACATGGAGCAGCTGACCTCCAACGCGGCAGGCATGGAGAATGCCAATGTGACCCAGGAGATGGAGGAAGAACGGCAGACAAAGCACAAGATTAAGGTGGTGCCGCCGGAAGCACTGGAAAAAGCCCATACTTATGTAGAACTGAATTTTGGCAAAACCTATCTGAATGAGATGGAAGAGAAGCGGATGAACCAGCTGATGTGCCGTGATATCCATGGTGACTGCAGCCTGTATTTTACGGAAGGAATCCTGAAAAATCCGGTAAGGCGAAATTACCAGTATGAATATGCAAAAAGGCTGAAAAATAAGAATATCTGGCTGTACCATGACAAACACCGGATCGTGAAGCGAAATATTGCCCTTCTCACAGAAATGCTGAAGAAGTCTCTGGTGATCAAAAGTGAAAGCCAGGAGATCCTTTCGGACCGTGGAACCATTGTGCCGTCCAGACTGTGGCGTCTTGGAAGAAGCGGCGATGCAAAGGTTTTCAAGCGGGAATTAAAAGGAGATTCCTCAGATTTCGTGGTGGATGTGCTGATCGATGCCAGCGGTTCCCAGATGAGCCGTCAGGGCGAGGTGGCGCTGCAGGCCTATATCATCAGCGAATCCTTAAGCAACGCAGGACTTCCCCACAGGGTGATGAGCTACTGCACCTTCTGGGATTACACCATTCTCCATCGTTTCCGGGAATATGACGATCCAAGAAGTGCTAATGAAAATATCTTTAATTATGTGACCTCTTCCAACAACCGGGACGGACTTGCCATCCGGGCAGCTGGCTATGGACTTCTGATGCGGGAAGAGGAGAAAAAGATCCTGATTATTTTAAGTGACGGACGCCCTTATGATGTGGTGGTAAACCGTCCAAATGCCAGAAATCCCCAGCCTTACCATGGAAAATATGCCATCACGGATACTGCAGCCCAGATCCGGAAGCTGCGAAGCCAGGGCGTAAGCGTTCTGGGTGTTTTTGCAGGGGAGGAGAAGGATCTTGCAACGGAGAAGAAGATTTTTGGAAAGGATTTTGCATACATCCGCAATATTACAGGCTTTTCCAAGATCGTAGGACGTTATCTGACCAAACAGCTGGAGGATGACGAATAAACGGATAGACCCTCCTGCGGGAGGAAATCACTATAAAAGAAGGAGTGTGACTATGTTTCAGAACAACAAAAGAGCAGCGTATCTGGATTATCTGATGATCATTGTGGGAACTGCGCTGATGGCAGTTGCCATAAACAGTGTTTTCGATATGTCCGGAATGGTAACCGGAGGATTTTCCGGTATCGCCATTCTGGTAAAGGAGTGGACCCAGGGCGTGATCCCGGGAGGAATACCGCTGTGGATCACCAATATGAGTCTGAATATTCCCCTGTTTTTGATCGGAATGAAAATCGGCGGATTTCAGTTTGTAAAAAAAGCCCTGGTGGGAGAGGTCTGTCTGTCCTTCTGGCTGGCTGTGCTGCCTGCTTTTGATCTTGCAGGAAATGACCTGCTGCTGGCAGCCGTATACGGCGGCGTGATCCAGGGAATCGGAATCGGCCTTGTATTTCTGGGAAGAGGAACCACAGGCGGTACCGATATGATGGCGGCACTGCTTCAGAGAAAATTAAGACATTATTCCATCGCGCAGATCATGCAGTTTATTGACGGCGCCATTGTCCTTGTTGGTATGTACGTGTTTGGCGTGCAAAAGGCATTGTACGCTATCATCGCTGTATTTCTCGTGACCAAGGTATCGGACAGTATGATCGAGGGTCTGAAATTTTCCAAGCAGGCGTATATCATTACCAGCAAGCCCCAGGAGATTTCCAGTGAGATCATGGAAAAGCTGGATCGCGGCGTTACCGGAATCCATGGAAAAGGAATGTATTCTGATCAGGACAAGCTGCTGCTTTACTGTGTAGTTGGCCGCAAGGAGATCGTTGCATTAAAGGAATTGGTGGATTCCATTGATCCGGATGCTTTTGTGATCGTATCGGATGTCAGAGAAGTTCTTGGAGAAGGCTTTATAGAAAGAAAATAGAAAATACATCAAAAATTTGTAAATTTTTTCTGATTTCCTCTTTCTTTTTTGGTGAATTTGTATTAAAATAGTTCCATGAATATCGGAATGACTTTTATTCATGGTGATATTGCCGCAATGCGGCATGTCCGTTTAGGCTGGTTTATCCGGCACACATATATTTTACAAGAAGGGATGGAAGGGTAATGATATCGAATCAGGTACTGCAGAATACACTTGAGGGGCTCAAGGAGATATCCAGGACGGAGTTTTGCATTATTGATACAGATGGCAAGACACTGGCGTCCACCTACAGTGATTTTGAGATTCAGCCGCAAGATGTCCAGGCATTTGTAGAATCCCAGGCTGCCAGCCAGCTTGTGAAAGGTTACCAGTATTTCAAGGTCTGTGATGATTATCAGTTGGAATACATTCTGGTTGCCCACGGAGAAGATGAAGATACTTATATGGTAGGAAAGCTTGCTGCTTTCCAGATCCAGAGCCTGATCGTGGCATATAAAGAGCGTTTTGACAAGGACAGCTTTATTAAGAACCTGCTGCTTGACAATCTGCTTCTGGTAGATATTTATAATCGTGCGAAGAAGCTTCATATTGAGGCAGATGTGCGCCGCGTGGTTATGATCCTGGAGCTTGAGCAGGAGAGAGAGCACAGCTCTATGGAGAGCGTGAAGAGCCTGTTCGGAGGCAAGAGCAAGGACTTTATCACAGCAGTTGACGAGAAGAGCATTATTATTGTCAAGGAGCTTGAGGAGAATGAGGGCTATGAAGAGATGGACAAGCTGGCCCAGACCATTCTGGATACTCTTGGACTTGACAGGGAGAATGATACCCATATTGCATATGGAACCATTGTCAGTGAGCTGAAGGAGGTTTCCCGTTCCTATAAGGAAGCCAGAATGGCTCTTGATGTAGGCAAGATCTTCTCACCGGAGAAGGATGTGATCGCTTACAGTTCTCTTGGAATCGGCCGTCTGATCTATCAGCTTCCGATCCCGCTGTGCAAGATGTTTATCAAGGAGATTTTCGGCGGCAAGTCCCCGGATGACTTTGATGAGGAGACTCTGGTCACAATTGACAAGTTCTTTGAGAACAGCCTGAATGTATCCGAGACATCCAGACAGCTTTATATTCATCGTAATACTCTGGTATATCGTCTGGATAAACTCCAGAAGAGTACCGGACTGGATCTTCGCGTATTCGAGGATGCCATCACATTTAAGATTGCGCTGATGGTTGTACGCTATATGAAATATATGGAGACTCTGGAATACTAAGAGACGGATTCCAAATGCACAGCCAGGGCATTTTGATGACTGCATCTGGTTTTTACAACAGTATTTTATGTGCCTGTCGTTTGAAGAAAGCGGCAGGCATTTTTTATGTGTTTCCTTTGTGAAATCCCTTGCGTTCTCCTTATTCTTTGGTATAATAAATGTTACTGTTCACTCCGTGCCTAGTGTACCGACAAGTTGATTTCCAGAACAATCTTGCGTCTAAATTTCTTATTTCTGCGTTGTCGTCGGTCGCCGTAGCCACCGCTACGCCTCCTTCCTCCGCCTTGAAATAAAAAATTTATCCTGCAAGATTGTTACAAGAATCAACTTGTCGGCACACTAGGGGATAGCAGTATTGGCATTTTATAATAAAATATGCAAAAAAATGGAGGATCCATATGCAGTCAGCAATTCAGCTGCAGGAGCTTCTGCGGTCTATTAACCGAAAGAGTTATCCTGCTTACAAGTCTTTGAAAGGTGTTTACCAGTTTCAGAAATATATTTTAGCAATCGACCATGTACAGGGAGATCCCTTTGCATCCCCATCTCATGTGAGCGTAAAAATTTCCCATAAGGCAGCAGGCTTTCCCGCTGCGTATTATAAAGATCATCTTACCAGAATTACGCTTGCGGATTATCTTACCCGCCAGTTTGAGCAGCAGGTGAACCGCTATACATTCCGCGCCAAAGGTTCCGGGAAAAGCGGCCTGATTTCTGTGACGAAGTGCGGACAGGAGGTTCTGGAGCGAACTGCCTGTGAGATTACAGAGCAGGGAATCATTGCCAGATTTTTCGTGGGATTCCCGGCGAATGGACGAACCATCAATTCAGGTGAATTGGAGAAGATTTTCTTTGAGTTTCTCCCTGTTTGTGTGGAAAAAGCATTCTTCTACCGGAATTTAAGTGGAAAAGATCTGGAAAATGCCATATTTCTGGCAGAAGATCAGCAGTTTATCCGTGAGGAGATTTCCAGACGTTCCCTTGCGGCTTTTGTAAACGATGGCGCGGTTTTGCCAAGAGAAAGCGGAATTTCTTCCAGACCGATGAAAAACTGCGTGGACTTTTCTTCCCCGGAAAGCCTGCGGGTGACCATGGAGCTTCCTCACAAAGGAAGGATCACAGGCATGGGAATTCCGAAAGGAATCACTTTGATTGTCGGCGGAGGCTATCACGGCAAATCTACCCTTTTGAATGCTCTGGAACTGGGCGTATACAATCATATCCAGGGGGATGGCAGGGAATATGTGATTACCGATTCCACTGCCCAGAAGCTGCGTTCTGAGGACGGACGATTTATAAAGGATGTGGATATTTCCCTGTTCATCAATGATCTTCCAAACAAAAAAGACACCAGTTGTTTTTCCACAGAGGATGCCAGCGGAAGTACTTCCCAGGCAGCTGGAATTGTGGAGGGAATCGAGGCGGGAAGCCATGTTTTCCTGTTGGATGAGGATACCTCTGCAACCAATTTTATGGTACGGGATGCCTTTATGCAGCGGGTAATCAGCCGGGAAAAAGAGCCCATCACTCCATTTCTGGAGCGTGCCCGTGACCTGTATGAGAAAGCAGGGATTTCTACTATTTTGGTGGCCGGAAGCTCCGGCGCATTTTTCCATATTGCGGATACGGTGATTCAGATGGACAATTACAGGCCTGTGGATATTACGGATAAGGCGCGGAAGCTTTGCGGGGACTATCCTTTAAATGAAAGCACAGCATCCGAATTCTGCCTGCCTCACAGCCATCGGATCATGTCCAAGGCGGCACCGTCCAAAAGCCCCAAAAAGGACTATTACGGCTATTTCAAGCCCCAGGATAAACCAGAGCGCCTGAAGGTAAAAGTACACGGCCGTGATGGTTTTTCCATTGGCAAACAGGACGTGGATCTGCGGTATATTGAGCAGCTGATCGACAGCGAGCAGACCCAGGCCCTTGGCGGGCTTCTGAAGTATGCCGTAGAGAAACTGATCGACGGGAAAAGAACCCTGCCGGAGATTGTGGAGATTCTGTGTGACCGACTGGAAAAAGAAGACATGTCTTTCCTTGCAGAAGGTTACATTTCCTGTGGCTATGCGGTACCCCGCAGACAGGAAATTTACGCCTGCTTCAACCGTTACAGAAGACCATAAACGCGAAATACTGTCGCGGCGCTGCCCATGCGTGCAGGAATAAACCTCCATCAGTTTGTGCAGGAAAGCACATTTGTCAGTAGCTTTTTGGTTCGTTATACGTTATAATGAACTTTGGATGAGGAAAACGCCGGGACCAGAGCGGTGGAAAAAATGATTTCTGCGGTTTGCATGCTCTGGAATTGGCCTGGTGTTGCAAGGATAACAGAAGAAAGGTGGATATAGATTTATGGAACGTCCAAATGCATGGCTTTCATATTCCGAGGCTGATATGAATCAGCTGGAAGATGTAGCAAAGAAATACCGTCATTTCTTAAATGTGGGAAAAACAGAGCGTGAGTGCATCACACAGATCGTGAAAGAAGCCGAAGAGGCTGGTTATGTTTCCCTGGAAGAAAAGGTGAAAAAAGGCGAGGCTCTCAAAGCAGGAGATAAGGTTTACACAGTTGGCATGAAGAAGATCATTGCCCTGTATCATATTGGAGAGGACGATCTGGCAGAAGGTATGAATATCCTTTGCGCGCACATCGATTCCCCAAGACTGGATATCAAGCAGAATCCGTTATATGAGGATACAGACCTTGCATATCTTGACACCCATTATTATGGCGGTGTGAAGAAATACCAGTGGGTTGCCCTTCCTATGGCAATGCACGGCGTAATCGTGAAGAAGGACGGAACCGTTGTGAATGTAACAATCGGTGAGGATGAGGAAGATCCGGTTCTTTATATCACAGACCTTCTGATTCATCTTGCAGGACAGCAGATGGCAAAGAAAGCTTCCGAGGTTGTAGAGGGTGAGAAGCTAGATATCCTCATTGGAAGCCGTCCTCTTGCAGATCTTCCGGATGATAAGAAGAAAGAAGCTGTGAAAGAGAATGTTCTTCGCATCCTGAATGAGAAATATGGTGTGGAAGAGGAAGATTTCCTTTCCGCAGAGCTTGAAATTGTGCCGGCTGGCAAGGCCCGTGACTGCGGACTTGACCGCAGCATGATTGCTGGTTACGGACAGGATGACAGAGTTTGCGCATACACTTCCCTTCTGGCTCTTCTTGAGATGAAAGCTCCAAAGCGTACAAGCTGCTGTCTGCTGGTTGATAAGGAAGAGATCGGAAGCGTAGGAGCTACCGGTATGCAGTCCCGTTTCTTTGAGAACAGCGTAGCAGATGTTCTGGATGCACTGGGACAGTATTCTGACCTGAGACTGAGAAAGGCGCTGAAGAATTCCAGCATGCTCTCCTCTGATGTAAGTGCTGGATATGATCCTGCATTTGCAGAAGCTTTTGAGAAAAAGAATTCTGCATATCTTGGAAGAGGTATTGTGCTGAACAAGTTTACTGGAGCCCGCGGAAAATCCGGTTCCAATGATGCCAACGCTGAGTATGTGGCAAGAGTCCGCAAGATTTTCAACGATCACAATGTATTTTTCCAGACTGCAGAGCTTGGCAAGGTAGATGTGGGCGGCGGCGGAACCATCGCTTATATTGCTGCTCTTTATGAAATGGAAGTAATCGACAGCGGCGTATCTGTTCTCAGCATGCATGCACCGTGGGAGGTTACAAGCAAGGCAGATGTATACGAAGCTTATAAGGCTTACAAGGCATTCCTTCTGGATGCATAATAGAATGAATGAAAGTACCGGGCAGACATTGACATGATGTCTGTCCGATATTTTTCTGGCAGTTAAGTGAGCCATTCAAATTTGGAAAATAACGCAGATGAATATTTAAATGGGGAGAAAACAGTATGATAAAAAAACAGGCACCTGGGGAAACCATCCTCAAAGTGGGCGGCATGCTCCTCCTTTTTCTGGGGGTAATGCTGGCATTTGGCAGCGGAAACACACTTTCCCTGGCAACAAGAGGCAGCGCTGACAGTGCGGTGATAGAGTATCTTCAGCAGAATAATATGACCTATACCCAGCTGGTGGCAAGTACAGTGATGGTCCTGGCAGCAGGAGTAATCTACCTGGCAGCAGGCGTAGTGGGCGTGAAACAGGCAGGCAATATAAAAAACGCAGGAATGTGCATGGGAATGGGAATCCTTCTGGTTGCGGAGGTTATTGCGGAAGTGATGGTCACTATGAATTTTGGCGAATTTGATCCTGCATCTGTAATCCGCATGCTCATGTTCCCGGCAATTTACATGGTAGGAGCCATCCTCAACTGGCAGGCAAAGAACGCCGAAAAGCAGTAAAATAACGGTAGTATGGGTTGCACATCAAATCGTACCAATAACACGAAAAAAACATACAAAAAAATAAATAAAAAAATTCAAAAAAGGTGTTGACAAAACAGTAGGTATCGTGTAGAATACTCATTGTTGCGAGGGAGAAACGCAAGAGCGTAAGAAACTCGTAAGAATCAAATGTGTGTTTAGCTCAGCTGGATAGAGCGTTTGGCTACGGACCAAAAGGCCGGGGGTTCGAATCCTCTAACACACGTAACTAAGAATCGGAATCATTGAGAAATCAGTGGTTCCGATTTTTTTTGTTACCATCTTTCGTTTTTTACGATATATACTATGAATGGAAAAATTCCAATGGAGGATTTCCATTCACAAGGCGCCTTACAATCTTATAGCGCGCCCCCAAATTGTGACGCACATCTTGCAGAAAGCCTTTTGGGGGCACGCTCTAGAAACCTGGAGGATAATCTGTAAATGAAAGACAATGAGATTATAGATTTATTTTTGGCAAGAGATGAGAAAGCAATTGAAGCAGTAAGTGCGAAATATCATCCCTACTGCTATAAGATTGCCTGGAATTTACTTGCAAATAAAGAGGATGCCGAGGAATGCCTGAACGACACCTGGTTTTCGGTCTGGTCGCGGATTCCTCCTGCACGCCCTTTGGCTTTAGCCCAGTTTTGCGGTCAGATTACAAGAAATCTTAGTATTGACCGTCTGAGGAAAAAGCATGCCGGGAAGCGTCCGGACGTTCATATGGCAGATGTTCTTGGTGAAATGGATCAGCTAAATATTGCGTATACCATGGACGATCAGCTGGCAGAAAAGAGCTGCTGAAAGTCATCAATGATTTTCTTGGAAATCTGAAAGCCGAAGACCGGGATATTTTTGTAAGAAGATACTGGTTTCTGGATTCTATTGCCGCAATTTCCAAAAGACATCATATGTCAGCTGGAAGTGTAAAAATGAATCTGTACAGAAATCGAAAGAAACTGCAGAAGGTGCTGGAAAAAGAAGGAGGCCGCCTATGAAGAAATTTGATTTTTCAAAAGAATTCGGAAATATTGATTCGAAGTACATCAGTGAAGCAGAAGAGGAATGGAAGGGAAAAAAGAACATCTGGACACCAACGTTTTGGAGCAGAGCGGCAGCAGCATGCGTGATCGTGGCATTGGGCTCCGTAATTTTTTCAAACCCGAAGGTACAGGCCGCAATGAAAAATCTTACATTGTCTATAGAAGAGACGCTAGGTTTTCCCAAGAGTATTGCTTCCTACACAGAAGTATTAAACACTTCTCAGACGGACAAAGGAATTACCGTAACCTTAAAAGAGGTAGTTCTGGATGATGGAGTTTTGCTGGCAAAGGTGCATGCAGAAAAAACAGCTTCTGGTCAGGAAGCGGCAGATCCTGATCAGGATGCACTGACTTTTGCAAATACACAACTTGATATTGATTATCACAAAACTACCATAAACGGGCAGAAAATGAATGAGTACGAAAGCGGAAGCTATCTGCCGTATTCAGAAGAAGAGTTATTAAATACAGGACTGGATGAAAATGTCTATGATGCTGTTCTGGAATCCCGCTTTTCCACTGATGGAGATTTGGGGGAGAATCCGGAAGTACATTTGGTGCTTGGTGCCTATAGAGATGAAAATTTAGGCGAAGATTATTTCGCGGAGTTTGAGTTTGACTTTTCTATCCCGCATGAGGAACTTATGAAGCAGACTGTTCACAAAAAACTGGAAGACGTTTCCATTGAAACGGATGAAGGAACCATTAAATTAACCGATTTTTCCATGAATAAACTGCAAAGTACAATGACAGCAGAAATTCCGGAAGAACTTGCGGAAAAACTTGCGGAAAAACTGTACAATAATTATGAGATGATACTTGTCGGAACAGACAGTAAAGGAAATCAGGTGCAGTATGAACTAAGCAATGAATCGGGGGATGGCAAACCTCACTGGAGCTTCAAAACCAGTTTCTGGGGTATGTATCAGCTGGATTCTGACGGCCCTGTACTTTTGCTTCCGGACATTGACAGCGATGGTTTGGAATTGCAGCTTTATGCTCGTGAGCGTTACATGGCGTCAGATGCGGATATTATTTTTGACGATGGAACAGTGTTGACTACGGATGATCCAGTTGAAACCGCAATTATTGGAGGGGCAGACGCGCCTACTGAAATAGAGATACAGGATAACATGGATCCAAAAGAAAATGCGGATGACGAGCTTTATGGAACAGAAGAAAGTGATGCCTGGGGAGAAGCTGGCATTGAGGATGACTCAGATTATGGAATTGCCGTTGGGAATAAGATTAAGATTCAACTTAAATGATAGGAGAGAATGAATGCCAGAGCCTGCTGCAAAAAGCATCTCATATTTACAGAAATACACTCTGAAAATGCTATTCTAACTCAAAAATCCCTTGTCAAAGAAGCTTTGCGCGTCTGTTTTTCTGGTGTAAAAGGCAAATTGCTTTTCATTTGGCCGTTTTTTTTCTATAATCTCATGTAAGAAAGCAAAAACGACTGGAAGAACAGGAGCGAAGCAAATATGAACATAGGCAGTCAGATACTGAAAATTCGAAAAGAAAAAGGATTAACCCAGGAGGAATTTGGAAAAATATTTCACGTCACCAGGCAGACCGTATCCAACTGGGAAAATGAGAAGAGCTATCCGGATCTGCAGATTCTTATAGACATCAGCAACCGTTTCGACATTTCCCTGGACGTCTTAATAAAAGAAGATGTCAAGATGGTAAAAACCATGGATAAAGAAAGAGTGCTGGGAACATTGAAACGGGAAAAATCTGTTATTGATTTTTTCACAGGCGCAGGTACCGGAATTGTGATTACCTGCCTGTTCTCAGCAGATACTATGGCCAGAACGGTTACCATTGCGTTAGGCGTGGTCATGATCGGAATCGGATGGTACCGTGAAGCTAAATATGATAAAAAACTGTTCCGATATATGAAAGAAGACGAAGAGCGTTGAGGGGGGAAAAGGCATGAAAATCTGGCGTGAATTATTAAGTTATGTGAAATTGATTGTCATAGTAGTGGCGATTACTCTGGTTATCAATAATGTTGTTCTGATTAACGCGAAAATCCCTTCGCCCTCCATGGAAAACACACTTATGGTCAAAGACCGTCTCTTTGGCTTCCGCCTGGCGTACGGAATTAACCTGAATCTGTTCGGCTATGAAATTTCCGAAAAGTTCAAGGATCCTGACCGGTTCGATATTGTAATATTCAAATCTCCGGATGACGAAAGCCGTCTCTTTATCAAGCGGGTAATCGGGCTTCCTGGAGAAACTGTGGAAATTAAAGATGGAAAGGTCTATATAAACGACTCCAGTACTCCATTGGACGATTCCTTTATTCCAGAGAAGATGACGGGAAATTACGGCCCATACAAGGTCCCGGAAAACTGTTATTTTATGCTTGGCGATAACCGGAATAATTCCAACGACTCCCGTTTCTGGAAAAATAAATTCGTCCGCTTCGACCAGCTTGTGGGAAAAGCTGTGGTGAGATATTATCCATCCATCAAGTGGCTGGGCTAGAGCGTGTTTGAAAAAGGCTTTCTGCAAGATGTGCGTCACAATTTGTGGGAGATTTTGCCCGGATGAGGGCGTCGTAGCGGGCTACGACAACCGAATTCGGGTGAAATCTCCCGCAAAGTGGGGCGTGCAGATTGCAGGAATGATTTTTCAAACACGCTCTAGATCTAAAATTATTTCTATAATCTGCATGCCTTATGTTACAGAAGGATTTTCCAAATGTCGTATAAAATGCTGCACCCAGAAAAGTGCGGCATTTTAAGATGTACCGGCAAGACCATCAGGCAGGGAAAACTTATAATACATAATCAAAATGATTCTATGCTACAATAATCAAAACTTTAATTCTAAAGGAAACTGCCGTTTAAGCGGCAATACCATAATGATAAGTTCATTTTAGGACACGTTCTGTGTCATCTGCATTCTCAAGGGGAAGAGGAAGCGTAAAGGGAAAAGAAAAATATACAGCTGTTTGCAGTTGGTGCAGCGGCAAAATACGGAGGAAGACATGTGTGGTATCTGTGGATTTACAGGTCGCAGGCAGGATCAGAAAGCAGTCATTGAGAAGATGATGAAATCCATTGAACATAGGGGCCCGGACAGCGAAGGCTCTTTTTGTGGTGGAGAAATTACTCTGGGATTCAGACGACTTAGCATTATAGATTTGGAAGACGGGCAGCAGCCCATGGAAAGCGCAGACGGCAGTCTGCATATTGTATTTAACGGAGAAATTTATGATTATCAGGAATTGCGCGAGGAATTAGAGACTGCTGGGATTACATTTCGCACCTATTCCGACACGGAGGTTCTGGTCAATACCCTTCAGCAGTACGGGGAAAAAGCCCTGGACAAGCTGCGGGGAATGTTTGGATTTGCGGTGTGGAATGAAAAAGAGCAGACTTTGATGCTTGCCCGGGACTTCTTTGGGATTAAGCCTGTGTATTATGCCCAGATTGGGGAACATTTTGTATTTGCGTCTGAGATTAAGAGTATTCTTGCTTTTCCAGGCTATAAGAGGGAAGTGAATCAGCTGGCGCTGGAGCAGTATCTGTCTTTTCAGTATTCTCCTCTGGAAGAGACCTTTTTCAAAGGGATTTACAAGCTGATGCCAGGCCATATTCTGCTCTATAAAGATGGAAAATATAAAATTAAAACATATTTTCAGCCAAGGCTTACGCCGGGAGTATGTCCTAATCTGCAGCCCCTTCAGAAACAGCTGTCAGACGTTCTGGAAGATTCCGTGAAGCATCACATGCTCAGTGATGTGGAAGTTGGTGCCTTTCTCTCTGGCGGCGTGGACTCTGGCTATCTGTCTGCCGCTTCAGGTGCAGACCAGGCTTTTACCGTAGGATTTGATGAAGGAAACCGCTACAACGAAGTCAGCAAGGCAGCAGAAGTTGCCAAGAAAGCCGGGCTGAAGCATCATGTAAAGATCATCTCCAAGCAGGAATTCTGGGATTCCCTTCCGGATGTAATGTATCACATGGATGAACCATTGGGAGACGCTTCCGCAATCGCCCTGTATTTTCTGTCCAGGGAAGCTGCCAAGCATGTGAAAGTAGTGCTCTCCGGTGAGGGAGCCGATGAGCTTTTCGGTGGCTACAATATCTATCGGGAACCAGAGTCTTTGAAAGCAGTATCCTGGATTCCATTCCAGGTTAGAAAGGCAATAGGCAGGCTGGCGGCGAAGCTTCCCGATGTCAAAGGTCGTGATTTCCTGATTCGTGCAGGAATGAAAGTAGAAGAGCGTTTCATCGGAAACGCCTATATTTTCCGGGAGAAAGAGAAAAAACAGATTCTAAAAAATGGCATTACCGGGCCATCCACCCAGGAATTTTTACGCCCGTTTTATGAAGAGATAGAAGATTCAGACATTACTGGAACACCAGAAACGACTGGAACCAAAACAAAAAAATCATCTCGTAGACATCCTTTACAGGATATGGAGAAAATGCAGTCCATCGACCTGAACTACTGGCTTCCCGGCGACATCCTCCAGAAAGCCGACAAGATGAGTATGGCTCATTCCCTGGAAGTGCGGGTGCCGTTCCTTGATAAGGAAGTCTTTGATCTGGCAGCCGGCCTTCCCAAAGACGCCAAGATTGCAGGTGGCACTACCAAATATATTTTCCGCAAAGCCGTATCCGGTTACATCCCCGAGGACACTGACGGCAGAAAAAAGCTGGGCTTTCCCATTCCCATCCGCGTATGGCTGCGGCAGGATGACTGGTACCAGATGGTGATGGAAATGTTCACATCCCGGGAAGCCGGGCAGTTTTTCCATACCGAGAAACTGGCAGAGCTTCTGAAAGACCACAAAGAAGGAAAAAAAGACAACAGCCGCAAGATCTGGACCGTCCTGGCTTTCCTGATCTGGTATCATCGCTTTTTCGTGTAGGCATCAAGTCAGGGTCAAAGATTTTTTGACTCTGATTTCTTATATATCGAAAATATAAACCCAACAGTCATTTTTACCAAAATCTTTCCCGAAATCCCCGAAACTCATTATATTGAGAATTATTCTCACCTTCCCACCTTTCCTTTTTCAGACAAAAGAAGTATGATAAGAACAAGTTAGCATGGACTAACAAAAGAGCAATCTGTCTGGGAGGAAGAGTTATGTTTCTTGAAATTAAAGGATTAAAGAAAGGCTTCGGATCTGGCGACAGCAGGACAGAAGTACTGCGGGGAATTGATTTTTCCGTGGAAAAAGGAGAATTCTGCGTCCTTCTGGGACCATCCGGTTCCGGAAAATCCACACTTTTGAATATTATCGGCGGAATTGATGAGCCGGACGAGGGCTACATTTCCATAAACGGGGAAAAAACAGGGGATATGAAAGAAAAGGCCCTGACCCTTTACCGCAGGAAGCATCTTGGCTACGTGTTCCAGATGTACAATCTGATCCCAAATTTAAATGTCAAAGAAAACATTGAAGTAGGCGCATATCTGAGCAATAAGGCGCTGGATATTGACGAGCTTCTTCATACGTTGGGACTATACGAGCATAGGCATAAGCTGCCAAATCAGCTTTCCGGCGGACAGCAGCAGAGAACCGCCATCGGCCGTGCCATTGTAAAAAATCCGGATATTCTTCTGTGTGATGAGCCAACAGGTGCCCTGGATTACAACACTTCCAAGGAAATTCTGAAGCTGATCGAGCAGGTAAACCAGAAATATGGAAATACCATCATCATGGTTACCCACAATGACGCCATCAAAAATATGGCAGACCGTGTGGTAAAGCTTCGCGACGGCCAGATCCGCAGAAACTATCTCAATGAGTCAAAAGTCTCAGCAGACGATCTTGACTGGTAAGGCGGTGCACTATGAGAAATCCATTGTGGAAACGTCTTCCAAGAGAGCTAAAAAGTGATTTTGGAAAATACATTGTAATCTTTCTGTTTATGACTTTGACCATCGGATTTGTATCCGGTTTTCTGGTTGCAGATGACAGTATGCTTGCAGCCTATGATGAGAGCTTTGAGAAATACAACATTGAGCATGGCAATTTTACCCTGTCCTCAGAAGCCAGCGAAAGCACAATAAAGAAAATTGAGGAAAAAGGAGATGTCCGTCTCTGTAAAAATTTTTACAGAGACGAGTCGGTGGATACGGATCTGGATGGAACGGAAAACGGAACCATCCGAATTTACCAGGACCGTACGGATATGGACCTTGTATGCCTGATGAAAGGGGAAATGCCCCAGGCAAAGAATGAGATTGCCATTGACCGTATGTATGCGGACAACAACAGCCTGACCGTAGGAGACAAGATCAAAGTTGGAGGTGAAGAACTGTCCATTACAGGACTGATAGCGTTATCCGACTACAGTTGTTTATTTTCCAACAACAGCGACATGATGTTCGATGCAGTAAAATTCGGCGTTGCCATTATGACAGAAGAGGGGGCTGACCAGTTCGGCACTACCCATCTGGAATACCGCTATTCCTGGCAGTACGCCAATGAGCCCAAGGATGACATCGAAGCCAAAAACATGTCCGAGGATTTCATTGATATTCTTGTAAAATACGCGAAGGTAACAGAAGTAATTCCGGGCTATGCGAACCAGGCCATTCATTTCACCGGGGATGATATGGGCAGCGATAAGGCGATGATGGAGGTTTTGCTTTATATTCTTATTGTGATCATTGCCTTTGTATTTGCGGTTACCATTAACAACACCATTGCAAAAGAGGCCTCTGTCATCGGAACCCTGCGTGCATCCGGCTATTCCAGAGGGGAACTGCTTCGCCATTATATTTCCCTGCCAATCATCGTGACTGTGATTGCGGCGCTGCTTGGAAATGTGCTGGGATATACTGTTTTTAAGGGCATGTGTGCCGCTATGTATTACGGAAGCTACAGCCTTCCAACCTACGAGACCCGCTGGAATGCAGATGCATTTATTCTTACTACGGTGATTCCCGTAGTGCTGATGCTGGTGATCAATCTGCTTCTGATTTCCAGAAAGCTTCAGCTGTCACCCCTAAAATTCCTGCGTCATGATCTTAGCACTTCCCGCAGGAAAAAAGCAGTGCGTCTGCCTAATTTTAAATTTTTCAGCCGTTTTCGCCTGCGCATTATCCTGCAGAACAAATCCAGTTACCTGACCTTGTTTGTGGGAATCTTTTTTGCTAATGTACTGCTGCTGTTCGGAATGATGATGAAGCCTCTTTTGGATCATTATCAGGAAGAAACTGTGGCGAATATGCTCGCGCCTTATCAGTATATTCTCAACGTACCGGAAGAGCCGGATGAGGATGAGAAATTTACTTTGATGGGAATGATCGAGAAGCTGTTGACTCCGTCCTTAAAAACCAATGAAGAATCCGCAGAAAAACTCTGCCTGGAATCTGTGAAAAACGTTGTGCCGGGAAAAGATGGAGAGACCATCACCGTTTATGGAATTGAAGATGACAGTGATTATGTAAGCACAGAACTGCCCACCGACGGCGTGCTGATTTCCGATGGCTATTCTGAGAAATATAAGGTAAAAAGCGGCGACACCATTTTACTGAAGGAGTCCTACGGAAACGAGGAATATGAATTAACTGTCCGGGGCATTTACCAGTATCCTGGTGCACTGGCTGTGTTCATGCCGGTTGATTCCTTCCGGAAGACATTTGGGAAAAGCGAAGATTACTTTAACGGATATTTTTCCCAGGAAAAGATCACGGATCTGGATGAGGATCTGATTGCAGCGACCATCACAGAAGATGATCTTACCAAAATCAGCCGTCAGCTGGATGTTTCCATGGGCGAGATGTTCCAGCTAATCAATGTTTTTTCTGTGATTCTGTTTGCATTGTTGATTTACCTGCTGACCAAGCTGATTATTGAGAAGAACGCAACGGCGATTTCCATGGTAAAAATTCTGGGCTATCAGAATCGGGAAATCATGAGTCTGTATCTGACTTCTACCACGTGGGTAGTGGTTATTAGTATTTTACTTAGTCTGGTGCTATCCACCTGGACCATACATGGAATTTACAGTTATCTGATGTCCTCCTTCTCCGGCTGGCTGACCCTGTATCTGGAACCGAAGGTTTACCCGGAAATGTTTGCCATGGGCATGGGCGCATATATATTGGTAGCGGTGCTTCAGTTTAGAAGAATCCGGAAGATTCCGATGGATGTAGCGCTGAAGAATGTGGAATAAGGAAAACAAAATAGAATATTGAGGGATTTCAGGCCGGACTCTTGATCTGACAGGAGCCCGGTTTGATTTATTTATTGAGAGATTTATTCACAATTTCATGTTGTGATTTTGGTCTGTTTCGTATATACTTTCCCTTGTAGCCCAAAGTGGATATTTTGTATCCGAGCGGGACTTGCTGCGTATAATAATGAGAGCAGGTGCCCACACATTTTTTCAGAAGAGGAGATACGAACATGGATTACGCAAAAGAATCCTTAAAAATGCACTATGAGTTAAAAGGTAAAATTGAAGTGGTATCAAGAGCAAAGGTTGATTCCAAGGATGCATTAAGCCTTGCCTACACCCCTGGTGTTGCCCAGCCTTGCCTTGAGATTCAGAAAGATATTAATAAAAGCTATGAGCTTACCAGACGCTGGAATACTGTTGCAGTTGTGACAGACGGTACTGCAGTTCTGGGACTTGGCGATATCGGTCCGGAGGCTGGCATGCCGGTTATGGAAGGAAAATGCGTTCTGTTTAAAGAGTTCGGTGATGTAGATGCCATTCCGCTTTGCGTGCGCAGCAAGGATGTAGATGAGATCGTGCAGACCGTCCGCCTGCTGGCAGGAAGCTTCGGCGGTGTGAATCTGGAGGACATTTCCGCACCAAGATGCTTTGAAATTGAGAAAAAGCTGAAAGAATGCTGCGATATCCCGATCTTCCATGATGATCAGCATGGAACAGCCGTTATCACTCTTGCCGGTGTGATCAATGCACTGAAAGTAGTTGGAAAGAAGATTGAAGACATTAAGATCGTTACTTCCGGTGCAGGTGCTGCTGGTATTGCGATTATTAAGCTTCTGATTTCCATGGGACTTAAGAATGTCATTATGACAGACCGCCAGGGCGCTATTTATGAGGGACGCGAAGGTCTGAACCCGATCAAGGAAGAGATGGCAAAGATCACCAATGCCAATCATGAAAAGGGAACCTTAAGCGAAGTAATCAAAGGCGCAGATGTATTTATCGGTGTTTCCGCACCGGGAACCCTTACTCCGGATATGGTGCGCACCATGGCAAAAGACCCGATCATCTTTGCATGCGCGAACCCTACTCCTGAGATCTTCCCGGAGGAGGCTAAGGCAGCAGGTGCAGCCGTTGTATCCACCGGCCGCTCTGACTATCCAAACCAGGTAAACAACGTTCTGTGCTTCCCGGGAATCTTCCGCGGTGCATTAGATGTCCGCGCTTCCGACATTAACGATGAGATGAAGATCGCCGCAGCTTACGCCATCGCAGGTCTTGTAAGCGATGAAGAGCTGTGCGCCGACTATATCCTCCCGGCTGCCTTCGACTCCCGCGTCAAAGACGCCGTTGCCAAAGCAACTGCAGAAGCAGCGATCAAGAGCGGCGTAGCAAGAATCTAAAGTATAAATTTTAAAGTAAAAACTTACCAGTAACCAGTGATTTTGCAAGGCATATTCGTGAGCAGGTCATTTCAGGAGCGCTCTTAACGGAAACGAGATCCACTGCCTACGAAGACTTAACATCGAAGGCTCTCCTGAGATGTTTAGTCGTAGTTGGCAGTTAGCTCGGTGGAGTGTTGCGACGACCTGCGATGAATATGCCTTGTGAAATCACGTACGGGTAATGGTATTATAAATCCTCTTATTCGCTTCCTCCGAATAAAGCTTCAAATGATGCCCAATCCGAATCGCCTTGGAATCCGTTCCATGTCCAATAAATTTGGTTTGCGCGATCGGCGTCCTTTTTTCTGCAAATTTCAGCACCAGTTCTGCCATATCCGGCTTGCATTCACTGGCCTCCATCTTCGTAAATGTCCCCAGCAAAATCCCGTTTACTTTTTTAAAAACTCCCATCTGACTAAGCTGGCTTAAGTAAGTCACCATCTGGGGAACCCCGCCGCCATAGGACTCCAGCAGCAGAATTTTCTCACGCATATCCGGCCAGAAAGGCGTTCCTGCAAGCTTCAAAAGACAGCGGATATTCCCGCCCACAACCATGCCTTCCATATGCGTTCCCCGGACAAACTCACAGGGAAAATCATAAAGGGCAGAGCTTCCGCCAAGCACAGTCTCCAGAAAATCCGTAATCTGCTCCTGGCTGTGCTCATAAGTCAGATTTCGTACCTGATAAAGTACGGAAAATTTACCCGTGCGTGCATAAATAGCATTCAAAACAGTAGTCAGATCACTGTATCCCCAGAAATGCTTTTTCCCATAGGCAATGGTCTGGAAATCCAGATAAGGCAGAATCTCATTGGCCAGATCCCCGCCGGACACATCGAAAATTTCCTCCACAGAATCATCCCTGTAAAAATTCATTAACGCCTGGGCACGCTCCCTGGCAGTTCCGACCATCCCATTTTCATCCCCATACAGATAAGGGCTAAGCTCCGGCACAAACCCTGATTTCTCCAGAATCTGAACCAGCAGATCAACCGTTTCGGCCTGCTTTTGGTCAAGTCCGTTAGAGCAACAGACAATCCCAACTTTACTTCCCTGCTTCATAAAAAAGAATCCTTTCTGCAATCAAAATACATGTAATTTTTCATATATTTTACCATTAAAAACTGTGCACTAAGCATAAAAACACACTCAGTCACAAATTTTTAGTTATTTCTTTATATTATAAACAAATATTTCCCATAATTCTACCATGTTCCCCAATGTTTCCGAAACAATTACAAAAATTCTGGGCAGAATCAACAAATTTTCAATGGAAAAAAATGAGAAAAAAGTGCAAATAAATTATTGACAGCTTATATAAATTAGAATATACTAATCAACGTAAGTGAAACATAATAATAAATAGGTGTTTCTAAAGCACAAAAGGAAGGATGATATGATGCCGTTATCAATGGTAAACGAAGGAGAGCCGCAGGTGATCAAAAAAGTCGGCGGAAAAGAAGAAACCCGTAAATTTCTTGAGAATCTTGGATTTGTACAGGGAGCTACTGTAACTGTCGTCAGCGAGATTGGCGGTAACATGATCGTGAATGTGAAGGATTCCCGAGTTGCCATTGGCAAAGATATGGCGAATCGGATCATGGTCTGAAATCCAGAAAAAAGGAGTCTAGTATTATGAAAACATTAAGGCAAGTTGGCGTAGGCCAGACTGTCAAAGTGAAAAGACTGCACGGCGAGGGCCCGGTAAAGAGACGTATCATGGACATGGGAATCACCAAAGGTGTAGAGATCTATGTACGTAAGGTTGCACCGCTCGGCGATCCTATCGAGGTAACCGTAAGAGATTACGAGCTGTCTCTGAGAAAAGTCGATGCAGAAATGATCGAGGTAGAATAAGCATCGGTCATTTTTTTACCTGATCGGTTAGCGAGTCCTAATAAATAGGCGATGACGCTAACAAATGAAAGCTGATTGAAACAATCAGCAGTGGCGGTTAATGGATAAGAAGCATCCAGACAGATGATCCGCCGGACAATTGAAGAAAGAAAATCTGGAAAGAAAGAGGAGGCATGAAAATGTCGATTAAGATTGCACTTGCAGGTAACCCTAACTGCGGCAAGACCACATTATTCAATGCACTGACCGGCTCTAACCAGTTCGTTGGTAACTGGCCTGGTGTAACAGTAGAGAAAAAAGAAGGTAAACTGAAAGGCCACAAAGATGTAACAATCATGGACCTTCCTGGAATCTATTCCCTTTCTCCATATACTCTGGAGGAGGTTGTAGCCAGAAATTACCTCATTAATGAGATGCCAGATGCGATCATCAACATCGTAGATGGTACAAACCTTGAGCGTAACCTGTATCTGTCCACACAGATCATGGAGCTTGGTATTCCGGTTGTTATGGCCATCAACATGATGGACCTGGTTCAGAAATCCGGAAACAAAATACATATTGATAAATTAAGCAAAAAGCTTGGCTGCGAAGTAGTTGAGATTTCCGCTCTTAAGGGAACCGGAATCATGAAAGCCGCTGAGAAAGCAATCAGCGCAGCACAGAGCAAAAAGAAAACCGTTCCGGTTCACGAGTTCGCACAGGATGTTGAGGACGCAATCAAATCTGTTGAGGACAAACTGACAGGAACTGTTGCAGACGCTCAGAAACGTTTCTTTGCAATCAAACTCATCGAGAAAGATGACAAGATCGTAGAGCAGATGAAGAGTGTTCCAGATGTATCCTACGAAGTAAAAGCTCTGGAAGACAAATTTGATGATGATACAGAGAGTATTATCACAAACGAGCGTTATGTATACATCTCCTCCATTATCGGACAGTGCTATACAAAATCTTCTACAGGAAAGAAACTTACAACTTCTGATAAGATCGACAGAATCGTAACCAACAGATGGTTAGCTCTTCCGATTTTCGCAGTTGTAATGTGGATTGTTTATTATGTATCTGTAAGTACAGTTGGTGGTTTCGTAACAGACTGGACAAACGATGTACTGTTCGGTGAGATCATTCCTCCGGCAATCGAGTCCGCTCTGGAAGCTGTACACTGCGCTGCATGGCTGCAGGGACTGATCCTTGACGGTATTGTTGCCGGTGTTGGTGCTGTACTTGGTTTCGTACCGCAGATGTTAGTTCTGTTCCTGTTCCTTGCATTCCTTGAGTCCTGCGGATACATGGCTCGTGTTGCATTTATCATGGACAGAATCTTCCGTAAATTCGGTCTTTCCGGAAAATCCTTCATCCCAATGCTGATCGGTTCTGGATGCGGTGTTCCTGGAGTTATGGCTTCCCGTACAATCGAGAACGACCGTGACCGTAAAATGACAATCATGACCACAACATTTGTTCCTTGTGGTGCTAAGCTCCCGATCATCGCTATGATCGCTGGTGCATTCTTTGACAACAGTGGATGGGTATCCACAAGTGCTTACTTTGTTGGTATCGCAGCAATCATCTGCTCCGGTATCATCCTGAAGAAAACAAAAATGTTTGCTGGCGAGCCGGCACCATTCGTTATGGAGCTTCCGGCATATCACTGGCCGACAGTTGGAAACGTATTAAGAAGCGTTTGGGAGAGAGCATGGTCCTTCATCAAGAAAGCTGGTACCATCATTCTTCTTTCCACCATCGTTCTTTGGTTCCTTATGGGATTCGGTTGGGAAGGCGGTTCCTTCGGAATGGTAGAAGAGCTGAACAACAGTATTCTTGCTAAGATCGGTTCTGCTATCGCATGGATCTTCACTCCACTTGGATGGACAAACGCCGGCGAAGGATGGAAGATGGCAGTTGCTGCTGTTTCCGGTCTTATCGCAAAAGAGAACGTCGTTGCTACATTCGGTATGCTCTTCGGATTTGCTGAGGTTGCAGAGGATGGAGCAGAGATCTGGGGAAATCTTGCACAGGTAATGACTCCTATTGCAGCATACGGATTCTTAGTATTCAACCTTCTTTGTGCTCCTTGTTTCGCAGCTATGGGTG
>ERZ779842.891-NODE-891-length-28141-cov-35.276508_pt1 | contig 28141 bp, 37 predicted proteins | sample MGYA00511095_ERZ779842 | MGnify/ENA primary metagenome ERZ779842 (study PRJEB29588, sample SAMEA2154036) | human gut metagenome | biome: human gut; feature: human-associated habitat; material: faeces | place: Denmark | collected 2008/2010 ... | reverse complement strand
CGACCGGGAACTGGCAAACCAGAAGGAACGGTACCAGGAAATGCTTTCCGAGCAGAAACTGTTCCGAAAGCACAACAAAAAGAAACTGGAAGCGCAGAAACAGCTTGCCGATCTTCTCCCGGAAAAGCCGGAATGTATCCAGGAAAAATACTGGAATGAGAAAATTTACGGAAAAACGGGAAAATATTTCATATATCTGGATGGAAATAAGGTTAATATCCCTGATGAGAAAGCAGCAGAATTGGAAGAATATCTTGGAAATATGAGGAAATACCGGGAGAAAAAGAAAGAATTAATGGAGAGGCAAAAAGATGGACAGTAATTTTCTTGAAATCGTTTTGGATGAGTGTGGCAGTGTAACAAAGGACAATGAGATTTTCGTTTACAACCCTTTGCAGCTTTGCAGGAATTTAATCACGGAAGGATACAGCATGGATCAACTTGTTCATTTCTTTTCTGAAAATGTTTACAGGATGGTTTTGGATAAAAAATTCCTCTCCCAATGGTGCAACGATATCGGGCTGCAGGTACCGAGTGATTTCTGCGTTTTTCTTTTGAACGACTATGGCTTTAAAGAAACCATCCGGGCATATAATGAGATTGTTTCTTTGAGAACTGACATTGAAAACTGTAAAAAGGAAATCGCAGAAGGGAACCCAATGGATTTGGATGGAAGTTTTTTCTCCTGGAAAGATTTCTGCGATTGCGATGGAAAAAGAAGATACCAGACAAAAGAGGAATGGATTAAGGATGTCCAACAAGTAATTGATGATAATAAGCTGCAGATCTTGCAGGAAGAAAAATATCTTCAAACGGAGTGGGAGACCTACACGGACACATCTGATGCAAGCGAGCTTATGAGCGCAGAGGTTGAACAGGTTGTTAAATGGTGGTTGAAGTTCGAAAGGCTGGTTTCTCTTGGAAATTAATTTTTGAGATCAGAAGGGAGGAGAATATGTATCAATTTAAGCATTACGGAGTAGAAGTGGTATATCAGGAATGCGAACCAGGGGAGTTCGAAGAACAGTTAAGAAAACAGGGGATTAAGTATAAGCACTTGCCTATACTCGATAAAAAGATCATCAAATATAAAAAAGATGGTGAAGTTAAATATGCATATTTTGCGCACAGCACAACATGCGACCGGATTTTTGTTACTACAGAGATTCCAGAAGATATGAGGTGGGAAAATATAGATCTGGATTACCGTATGCAGTCAGAAGGAGAAGAACCGATGCCGCTCGTAACAAGGGCAAGACTCCTGTATGACAAAGCGGTTGACATTGCGGCTGGCATTGAATTGCAAAAGAGGGAACTTTTTGAGGTAACAATGCCTCCGCATGTTTCAGATACAAACTTAAATATGGCGCTTATTTCCCTAGGCTCAAGCCTTGCGGAGATCCGTGGAATGGATCACCATGACGTGCCGGAACTGGATGAGTAGTGGGAGGAGAGAAAAATGTTTGTAAGCGATGAGTTAATGGGGAAGCTTTTAAAAAGCACCAATATTACCACAGAAGATGTCGAAGAAGATGAGATTAATGAAAGATCAATTAGAATTGTGAAGCGTGCAGAAGCATTGAAAAAAGCGGGAAAATGGGAGGATGCAGATAGATCCGGAGTAGAATATTACTTTTTAAAGTCCTTCATGACAAATGATTTATACAAGGACTTCCCCGTGATTATCAACCATTTTTTAAAACACTGTTCTGACAAGGTGCAGAAATATATGGCGGCATGGTGGTATGGCTCTGATGAGTTTGACATTTACACGATGGATGAGGCGGTCAAGCATAAGGTGTTCCGTGCAATATACAATGGTGCAAAGCTTGGGGATGACTACTGCCGGAAGCTGATCATATATCTGTACAAAACATATTTCAAGAAAGAATACAATCAACTCAAACGGTATTCGAAACTATCCATGTATGACGTTTACGATCTGTGCGAAAACGGGTCTGGCTATCAGAAGGGCTCGCGAATACTGCTTATGGCTGATTTCTTGAACATAAAGCACGACGAAACCTGCAGCTGTCTGTCCGCCGTTATCCAGGAGTCCATGGAAAGAGAAACACGTAATTACGAAAAGATTACGGACCCCGAGCCACTTAACGAAGATCTTTACCATGCAAGTGCAATACAGGTGAATGTGTGGTCTGACCAGGAACTCCAGCGACGCCGGAAATATCCTTTCAGGGAATACTGCAAAATCATGGAGTTTGCCATACGCACATTGCGGGAATTTGGGCTTGACGAAAATTATATTTTCGCTCATCTTGATGATGACAATAATTTCGATGCAATTACACAAAAACTAACGCAGGCTCTTTATACGCTTTGGGAATTTTTCCCGGGGAAGGAATTCTCCTTCGAAGAAATACAGCGGGCGGCGGCAGTCCGGACGATCATGGAAGGGATGCATGGAGCCACGGAAGACTTAAAGTGCGAGATAGACGGATTGCTTGGAGATGATGGATATTGGAACCATACGCAGCAGAAATTCAACCCTGATTTTTACACAGAACTCAAAAAGAAGGAAAACAAACAGCCTGCAGAACCGGTCAGGGAAAATAAGGAGTCCATCCCGGAAAATACCGCAGGTGATCTTGAAAAATACGCAATAGAAAACGAAGAATTAAAACGGAAAATCAACGAACAGGAAAGAATGATCCATGACCTGCAGAAACAGTGTAGAGAACAGGAAAAGGAAAGTGGTAAGATTAACCAGCAACTTCTAGCATGGAAAGACGAACGGACAGAACTTGTTGCTCTCCGGAACTTTGTTTATCAGATGAAGATCGAAGATGGTAGTCCAGTTGTTTCGGACGATAGTATTGATTCCATGAAAAAAGCGATCATGGATAAGGACGTAATCATTATCGGCGGACATATTAACTGGCATAATAAGCTGCGCCGAATCTTCCCGAAGTGGACATTCCTTCTTACGGAAGAATTTAAGACGGTGGATGGGAAGATGCTGGAAAATAAGGAAAAGGTTTATTTCTTTACTGACCATATGAACCACATGGCGTATGGAAAATTTGTCGCTGCTTGTAGGGAACGCAATATTGAGTTTGGATACCTTGCAACAATTAACACAAACCAGCTAATTCAAAGAGTTTACGAGGATCTTTGCGATTAACAGAGTAAAAATCTTATATTTGGGCGGTCTTGGAGCATATGTGCAACTCAGGACCGCCCATTTTGTATACATCTATTTCTTCGTTTGAAAAAGGTAATGTCATATTCTTGTTAAGAAAGGGTAATGTCATATTTCTGTAGAAGGAAAATGGAGGAAACACAAACTATGAGTAATATCCGTATATTTGATATTCCAGATGAGGTTCTGGAAAATGAAAGTTATAAAAGAATTTCAAGAAGACTGAATGAGACAAAAAAGACAGATAAGGATCTGTGTAATCATATCATCTCTACCGCCAACTTCGTTTATATGTACTGTACACAGTATGAAAAAGAGGATACGGTAGACCGGTCGGATGCATTTGTGGCAGCGCTTCTTTTTAATTTTTGGAAAATCATTGCTCCAAAATCGGAGCACCGGGAAAAGGATTCAGAAGAGGAAAGAAAGATTGCCCAGGTAAACAGTGCAGCACAAAAAGACATTATGAAGAATACACCGGAAAGTATCACAGATGCCCTGTATGTGAAAGATGAAGTAGGACAGCATATACATGAAATTATCTATACCTGTAACGCGCTCGATAATATCATGTGTTTAAAAGGAAGCGATGGAAAGCCTTTTTCGATTCCAACGGTGCTTTCTATTATGTCATCAAGCAAAAATTTCCGTCCATCGATTGTAAAGAACCTCCGGGATTTTTTCATCCGCAATATCGAGGCATACGCGGAGGAATTCAAGGTATCATTTTCAAGCAAAGACGAGATGCGTGCATTTGATGAGTTAAGCGGGGATGCAAAGGAAGCACTGTTTGCAGCGGTATCAACCGTGCTTAAGACAAATGGCCGTCCGGTCGCAATCAAGGAGCTGAACCTGTCGGCAGCCAGTGATTTAAACCAGGTGGTGATGTTTACGTCGGATCCGAATAAGGTAGTCAAGTTTTACGACAGGAGAACACAGAGTCTGTACGAGATCTGATCCATTTCTGGTCTGCTTTCTCTTGGTACAAAAATTTCATTTCATATTCTCTATGTAAAAAATTGTTATTTTGAAAGGAGAACGAAACATGAGAAATTTAGAAAAATTAGCAGAGGAAGTAAAGGCAGCAATGGAGGAGATGTCTGGTAAGAAAGTAAAGATTTACCATGGCTTAAACCGTAACGGAAAGTCGATGACGGGATTAACCGTTCATGATTCTTCCGTCAATATATCACCGGTGGTATACCTTGACCCGGAGAAGGACTTTGATGTTCCGGTAGTAGTGCTGGCTAAACAGTTTCTTGAAGTTATTGAAGCAAATATGCCGAAAGCTGATTTCGACACAAGCCAGTTCACGGACTTCGAAAAAGCAAAAGAAAGGATCATTATGACCCTCATTAACAGAGAACATAATAAAGATCTTTTGGAAAAAGTTCCGTACATTGACATTACAGGTGATCTTGTGGTCATCTTTAAGTACAATGTCATGAGTAAACTGGGACAAGCTGCAAACATTGTAATCCGCAATGAGCATGCGAAAAAATGGGGGGTATCTCCAGAAGCGTTATATAGCATAGCGGAAACAAATACAGCCCGGCTCTTTCCACCGGAAGTTATCAAACTGGCTTCCTTTGTGTCAGAAAGACTGGACGCACCGGTTGCGGATGTTGGATATTACATTCTGACAAACAAGCAGCATTTAGCAGGTGCGACAACGCTTGCGTATCCGTCGCTGATGAAGCGGCTGTGCAGAGCGTATCAATGCAAGAAACTCCTGATCCTGCCAAGCAGCGTGGATGAGCTTTTGATTTATCCGGCTAAGGATGAAGAAGACCTTGACGGGATGGTGAAAGAATCCATCAACATGGTCCGCGAAGTAAGTGCAACACTGGACCCGAAGGATTTCCTGTCAGACAGCGTGTACGTGTATGACAGCCAGCTGGACAATTACACAGTCTGCAAGTAGAAAGAGAAAACGGAGGATTACCCCTCCGTTTTTTTTGTGCATCAGTATTCCTCATCTTGCACACTTGCTTCCGCTTCTTCCATTACCTTCCCGGTTGTCTTCTCGGAACAGAGTCATCTCATCTGCTGTCTCAAAAGATCCCTTGTCGTTATCGATTCCAGCTTTGCGTGCTGCGAGTCCTGCGGATCCGCGGATCACATCGTTGAACGTACCACTGTCGACCAATTCAAGGATGTCGCTGTCTTCGCGGCACGAAAGAAACTCATACAGCCTGATCAGCCGATCTGTTCCGGTTCTTTGCTTGCCTGGTATTTTTCACAGATTTTTCCATAAGCTGACTATAAGAAAAGATGGATATCCGCGCAGAACAAAAATTTTATTTCATATTTGTGATGTAAACAATTTCACATATCGAAGGGAGAAAAAATTATTATGAAGAAGAATGAAATTATAAATAGAGAATTCGAAACACGTATGATGCATTGCGGTTTAATGGCAGAAATTATTGCCTACCGCAGCTGCAACGACATGGATGTCCGGTTTGAAACTGGACATATCCGCCACGGAGTCAGATATTCTGACTTTAAGAAGGAGAAACTGGCCGAGTTCTCTAATAAGGAGAAAAGAGCAATGCGTCTCGGAGAAATCCGTTCCATGCATTGCGGGATGGACGCAGAGATTACAGATTACCCACGGAGTACAAATATTAGCGTGGAATTTGAAAACTCTGCCAAAAGAACAAGAGTGGCTTATGATTCCTTTAAAAAAGGTTCCGTAAGTCCTCGTCCTCGCACACGCGTAGGTGAGAAAAAGATGATGAACTGTGGGGTAATGGCAGAAATCATCGCCTACCGTGGGAATAAGGACATTGACGTTCGGTTTGAGGGTAAAACCATCAGAGAGCATATGACTTATGATGCTTTCAAAAAAGGTTCTATTGCTGTAAACGAACAGAAAAAGTCCAAGAGACGGATGGAGGACGAGCAGAAATACGTTGGACAGAAGAAAATGATGAAGTGTGGTCTGGAAGGCGAAATTGTTGCTTTCCACGGCTATGCAAACATCGAAGTCAAGCTGTCCAATGATGAGATCCGTTCCACCGATCTCCGTTCCTTCAACGCAGGTACGGTCAGTCCTACCAGGGTTTACCTTGGGGAGATCCGTACCATGCGTTGCGGACAGGAAGCAAGAATTGTTTCTTTTCGTACAAAGGACGATATCGACATCGAGTTTGTTGACACTGGATTTGTACGCAAGAAAGTAACTTATAGTGCTTTCTCCGCAGGACAGATCAAGGCTCCTGTTCTTGATCATCGGAACAGACCATTCAATAGCATGGTTGAGATGTGTGAGCACTATCATATTAAGTACCAGACATATCACCGCCGGATCATGGATGGCTGGACACAGCGTGAGGCACTGACGATACCGGTATGCTGTTAATGTCGGCACTGTCAGAATTAAGAAGAACCTTCGGGTTCTTCTTTTTTTTGTTGACACAGGTCTGCTTTTTCCGTTTGCAAAACGGCATCGCATATTTCTGTTAAAAGAGTAAGAAGAAGGAGGATGAAGATTTGCAGATTAGACAGCAGTACAATGCAGATATTATGAATGAACTTGGAATCACCGGGGAAAAACAGTCGGATTTTGAGCAGAAAATAAGAAAAATAAAGATGGATACAGATGACGCACTCGGGCACCGTCAGGAAAAGATGCATATTGATCTATGCGGGTTGTCTTTTTACCTGCCGCTGTCCCTGTACCGTCCAATCGAAATTTTGTGCAAACAGCAGGACACGGATTACCCGTTCCTGCATGAAAAATACGGGAAGGACTTAATCCGCGCACTGTTATCCCATTACCTTGCCGGGGATGCGGAATTAAACAGGTACAGTAAGGATTTTGTCTTAAAACAGGCACAGAATGCCTGCGCACAGCTGGGGTTCCCGGAACCGGAGGATGAACCAGATGGGGAAAGTAAATTTGTCGTGCAGTGGCTGACGTACCAGTGCAACAAGATCACAAACAGCTTCTTCTGTTAAAAGGCGGACTTCTTTGCATGTATTCTTTTGTTTCATATTCCTATATGGAAACAAAAATCATCGAAAGGAGAAAGAAATGGAAGGAAAAAGGAAAATCCAGTATTGCGAGGATGGTGTATTGTGCCACAGCTACGTCCTCGATGGAGGCAAAACATACAACCCGTGTGGCTGTGGATCGAATGTGTACCATCTGGAATACGATGGGAAAACAATCTTCGGCGTGTGCAACGCGTGTGGTAAGGATATTTACGAAGTTAAGCCAGTCTATATCCCCCAAAAGCTTAACGAAGGCATATGGAACTGACAAAGAAAGGCTTGCAGCAATGCAGGCTTTTTTTGTTTCATATTAAAGACGTAAACCGGATTTTTAAACATCGAAAGGAGAACAACATGGAATATGTATTAACAGAAGAAGGAAAAAGAAAGGTTGCAGTATTTATTAAGGAATGCGAGGCAAAGAGAAAGGAAATTCTGGATGCCGGTCTTGATACCGCGGAGGACACACAGATTCCGACAGAGGCGGATATTCTGTCGGACTTGAACAACGGAGTTGAGGTCGACGAGGACGGGGATTACTACAATGCGTGGGGAGTTACGGACAATTACTGCTCCGACCGGGCGTGTGAGTTGGCAATCGGCGAGGATTTCGTATCGAACACAACCCGCGTGCAGGTTACGCTCCGGAAGACCATTGAGGTCACGGAATACTTTGATGCAACTCCGGAAGACCTTGAAATGATCGAGCGCGGAGAGAACCCGTTTTTTGACAAGATGGAGGATATCTGCAATGAGCAGTGTGGGGAAGAGAAATTCGACTACCAGATCGTGGACAAAGATACCGGGAAAACACTTGTCGACTGGGATTAAGGAAAACGAAAAAAGGACGGAAATTTTTCCGTCTTTTTTTTGCGCGTCTGCATGGATATTTCCTTGGGCTGATATTTCGTTTCCATTTTTCATTCCATATTGATGCTGACTACTTCCAAGTTTTGCTCGTAACTGTAACCATTACGCAGGCAAAGACCGTATTCCATGGAAAAGACTATTAGGATGACATTAGAGAAACAGAGGAAGCAATGAGAGTATCCCAAACAGACACAGGCACACAGATTGCCGCACAGGGATTAAGCGACGGTGCACGGAACGGTACCTTCAATTTTACGATCACCCAGCAGACTACTAACAGCAAGATGTATCCGATTCGTCCGATGCGTTCAGCACAACCGAACAGATAAGATATTCTTTTTGGAATGCAGACAGATATGCCAGGAAAACTCCGTTGCTACAGGAAAACGAAGTCTCCCGGCATATTTTTGCAGAAATTTCCGGTTTTCTTTTGACAAAATCCAATACAACGCAATATATAAAGTAAAAGGGAAGTCCAGGCATGTTGAGCAGTTTCTTAAAAATGCCGGAAGAACCGTACCCTTTAAAACCGATTTTTGGTATACTGTTTACAGAAATTAACGAAAAAAAAATTTCCACAATCATGGAAAAATAAGAGGAGGATTTTACCTATGGCAGAATTAAAGTGCCCGCATTGCGGACAGGCATTTACGGTGGACGACACGGAGTTAAGTTCGATCACCCAGCAGATCCGGGACAAGGAGTTTGAGAAGGATTTAAAGTCCCGCATATCCGAACTGAAAGCGCACTTACAGGAAAAACACAGGCTTGAGATGGAAAACCTGCAGAATCAGCTTGCACTGCAAAAAGAGGAAGCACACGAAAAAGAGATCCGGCAGGAGAAGGAAACACATAAGAAAGAAATCGAGAAATTAAGGGAACAGCTTAAGAAAGAAGAGGAAAAGAACCAGAAACTGCAGGCAAAGCTTGACAGCAGCGAGGACAAAAAGACAATTGCCGTCATGGAAGCTGTCAAGAAAGTTGAAGATGAGAAGAAGGATCTTGAGACCCAGCTGACACAGGAAAAAGACAGGGAGAAAATCCTACTTGAGCAGAAGGACGAGCAGATCGCCTACTACAAAGACCTTAAGACAAAAATGTCAACAAAGATGGTCGGGGAGACACTGGAGCAGCACTGCGAGATCCAGTTCAACCAGTTAAGAGCCACGGCATTCCGGAATGCATATTTTGAGAAAGACAACGATGCAAGAACCGGAAGCAAGGGAGACTACATCTACCGGGAAACCGATGCGAATGGCGTGGAGGTTATTTCGATCATGTTCGAGATGAAAAACGAGATGGATGAGACAGCCACAAAGCACAAAAACGAGGACTTTTACAAGGAACTGGATAAAGATCGCAGGGAGAAGAACTGCGAGTATGCTGTGCTTGTATCCATGCTGGAAAGCGACAGCGAGTTGTTCAACGCAGGTATCGTGGATGTATCTTACAAATACGATAAGATGTACGTTGTCCGCCCGCAGTGCTTTATCCCAATCATCACACTGTTAAGAAATGCAGCCATGAACGCGCTTTCATACAAGCAGGAGCTGGCTGTAGTCCGCAGCCAGAATATCGACATCTCGAATTTCGAGGAAAACCTGATGAATTTCAAGGACAATTTCGGACGCAACTACGATATCGCCCATACTCATTTTGACAAGGCAATTGATGAGATTGACAAGACGATCGATCATCTGCAGAAAGTCAAGCGGGAACTGCAGGGGTCTGACAACCAGCTTCGGATCGCCAACAATAAGGTGGACGACATCAGCATCAAGAAGCTTACCAAGGACAACCCGACCATACAGGCAATGTTTGAGGAGATTAAGAAGAGAGAAGAAGAATAGCAGGAATATGAAAGGACATCATGCGTACGTATTGGCATACGAACAATTTGTGGTACCGGGAAGAGGTTGGGCGGTATGCCCCGTTTCCCTCCGTTAACTTTGGAAAGGCTGCGGGTCTGCCGGAGAAATGAGAGAAAGATGGGAGAAAATACAGGAGTCCCAAAGAGAGTGCCCCTTTTTCTCAGAACCTTCCCGAATGGATCTTGAAACCACGGTTAATATCGCTATATATGGTATCCACGCACCCCATAAGGGGTGCGACTTTTTTGTGCATTACTTTTCGCTATCATCCTTGACAACAGCATCTGCACCCTGGACGGTAACCCATCCATGTTTGTAACGGGCTTCTGCTTCTTTCATGCGGATCAGTTCGTTTGTAATGGAAGAACTTAATTTCTTATTGGCTTCTGCTTCGGCCTTTGCTTCAATGAGTCTTGCATCGGCATCCGCCTGTGCTTTGGTTTTCTTAACCTTTGCGTCCGCTTCTGCCTTGTCGATTGCAGTCTGATTCTTGATTGCCTGTGTCTCAGCTTTCTGCTGTGCCTGGATCTTAGAGTTGATTGCCTTCTGGGTTTCCTTGTCCACGCTCGCATTGATCATGGAAACATTCGAAATGGAAATTCCATATGGGTCGAACTTGTCTGCAAGGTATTTTGTTAACGCTGCATTAACATCCGCCCTTTTTTCACCAAGAACATCAGAGACCTTGTAGCGTGCGATGACTTCCTTGGTCCAGCTGATGATGTTTGGTTTTATGAAGCTGTCCCGTACAGTCTTTCCTGACTGTCCTTTGAACTTTGTAAATACTTCGCTGACCTTATCGTGCTGGTAATTGTACGTGTAAGTCAGATCAATCTGGATGGATTTTCCCTCAGATGAGGACGCAGAGAAACTGTCGTTATCCGGTGAATCCCCATTCTTTCCGGAAGTAAGGTAACTCTGTTCGATACCAACCGTATACAGCGTTACCTTAACGGTCGGAGATTTAAAATGCCATCCCTGATCCAATACATCCCCCTCAACACCGCCGTTCATATTGTACTTGACACCAACATATCCGGCGGGAACTTTTGTGATGGACATTGACAGGATGACTAATCCGATGATCACAATTACTGCAACAATGACTGCACCAACGATCCATGAGTTGGTATTATTTTCTTTTTTCGACATCTTCGTTTTCCTTTCTCTCTTCACTTTGAAAAATATTTCTAATTTTTTCAATTACATTACCGCCAATTTTTGAAAAGAGTGGCGATAACAGCAGCCATAAAAGAATAGCTGCCAAAATAACCAATATCGTAAATACTGGCATACAGGTATCCTCCTTCCCTGTTAAAGTGTTAAAGCAGATAAGATGTCGGACTTCTTGCCTCTGGTATTAGATCTCCCCCTCTCTCTTTTGTATGAATTTTTTGTCTGAAAGCGAATATTTTCGTCTCATCTTGTATATTGAGCCATTTTGTAATTCGTCAAAGGGAAATAGTAATTTTTTGTAATTTTTTTTGTTTTTGAAAATTGGAAATAAGCATCGTGCATAATTCGTTGTTGCATATTAAAGATGTAAAGAAAACATAGGATGGGAGGTACAAAAGAATGTCACACATAGGTTGCGGGAACAACATTACACAGCCTACGGGACAGTGTTTTGGTTGCAAATATTGGAAGCCTGCTCGTAAAACATTGTTTCTTAGTACATCAGGTCATTGCACTTTAAGTTACTGTAAGAAAAATAGCATATATAACAAAAAGAGGGGTTAAAATATTCTTCGGTGAATACTATGTACTGTCTGGACAGTTATCAAACGGCCAGTATCTTCGTGCGTACGGGGATAAGAAAACAAACTACCCGGCAAAGAAATGCCGGATCATAAGACACAACGAGGGGCTTGTATTTGTTGCGTAGAAAGTGCGGCTTTGCACAATTCATCTCGTATATTGAATAGATGGAGCGGAGAAAAATATGAACACAAAAGAAATCAAGACAGAATTTAACAATTTCCTGAAAACGGAAGAGGGTAGGAGCTGGCAAAAAGAGAAAGCCGATCAGAATATGTCCGGGGATTTCGGAGATTACCTTTACGATTTTTACCCGGAATATCTTGCATAATCTTTGAAAAAGAAAAGGACGGCTCGCAGAGACCGTCTTTTCTGTGTTATAAGTTTTGTTTATTTTGGCATTTAAAAACCAATGCCCTGCAAAATTAATATATACCTTTTCGGTGCAGAAAGCAAAGGAAAACCGTGTTTCATCTGCAAATATTTTTCAGTTTGCTCATTATTTTTTCCTTTTTTCTTTTGAAACCTTATAAGATAGGTTAAAAGCACGGCTTCTCGGTCGTATCTTTTTTTGTTTCATATTCCTGACGTAAATATTGATGCATCGAAAGGAGAAATGAAATGAGTAAGAAGATTGAATTGGGCAAAGAGTACAGATTTGCGGGATATGACTGGATCGCTGTTTTATGTGATAACTGTAATGGAGTAATTTTGCAATCCCTCGGGATCACATCAGGCCCGTGGCCGGGATACAAAATGGAAGAATATGGCAATAGCCAGTATTACAACAGTGACATCTCAAGTATTAACGACTACGATGAGAAGACCCGGGAACTATATGGAAAAATCAAGGGCGTGGAAAAGAAGTATTCCGCCCGGGAAGAGGGCTTATACTTCCCTGCCGGATATGTTGCTGGCACAAATAAGGTATGGCGGAAGGCACTTGTCACCTTGGCAGAAAGAGCAATGGATTACGTCTGGCTCGGAGTTGTCCGCGGGAAAGCTGCCTTGTATATCAGTCCGTGTGCCGGAGCAAAGGATTATTACCTCAAAAGCTACTGTAACCAGGAGAAATCCTGTGTTATCGCCCCTGCGTTTTACCTTGATTTATCAAAAGTTACCATAAAGGATAACGAAATTCTGATTGGCAACGAAAACACTGCGGAAACCTTGGAAGAATTGAGAAAATTCGGGATTGTCTTAAAGAAAAAGTCTTTTCCGTGGGGACTGACGAAACAGGATGTGGCAGAATTGTACGATATGCTTGATGGAGAAGATGCATTTCCTCTGGAACTGGACCCAAATTTTGCTGAAAGTTCTGCAATGGGATTTATTACGCCGGAAGCAGCGGAAACTTTGGAATATGATTACCAGACCGGACTCAGGGAGTTTGTCGCGAATATTCTCGATGACATAAAAAAAGAATCAGAGGATGGTACATACGAGTACAAAGGTATTCAGATCTATCTGAGTAAATAAGAGAAAAAGAAAGGACCTTGAAAGGAATACAATGTATTTCCTGCGGGGTTCTTTTTCTTTTGAGATGTATGTGGACTCGTATGAATGTTCTTTGATACTTTTTTTGTGTCATATTAAAGTTATAAAACAGATTATATTTTTATGGAGGGAAACGTATGAGTACAAAGGTATTGTGGTTTAGCCGGCATGAAATGACGCCGGACCAGAGAGCAGCGCTTGGGGACAGTGAAATCATGCAGATTAACAAGACGATCAAACATGCAAATGAATTGACAGATGAAATCAGTGAATGCGATGTTCTTGCAGTCGTTGCGCCTGTTGAGCTTCAGAAAGAATTTTTGGAGCAGGCAGGGAATAAGCCAGTCATCACGGCAGTGAATGACCGAATTCTGGTTCCGACAGAAAACGGGGAATCAAAAATCCAGTTCAGTTTTGTTAAGTGGGAACGGGTCAAGAAGATTGATATTGTTAAGGAAAACTTTGATATCGAGAAATATGAGCATGATAGAAAAGAAAAAGAGAATAGTTTTTTCTCCGATCCATCCGAAGAAGACCTTAATGCATTCAAACATGAAGAAAAGCGGGGGGATACCTATGAGATGGTGTCCGGCAATCGCCTGGAAGACTTAGAAGATGAGCATGAGGCGGAAACCCCGGAGGTTGCAGATCAATCGGTGGAAACAGAAGAACGCGAAACTGACGGATACGATGCAAATGATAATTTTGAAGACCGTTAATTTTTAAGATAACTGGCGGACGGAGGGAAGAGAAGAAAGTTTTCAGGGCAACGACCTTTTCTCGGACTTAAAAGTTTTGGGATAAGGCATGTTTCACCATCTGCGAGTGGATGAACGGAGGGAATTGTGATCTGAAATACCACTTAATATGCCATCACCAGAAAATGGGAAAGTGCATCCGTAGTAATTTGTATTTCCCTGCAGACAAGCCACTAGAGCGACTTTGAGGTGATATGCCGGAGACTGCCAGATTTTCATTTGTAGAAGGATTGGGTAAACTTGAAGAAGTAAATGAAGATGAAACGAGAGAGGAAAAGAAAAATTGAAGGAAAAATGTTTGTAAGATAGGGGAAATTCATTTAAAGAGACTTTTTCAGACACGAAAATAAGACCGTCAGAGGCGGTCTGAGTAAAAGTATGAAATTCTAAGTGGGGACAACCTTATCGTACAGAGTACTGCAGTCAGCGGTATACTGCGGGAAATCGTAAAAGAACAGGTTATCCTGCTTTGGGATATGTAAAGTAAACAGGTCGGAAAAAGCTTTATTTCGGAGAGCTTTTTCGATTAGTCCTTTGAGGTATTCCAGGAGGGCAGACTTTTTCTTCCCTTTTTTTACGGTTTCTCCCATGGATTTTACCAGACGGTAAACCGTTGATCTGGCTATTTTTGTTTTTTCGCAGGTATCCTTGACACTTCCGGTTTCCTTGATAGTTCGGAAAATTACGCTGATCTGTCTGGCAGTCTGTCTGATCTTTTCATCGGCACGGGCTTTTCTTGCTTCCTGATTACGGCGGGAAAGTGTCTCCTTCCGATGCTGTTCCTTCGCTTCAGGAGTGTAGGTATTGAGCATATAGGAAAGTTCACCTGCCGCTATATCTAGTGTGCGGCACAGCTCAAAATCTGATTTTACCTGTACAAAGCCTTTATGTAGGAAGATGTATCGCAAGAGGGAATCCACTTGATGCTCACGGAGCGGACAAGAAAAAGATCTGTTCATTTCTTTTACCTTTCTGGTGATATCCTCATCGTTTAATTTCATGAAGCTTAAATTGGTAGCGTAATTGTACAGAATGAGATCCCGGTAGCCTGTAACATTGAAATCTCTCAGTGCAACAAGTTTTTTGATATCGTAATCGCGGTTTTTGTGAAATATCTTCATTTTGCGTTGTTCAACCGCGGAACGGGCTTTAGAAGGTTTCCCATGAGATTTCCAGTTATCAGAGTGCCTAGGTAAACCATTCAGACTTTGGGGCAGAAGGGTACGCAGATCGGAAACGGGATTAGTTTCAGATGGCGCATCCTGAGCTGTCCGCGGTACATCATCCCAGAGTTTGTGGGACATTGCAATCATTTCGTCTGTAATATCACTGTGTACTGTTGGTAGACTGTGGACCGCTGACAGTTCATTGTCTGCCTGGTAACCAAGAAAATCCAGATAGGCAGACAATACCATGGAGCCATCAAGTCCCCAATCTCTGGCATCAGGATCGAATTCTTCTTCGATGTATTCCCGATCAGCCTCAGAGGAAAAGTAAAACTCAACGGTCTGGTTTTCAAAGATTACCGTGTGGTTTGTGATATCTTCAACAGCATCAAAGAAAGAACCGAAAGAGTATATTTTATCTGCCAGATACACGATATCCGGCTGCCCAACCTGTACACTGGGTTTGGAACTTACCCGGCTGCTATATGGCATGCGGACAATGGAAAATAAAGATCCAACGGCTGTATCCGCATGAAAAAGGCGTACAAGTGCCTGATGGATGCGTTCGAAGCGGCGCTTCTCATTCCGGACATTTTGGCGGAATACAAAATATATCTGCGCACCTTTTTTACCAGTCCGAACGATCATGGACGGCGGGAGCATTTTGAAAAACCTGGAAAAACGGGGATGGGAAAAGAGGTATGATGCAGTCGCTTCTCCAGACATCACATATTTCCCGTTTTCATCCACCTGATTGATTTCCGGAAGGTTGTCGATATCAACGACCATGGTGTAGCAGGCCGCAATATTCCTTGAAGTGGTATCAATTTCTTTTCGGTTGTAACACAGGCAGGTATGCGCGTACACATTTGAGGAATGTGCCGTGCGTTCAAAGATCTCTTCGATAGTTGTAAGGGTGCGTTTCCTGACAGGTGTCATTTTTGAAAGCGGGAACATCTTTTGTCTGGAACTTCTGTTTTCATCCCAGAAAAATACCATGTTTGTGTTGTGCATGGCATTATGGTCCATGGAATCCTGCATCGGGAGAAGTCCCTGAATAGCCTTAAGCCAGTAATTTAGTTTTGGAAGATGTCTTTCGAATTCTGCGATTTCGTAATCTGAAAAATAAGTATATTTTTGAGTTTCTGTTTCTTCCGGAAGCATTTTCCGGTGCGTGCGCGAAGATAAGTAATATCGTAATGTTCGGTTTTGCATTTTGATTTCTCCATCGTAAAAATTTGGTTCTCATAGAAAATATTGAGTCATCTGGGAAATCGTCAAAGAAAAATCCTTATTTTCTTTGAAATATTTTTGTCTCATATTGAAGATGTAAATAAATCACTTACTCATCGAAAGGAGAAATGAGAATATGGGAAAAGATGTATATCAGCTGGTAAGACCAAGTATCGGAAAGATTGTTAATTACTGCAACGACTTGCTTCCAGATGAAAAACTGGAAGTGTACGAATTTGGGAAAAACTGTGATCTTGTGCTACACATATATAAGGACGAAGATTACAACCCGGATAAAGACAGAGATTACTGTAATATCGTGACAATCAGCACTGCAAAAGATGGAAAATTTGTAGATGACACGGACGATGTGTATGTTACGGATGGCAGCCTTGTGCGGGAGCTGAAAAGAATTAATGAATACAGGGATTTTGCCACAAAGTAATATGAGAAAGAAAGAGATACAGAGGTTGTGTCTCTTTTTTTTGTTTCATATTTAAGATGTAAATAAAAATCATCATTGAAAGGAGAAAAGAGACTATGAAGGAAATAATCGATTTAGAAAAACTTTATGACATCTTAACTAATAAGCTGACATGGCTGACGGAATATGGGGAAGAGGTATATCTTTTAGCTAGAGAGAATATCCGTAATTCAATTCAAGAGGCAAAGAAAACATTTGATGCGGACAAAGCCTTAATACAGCTGGAAATACTTGAGGAAGAGGAGCCGCTACTGGCCAGCCTTGGATTCGGTAAAATGGTAAATATTTTCCGGAGGGATGCCGTATTGGATATCATGCGCAGATGTGGAGCTGGAAATGAACTGATGAATCAGTTGAAAAAGTTGAAAACAATTTCTGTTTTCAAACGCGAGGAAACCTTTGAGGCACTTCGGAAAGATGTTGTGTTAGACATTGTGAAAGGCGGTGGAACAGATGAAGAGTAAGTCAATTTTTATTGCTGCTGATCTGATCCCGGCGTTGCTGGATGGAAGAAAAAAATGTATGCGACGTATAATGAAGCCTCAGCCTACAGGAGAATATGCAAGGACTTTTTCAGAAATTGCAATGTATCAGCCTGGAGATATCTTGTATGTTCGAGAAACATGGCATAAGTACATCAAACGAGTAGGCAAAGGCGAAAGTTGTCATTTAGCAGAATTTTACGGATACAAAGCAAGTATCGCTAACTCAGAAGATGCGAATGAGCCGTGGAAATCGCCGGCATGTATGCCAAAAGAAGCCGCACGGATCTGGCTTAAGGTCACGAATGTGTATGTGCAGCGTTTGCAGGAAATTACAGAAGATGGATGTATTGCAGAGGGCGTGTATCCATCAAATTGCAGAGGATGTAATGCCACATTTGGATGTGATACATGTCCAGACGAAGGTTACAATGAAATTGATGAATTTTCGGAAATCTGGGATAGCACAGTGAAGAAATCTGATCTTGATCGTTACGGCTGGGATGCAAACCCGTGGGTGTTCGTATACGAATTTGAGCGCTGCGAAAAGCCAAAGGAAGAGTAAGAAAACAAAAAGAATGCAGAGTTTGGGAACACTTTGGCTGCATTCTTTTTTTTGTTGGAAAAATAAGGGTACACTTCTGTAACCTTGAACATGGTTTTATAAAAATACCTTTGAATTTCCACAAGATTGTTATATTTTCTAGTGGATGAATCGATTTTTTTTGGGGGATGCCCGCAGATGCTGACTCTTTTTTTGTGGTATTCATGGGGTGCTAACGTTTGATTTCAAATGCTTCAATATGCGGCAATTTCCATGCAGCATAAGAATAAATAGCAGATAGAACAACGAGCAGGGGAAATAAAACAGTTTCTTTATGCACAATTGCAATATATAGGCCAACTACTGAAACGCATACCACATATACAAAGAATTCACTCTTTATTTGGTTTAAAAAGGCTTCGATTTCCTGCATGGACCGAGCTCGGAAATACGCAGGAAACCGTTTCCGAAAAAATCGGTTGTAATGAATACCAGATAAATCAACAAACAACAAAAAAGAAAAGCCGAATGGCGCACAGAGAGGAATGTCATATAAGAAAGCCACAAGGATGGCACTAATTCCGAGCACAGCAAAAAATGAACGAATTGCATAAAAGCCGAAAAAATAAATCTTTTCGTTAAATTGCTTGACTGTAAAATCTTTTCTCATACATATACTCTCCAAAAATCAATAGCTAATTAGATAAACCTTTCCGTTCTTAAATTTGATTTCGTAATCTTTTAACCGGATACCGTCCAGATCAAAGTTATCGCCTGCTGGTTTACCGTCAATGACAATATCTGCATCCCCGGAAGCAGCAAGCTGGCGTAGCTTTTTCTCTTGAGTTTTTCTTTTTTCTTTTTCTTTCGCAATTTTTGTTTTAAGTTTTTCTCTGTCCTCTGTAATTTTCACATTAAATTGATGAAAATCATTTTGTATTTTACCGCTTCCGATAATTACGATTATTCCACAAATTATGAATATGATACCGATACCTTTTTCCCATTCATCGTATATAAGTTTGTAGGCAAGGTAAAAAAAGATACATGCCGAAAAACAGCCTAATAGTAAAAGCATAGTAATTTTCCTCCTTTAGATTTATTTAGTTAATGTATGCACGACATAGATCAGAAATATCAACAATGTAACACTAGCTACAACTGACCAAATAATTATATGAACACCTTCTTTCTCTAATAGCTGATCAGATAAACCTTTCCGTTTATCACGATGACAATACCAGTACCGGCATCGAAATCAGAGACGAAATTTGCAACCCAAACTAGAATGATTCCACCTACATAAAAAGACAAAACACTGTTTTTCACATCCAAAATCTTTCTAATTTATGCCTTCACAATGGATATTGAGCCATTTGAAAAATCGTCAAAGGATTTCTGGAAAATTTTTGGAATATTTTCAACGTTTCATATTAATAAATGAAAAACAAAACATTAACGAAGGGAGAAAAGCACTATGAAAAAATTAAAGAGTAACACAGAGGACAAGAGTTTAGTACTTGAATCCGGCAAGACCTATAAATTTGCCGGGTATAGCTGGACAGCGTGTGAGGTGAATAATGATCGTCATGTTGCTGTAATCCAGTCCCATGGTGTAACCCATGGTGCATGGCCAGGATTTGTAATGTCTCAATTTGGAAATGGCAATTACTATTCCAAATCCATTGATGGACAGGATATCAGCGGTTATGACAACAAGATGAAAGAACTGTACGTTACCATCAAGGATGCAGAAAATACATCTGCTTCTTATGGCAAGGGTCTGTACCTTATCTCCGAAGAAAAAGCTGGTTTTACGGAATGGGGTCATCCTGGCTCTGGCAACTACTGGCAGGCATTGAAGGCAGCAGCGGAAAACGCCTGTTCGTTCGGGTCTCCCGACAACTATGCGTGGCTTGGTACCGTCTACGGTAGCGGCGGCGCGTGGTATGTCAACTCGAATGGCGGCGTCTCCTACAACGATCAGAGCGACGACTATGTGGTCGCCCCCGTTTTCAACCTCGACTTATCCAAAGTTGAAATTATTGGTGATGAAATTATTAAAAAGGCACAGCCTGCGTCTTCACCATTTGATATTGATAATTTAAACAAAATAAAGAAAGAGATTGTAACATCCATGAAAATCATGGATGTTACAATTAAAGGCATTAAGGAATCTGATGAATATAAAATGGCTCAGGCTTATAATCAAGGATTACGAGATGCTATGAGTATCTTTGAAAGAGAAAGTGACCACATCGATTAGTCTGAAAATCAGCCAAATTCAGCCCCATACCGTTCCATCTGGGAATACGGCATGGATCTTACCAGGGATGGCGAGACATTTCATCTCGATCCGGAGATGGTAAGCGAAATTTACAGCGCCATGAAAGAGGATAATGGCAGAAATTACGTTGCTACTTTTACCAGTCGGAAATTTACCAGAGAGCAATACATTGCTGTGTGTGATGAAGTCGAAAACCGGCTTGCAGATGACTCCGGAGATGCCAAATACCGAGCTTGCGAACATGTACTTGGAGAGGGATTTGACAAGACAGAAACCTGGATTATCAAAAGTATGTTTACTGCAAACCATGAATCGCGTACCGTGGAACATCCTGAAACATTTTCATCCGAACAGGAAGCATGGAATAAAGTTAAATCACTTGTCCTTGCAGACCAGGATGGAAACGAAATTACGGAGGTTAAATATGACCGGGATGCATGCCAGGTTACAATGATCCATGCAAACAAAACTGTTTGCTGGATTTCCGCAGAAAAGAAGTAAAATTTATCATCCCGATGCACCGGGAACTAAAAATGGAGGTTCCCGTGCATGGGAGCTTCCGAATGGAGGAATCATGGCAAAATATTTGGATAAATCAAAAGAGAAGTGGGACGAATTGGTGGATCAATGGCATAGTGATTCATCATTAACATGTTCACTTCAAGAATATCTTGAGTTGGATGATATCGAGTATCTCAAATTTGCACATGGCATTGACGATCCGGATATATCTGATACGGAAGTATTAGAAAAATCAGCAGGGATTGCGCAAGATGTGGTTACAGAACTTGTTATAAAACCAGCTCTTAAAAAAGCAATACAGGTGTTAAACCCCGATGTACCGGGAACCAATAGTTGAGGTTCCCATGCATGGGAACCTCTAAATATAGAGGAGGAATAATAAAATGCCTGAGAACATACGAAAACAGTTAAAGGATTTCAAAGAAGACGGAAAACCCTTAAAGTATCTTATCAATTATATTCCTGATGATTATTTTGATGGACAGAGAATAATCGCTGAACTGACAGAATTGGGATATGATGTGGAAGAAATCGTAAAGTGTTTGGAACACGACTTTGGATTAGACATGACGCGGCAGTATTAAGAGAATGGGATTGTAATACTCCATAGGCGGTCAGAAAATGTATTTATGGAAAAGTGTGGCGCATGCCGCACTTTTTTCGTTTCATATTGGTGTTGTAAACAAAACATCATCGAAAGGAGAAAATAACTTATGGAAGAAAAGAAAATTAAACAGAAAGATATGTGCAGAACAGTTGATTGCGACAAGCTTGCGGTTACAATCTTTGATGCATTCAAGGAAGATCGGGAAGAATCTGGAATCAATGAGATAGCAAAAGGGATGGATACTGTTTTGCAGGACTATGTAGATCTGGAGAAGAAACAGGCAATTGATCATGTATTTATGGCACTGACGGGATATATGCTGGAAACACTTATTTCTATGAGTGTGTAGGAGGGATGGATATGAGTAAATCAAGAAGCTTATACGACAACCCATACAAATACGCCTGTGTATGCAGCGTGCCATTAAAACTGGCGAAAATTGCCTGTAAGAAACAGAGGCATCTGGAGAAGGAACAGAAGAAACATCCATGCCGGTGTCCAGCCTGCGGTTCTAAGCATCTGTATTACGAACATGGATCCTATGAGGAAGGCTATGGAGATTTTGTGGAATGTACTGACTGCGGAGAGACTTACGATCCGGGCGAAATTCCAAACATTGAATACGGCAGCCTTACACCATTTGAGGACTTTGATCCCGTCATTTACTTTTCCCTTACGGAAAATAAATTAGAGGGTTGGAAGGAAGCCTGCGGAGCAGAAACACATGAGGAGTGGATTCATTTCGCAGAAAAGATGATTGCCGGGCGGATTTTGTCGGAGGATGCTTCTGGATCAGAAGTGGATACTGCTAACTGATCTGCACGCGAAGACGCGGCAGCTTCCAGCTTAGTTTTTTGTGATATAAGACAGAAGTCAGACGAAGTCTCTGTAGGTTTCCCGTCCGGAAATGAAGGTATCAAGGATTGCCAGACGCAGTGCGTGGACAAATTGGAACAGGCAATGCAGAGTGTAGACTTTTGGGTCGAACTTGCGGATGCATCTTTTGGTAAAGTTGTGCTCCATGGGAAGAATGCAGATCGCGATACTGGAGAGTATTACGAGGTCTCAAGCGAAATTAACACGGATGGAGATTTCGCTATCACATTCTTCAAAACGTATAACAAAATGAAGAAATGGTTTAATGACTGGCAGGGCGAGGGCTTTTATGAGTACCTTGTTGAATTGTATGAAAAGCAATTAACCCAGTAATATCGCTATTTCTCCAAACTGATCGCTTAAAGGCACGGCTTCGGCTGTGTCTTTTTTTTATCTCATATTACTGTTGTAAACAAAATTCATTCATGAAGGGAGAACATTACTATGAAAAAAACAAACAGTGAAAAAACTTATGCAACTCTTAAACCTGGTAAGACCTATAAATTTGCTGGGTATAGCTGGACAGCGTGTGAGGTGAATAATGACCGTCATGTTGCTGTGATCCAATCACACGGCATAACCCATGGTATGTGGCCGGGGTTTGTAATACCGAAATTCGGTAATGGAAACTATTACGGAAGAAGTATTGATGGTCAGGATAGCAGCGATTATGATGAAAAAATGTCTGCATTGTACAATGCCATCAAAGATGTTGAAGATAAATCTGCATCTTACGGCAAAGGTTTGTATTTGGTTTCCAAGGAAAAAGCTGGGTATACGGAATGGTGTGAACCGGGTTCTGACGATTACTGGCAGGCTTTGAAAAAAGCAGCGGGAAACGCCAGTTCGTTCGGGTGTCCCAACAACTATGCGTGGCTTGGTACTGTCTACGGTAGCGACTACGCGTGGTGTGTCGGCTCGAGTGGCAACGTCTACGACTACAGTCAGAACAGTGACTATGTGGTCGCTCCCGCTTTCAATCTCGACTTATCCAAGGTTGAGGTTGTTGGTGATGAGATTATCATTAAAGATATTTGTAACTCCAACCAAAGAAAAATCACGACTGATAAGCAGAAATCGATGGCGAAAATTGAGAAGCAGAGAGAAAATGCAAGAAAATTAAATGAGTTGGTATGTCATTTAGGTGAACTACTCGGCAATTGAATAACCGAGCATCTGATGTGCGATCCTTGTGGATCGTAGATTCAGGGTGCGTCCATGACACCGATACTGCTATTAAACAGCTACTTTTATTACATATGGATCTGCTATCTTAAGTGGGTCCATTTGTTTTTCTATTCCATTCGTCTGAAAGTACAGTCGCAGGATATTAAAAGCCCCGACACAGTCGGCATTCCATCTTTTGTCACCATCTGTATAAAGACCCCGCTTGATACGGTTGGACTTTTCAGCGTTCTCTTTACAGACCTCCGACATAAGCGGACTAGTCTGGCTGGAATAAGCTTCATTCTGTTTTACAAACCGTATACCATACATCGCAAGCTTGTATTCCAGAAGGATATACAGTTTTCGGTATGGCAGTGAATGTAATTTCTGGTTTGTCACAGAACCTTTGTTATTATCTTTACGGATGTTTGTGACATCACCGATCACTACAGTATTGATACCGTTATCATGACAGTATTCAGCGATAAACCGTGTTACTTTATGCAGGTAATCGCTGATGCAGTCATTTTTCTTTTTATACAGTTTCTGCACATGCTTTGACATCTTTGGATATTTTACACCGGCTTTTGTCTGTGTTTTGTACCACTGGGACTGCACACGGGCAATCTCTTTGTCAAAGTAATGGCAGACGGAAAGATATTTCCTGCCGGCAATAAAAGACTTCCCTGTGGATGGGGCATAGCAGGTCATAAGGTTATGGAGTCCGATATCAACAGACAAGTATCTTCCGTTATCAGAAAGCATAACGGCATCATTTACTTCATACACAACAATCACCGTGCAGGTTCCGTTTTCCGGAGGATAGATCTGGATCTGTTTGATAACATCAGTATCCTTAAAAATCTTATTTTTAAGGTAAAGAAAGTTGTTTGTGATGTCATACTGCCCGGACATGAACTGTTTCAGCTGTTTCGACAGCGTAAGTCGTACGGTACTGTCACCTTCGGAATGAACGATGCCGTTCTGCATGTAAGTGATTGCAATATTCTCCTGTTTGAATCTTGGAGGGTTTGGATTTGTAACACCATGTGTTCTCTGCAGCTGATAAAAAGATTTCCACGCCTTATCAAGAAGTTTGCATATTTCCTGTGCAGTCTGTGATGGCAGCTGCTTATACCACAAGTCGTCCTTATGTGCTTTTTTCTGGTAGTACCAGTCAGGATATTCATCAGGTTCCGTCTTTTTGTAATGAAGTCTTTCATAATTGCAGACGTTCCAGAGCTTGGATGCTGCATAACACATATGCCCTATGATATTTGCCTGGTCTTCTGTTACTTTTACAGATGTCTTATGTGACAGCAGCATAAACATTTCTCCTTTCAGTAAGATTTGCTCTGGTGTTCAATATACCGGCGGATGTTTTCTTCCGATACAGAACCGATCGTCTCGCAATAATAGGAATGGTTCCAGAGTTCCCCTTTCCACAGTTTAGAACGCAGGTCAGGAAACTGCTCAAAAAGTTTCCGCCCTGTGATACCCTTCAAGTATTTCACAATGGTTGTCACAGACAGTTTCGGTGGTGCAGTAACAAAACAATGTACATGATCACATTCACCACATTCAAAAAGCTGGACGGTAAATCCTTTTTCTTTTGCGATCTGCTGGATGAGTTCTTTCATATAAGATTCCACTTCGGATGTCAGGACCTTCCTGCGGTATTTGACAGACCATACCACATGGTAGTTGATGCTGCATACCGAAGTACGGTAATGTATAAGGTTTTCTTTCATACACATAGTATAGCATAAAGTGCTGATAAAAGCAACCTGATGTTCGGTTGCTTTTATTATAATGCTTTCATCTCGGCAATTAAATAACCGAGGATTCCCGCTTGATTTCCTAAACTTCTTGAATCTGATGACAAACGATATTCATTCGAATTTGCAGCTGGGGGAACAATGGAAATTTTCGACAAAATTGATAAAATCGGATATGCGGTTCATATTGAACCAATTGAATATGATGCAGACGGAAACGCAACAAATTTATAAAAAGACAATTCTATTGCGAATTTAATTCAAAGACATGGCTTCGGCTGTGTCTTTTTTTTATTTCATATTGAGAATGTAGACAAAACATTTTTGAAAGGAGAAAAAGAGAAATGACAAAAATTGAAAATGAAAGAGAATTGGAAAAAAGATTACAGCAAAGATATATGAGCCAGGGCATGGATTTTCCCACAGCGTTACACAAAGCATCAGACGGTGTGTGGAAGTTGAGGTAGAAAAAATATACAAAAGAGTATTTTCTTCAGAAAATACACGAACATGATTACATTCTGCAAAGACTCTGCGAACATATTGTTTTGCGACCAAACGACAATAAGCGTTGTTTAGGAGAAAAAGGCTTCAAAAACATGGTCGATGCAGTGGAAGAAACACTGGAGACTCAAAAGGATACCGAATTGTATAAGTATTACTATGACATGAAAAATAACGAACATGACTTCCACGACTTTGAAAGATGGCAGATATGGGGAAGAAAAGTCGGTATTAAGTAATGGAAAGTCCCTTCCAGAATTATTACGCTTAAGACATGGCTCCGGCTGTGTCTTTTTTTTCATCTCATATTGTAAGTGTAAATAAAACACAATCGAAAGGAGAAAAACTTATGACTATTATGAACGAGGGAGAAATCATCATTAACGACAAGACTCGTGCAGGAGAGGTTGCACAGATTTTTGTGGCTGCAGGAATTTATGACAGCGTGGAGAAAGTTCCGGTTTACGAAGACGATGGAACAACGCCGGAGGAAGCAGGAATCAGCGTCCATGAAGTATTTGGAGATATTGAACCGGCTCTGCAGGAGGTTGCCGACAAGTGCAAGGAAGCAGGCATCATCCTTAATGGACAGATCTGCTACTCCGGTGACTATGATGGCCGATATTACATCACGGACAACGAGGTGGAGGATCTGACTGCTGATGAAATCGGCGTAAGGGAAGCCTCCAATGAGGAGCTGATCGCAGAGTTACAGCGTCGTGGACTGGATGTAATGGTTCAGGAAAGCAAACCTTCTGAGAGTTCCAAAATGGAAGATCTGCCTGCCCTGTATGCTTATGACATCAAATGGGACACAGACGGAGATCAGGAGATCTTAGATAGTCTTCCAAAAGAAATTCGGATTCCGGATGGAATGGTGGACGATGAGGAGATTTCTGATCACCTGTCAGATGAAACCGGATTCTGTCATGCAGGATTTAAACTCGGAATTTATTTCCGTGGAAAAATCATGCCTTGTAACACAAACTGGCTGGATGACGATACCTTCCAGATGTGGTTCGGGGAAGGCATATTCAAGGACTACGAAGGAGACAGTTACCTGATCAAATTTGAGAAGCATCTCAACGACAATGAATGGGTTGTTGAAATTATCTGGGAAGATGATTGCACGACCATCGACCAAATCTGCTGCAATGCGGATGATTACATCACTGCAAACGAAATCTGGAAAATCGAGAGAATCTGTGAAAAGATGATCCAGCCAGATTCAGATGAAGTTCCTGATACAGATGGAAAAGAAAATTCTGCCGTTGAACTCGGAAAAACATACCAATTTGCTGGTTATAAATGGACAGCCTGTGAGCTGATCAATAAAGGTAAAACCCTTGTGATCCAGTCCCATGGGGTAACCCATGGAAAATGGCCGGGCTTTAAAATGGAGAAATTTGGCAATGGTCTGTACCTTATCTCCGAAGAAGAAGTTGGTTTTACGGAATTGGGTCATCCTGGCTCGGGCAACTACTGGCAGGCATTGAAGGCAGCAGCGGAAAACGCCCGTTCGTTCTGGGCTGCCTACTGCGCGTGGCTCGGTACTGTCGACGACAGTAGCGCGTGGTGTATCCACTTGAATGGCAACGTCTACTGTGGCAGCAATCAGACCAATGGTTTTGTTGTTGCTCCGGCATTTAACCTCGACTTATCCAAAGTTGAAATTGTTGGCGATGAGATTGTGATTAGAAAATCCGTTAAAAATGCTCGCAATACAAAGAAAAAAAAGATCCGAGAGTTTCTTCACGAAATATATGAGGAAAGCGAAATCCTTTCAGAAAATTTCGGGGATGAGATTGTGGCGGAACTTGAGGAAAGATTCCTTGAAGATGGATATGAGATTACGAAGAAAAACGCAATCGAAGAAATGCTGTGGTGCTATATGTGCAAGATGCAGTGATACCACAACCCATTTACAGGGTCCCAATTACATAAAAGGCACAGCTTCGGCTGTGTCTTTTTTTATTTCATATTAAATGTGTAAATAAAAATTCATTAACGAAGGGAGAAAACGACTATGAAAAAAGAATTTATGGATTGTATTAGAAACGATGAAAAATTTAAGAGTTATACGGATGAACAAATAAGAGGCTGGTATCGTGATTTGCATGAGTATCATACGAACATTCTAATTTCGTTTCTAAAATCCAAAGGTCTTCACGTCTGTGTATCAGAAAAGATTGTACCTGGAACATACACTTCCGTGTGGGATGGCGAAGGCGAAATTACATCGCGTGCTGAAATTAATCTCTTTACACATGAAGTCAATGTTCTTAAGTCTTATGATCCGGCAGAATTAGAGACGGAAGATGGATATCCTTTTGAATGCGAAATACTTGAAGATGAGTATGTCAGGATCGATGGAAAGAAATATCCATGTACTAATAAATCGTCATATATGGATTGTGATGATGAAAATATGTTTTGGTATAAGTAATTTTATGAAAGGCACAGCTTCGGCTGTGTCTTTTTTCTCCTCAGTATCCTTGATATTGGTGCTATGCATTTATAATAGAAGGTCTAGCAGAAAACCGCGGCCAACATTGTTGTCCGCTATGGTGATACA
>ERZ779842.888-NODE-888-length-28256-cov-2.656856_pt1 | contig 28256 bp, 26 predicted proteins | sample MGYA00511095_ERZ779842 | MGnify/ENA primary metagenome ERZ779842 (study PRJEB29588, sample SAMEA2154036) | human gut metagenome | biome: human gut; feature: human-associated habitat; material: faeces | place: Denmark | collected 2008/2010 ... | reverse complement strand
CAGCCGTTTTTAGTCTTGGAGCCAGTACATTGGCTTTAGCAGGCGAAGAGTCAACATCTGGTGGAACTTTCACTTATGCCAGATCTGATTCTACGACCTCTTTCGATCTTCATCAGGAAATTACAGAAAATAATGCCTTTGCAATTGATAAGGTGTTTGAGTCACTTGTGACTTTTGATAACGATGGAAATATTATTGACTGGCTGGCAGAAGATCATAAGATCAGTGATGATGGTCTTGTATATACCTTTACGCTTCGTGATGGTTTAAAGTTTAGCGATGGCACAGATGTGACAGCAGAGGATGTCAAGTTTTCCATTGAGCGCCATCTTGAAGTCGGAGGATCCCTTCCAATTGAGGCAGATGTAAAATCTGTTGAGGCAGTGGATGAAAAGACAGTAGAAATTACACTGGGAACAGCTTACACACCATTTCTTTCAGAGCTTGCCAATTTCTCAAATGGAATTATTCCAAAGGATTTTGGTGGAAAGACTGAGGAGGAGTTTTTCAAGAATCCAGTTGGTACAGGTCCATTTGCCGTATCCGAGTGGGATCCATCTGGAGATTTGACTTTTGTAAAGAATGAATATTACTGGCAGGAAGGAAAGCCATATATTGATGAGCTGGTATATAAAGTAGTAGATGATGACAATCAGGCACTTAATCAGCTGCTTGCAGGTGAGATTGACGGAATTGAGGATTTGTCACTTAGCAATGCATCAAATGTAGATGGAAATGCTGATACGAAGACAGCAACCAGCTTTAGCTACAATGTAGAAGAGCTGTTCTTTAATACGCTTGATGAGCACTTCAGTGATGAGCATGTACGCCGTGCACTTGCAATGGCAATTGACAGAGAGTCACTGACAAAGGCATTAACCTTTGGCTATGCAGAGATAGCAAACACTGTTCTTCCGCGTGCGCTTTTGTATCAGACAAATGATACGGTAAATGCGATTTCGTATGATATTGACGCTGCAAAAGAAGAATTGGCACAGTCTGCATATCCTGATGGCTTTGACACTACGATCAGCATCGCATCTGGAAATAATACACGTCTTCAGGAGGCACAGATCATTCAGGCAGCAGGTGCACAGATTGGAATCAATATTGAAATTAATGCACAGGAAATTTCTACATTCCGTTCAGATTTCCGCGATTTAAATTTCTCTATGATGATCAACAGTGCAACAGCTGATTATCCGGATGCAAACTCTATTTTTGCATTTCAGGTCGATCCAGATGGATGGAGCAAGTGCTACTGGACTTCTTATAACAATGAGACAGCAGCAGATTTGATGAGAAAAGGACAAGTGACACCAGACGGAGATGAGCGTGCCGCAGTTTACGAAGAGCTGCAGCAGATTTTAGCAGATGAAGTTCCATATATTCCGCTGTATAATTCAGAGAACGTAGTTGGACTGAGAGATAATGTAGAGGGCTTTACTGTATTGCCGAATGGAAGTGTCCACTTTGAGGATGTTTATTTTGAAGAATAATAGTTATAAAATGATGACAAGAGCGCTTATTAGGGCAGCTCTTGTCATTGCGCTTGTTACAGCAGCAGTTTTTTTACTGATTCGTCTCGTGCCAGGAGATCCAGTTGTTATGGTTCTTGGAGAACATGCGACAGATGAGGCAGTAAATCAATTAAGAGAGCAGCTGCATTTAAATGATTCACTGGGGCAGCAGTTTCTCATTTTTCTGCAAAACGTATTTTTACATGCAGATACGGGCAATTCAATTAAATATGGCGTATCGTGCCGCAGTCTGATTTTACAGTATGCACCAGTGACACTTTTGCTTGTTGTCATGTCAATGACTATTTCAATTGTTATATCACTGCTTCTTTCATTTACGGCAGCCACACATAAAGATGGCATTGCAGACCATTTAATTAGGATTATTCCTATTATTGCGCATGGTATGCCTGTTTTTTGGATCGGACTAATTTTGATTCTTATTTTTTCTGTCAATTTGAAGTGGTTTCCAGTTGGCGGTCTGAAAAAAGGGACAGCAGGCATGATTTATAGTTTGATTTTGCCATCAATAACTGTATCATTTGGGCAGATTCCGCCGCTTGTGCGTTCACTTAGAGAGCAATTGATAGAAACACTTGATGCAGATTTTGTGCTTACGCTTTGTGCAGCAAAGCTTCCAAGACGTGTAATTTTATGGAAACATGTGCTTCATAATGCAGTAGTGCCAACATTGATGCTGCTTTCTGTCAATTTGTCTTATTTAATAGGCGGAACACTTGTGGTTGAGCAGGTATTTGCTGTAAAAGGAATTGGAAAGCTATTATTTGAGGCAATATCCAATCGTGATTTTCCACTTGTAGAGGGAATCACGCTGTACTGCGCATTTTTTGTTGTCATTATTAGCTTGATTGTTGATTTGATTGCAAAGAAGATTGATCCGCGAATGGCAAAAGTGTAAAAATTGCGACAGTATAACATATTAAGTAAAATGAAAGGGCAAAGGCGCATATTGTTATGAAACAGGCAAAAAGAAAAAAATTAAAAAAAACACATGCGCCGACATTGTGGATCGGTCTTTTTATGATGGGTCTACTGGTAGTTTTAGCTGTACTGGCGCCTGTGATCTGCCCATATGATCCGCTGGAACAAAATCTTGCAGAGTTTCTCCAGGCACCTGGGGCAAAGCACTTGTTTGGAACAGATCAATTAGGGCGTGATTTATTCACAAGAACGCTGTATGCTGCGCGAACTGATCTATGGATTATGGTTATGGCTGAGATAGCACCATTTATAATAGGTATTTCTCTTGGAATGGCAGCAGGATATTTTGGAGGTGCGATTGACTGGCTGGTAGGAATGGCATCAGATACATTTATCGCATTTCCCTTTTATTTGCTTGTCATTGTGATCGCATTTGCATCTGGTGCAGGTTCGCACGGTATCTTTATCACATATTTGTTAGTTGGATGGCTTATTTACTGCAAGGTAGCACGAGGACAGAGTGCAGCACTTAAAAATTCAGAGTGGATTGCTGCAGCAAAGATTCTTGGATACTCTAATATTCGAATTTTATTTTGTGAATTGCTCCCCAATATTATTCCGCAGGCAATTGTCCTTTTAATGACAGATATGGTTGGACTTCTCGTCATTATTGTAACGCTTGGATACTTGGGCATTGGAATTTCACCACCCACACCAGATTGGGGTACCATGATCTCAGAGGGACAAACCTTTATGACAAGTGCTTGGTGGCTTTCAGTTTTGCCAGGTATGTTTGTCGTATATACAGGAGTGGCGCTCTCATTTATAGGAGATGGGCTTGCAGATCGTTTTCGTTAAGAAAAAGAAAGGATGTAAGAATTTTATGGAAAAGCAGACTGATTCAGTTGAAACAGTGAAATCCATAGCATCAGATTTAAAAGCAGTAGAACCGATTGTATCAGTAAAAAATTTAATAGTGACTGGAAAAGATGGCCGACTTCTTGTCGATCATCTTTCTTTGCAGTTAAAGCGAGGAGAGACGCTTGGCCTAGTTGGAGAATCAGGTTCAGGAAAGACACTTACATTAAAAAGCTTGATAGGACTGCTTCCTAAAAATCTTTCAGAGAGCTATGAAGAAAAAAAGATTAACGGAAATGTGGCAATGATTTTTCAAAATCCGATGAGTGCACTCGATCCGTTATGTCCTGTTTTTGCACAGCTTATTGAAGTTGTTATGATAAGGCAAAATGTGAGAAAAAAAGAAGCGGTATGCCGCGCTAATGAGCTAATTGAGCGTCTTGGCTTACCGAAAGAGCTTTCTAAAAAGGATCGCCTTCCATCAGAGCTTTCCGGTGGACAATGTCAGAGAATTTTGATTGCCATGGCACTTGCCTGTAACCCAGATGTGCTTTTATGTGATGAACCGACCACGGCGCTTGATGTTACTGTTCAAAAGCAGACACTTGATTTGATCTTGTCGCTGCAAAAAGAGATGAATTTTGCCATATTGTTCGTCACTCACAATTTGGCAGTGGCAGCAGGCATATGCAGTCATCTTGCTGTGATGCATCATGGAAAAATTGTGGAAAGAGCTGCAACAAAGGAGATTTTATTAACGCCTAAGGATGAGTATACGAAAATGCTTTTGTCAGCAATTTTGCGTATTCCACATAGATGACCCCAACATAATAACATATCATTAAGAAGGAGCGGCAGCAAAATGCAAAAAAGTGATGTACTTTTAGAAATTAGAAACATTCAGGCATCATACAAAGAATACCCTGCATTAAATAATGTCAGTCTTGATATTAAAAAAAATACAGTACTTGGTCTTGTTGGAGAATCAGGTTCAGGAAAGTCAACACTGGCAAAGGTTATCACTGGGCTTTTGCAGGCTGATACGGGAGAAGTTGTATTTGATGGAGAAATGCTTTATAGCAAGAAAAAGCATTTGCATCGCAAGCAACAGTGTAAACAAATTCAAATGGTATTTCAAAATCCAGAAGGTTCATTAAATCCAAAGCACACAATAGAAAAAATACTTTCTGATGCAATGCTGTTTCATAAAGTTACAGACAGGGCGCATGTAAAGGAAAAATGTCAGGAATGGGTACAGCGTATGGAACTTCCAGAAGATACACTTTCACGTTTTCCATCATCTTTTTCCGGCGGACAAAAGCAACGAATTGCACTTGCAAGAGCGCTCTGTGTTTCACCAAAATTTTTGATTGCAGATGAGCCAACTAGTGCTTTAGATGTTTCAGTGCAGCTTCGTATGCTGCAATTAATCAAAGAACTTAAACGGGAGATGGGGCTGACAATTCTTTTCATCTCGCATGATATGGGTGTTATTTATGATATCTGTGATGAGGTGGCTGTCATGAAGGATGGAAAAATTGAAGAGACAGGAGAAAAGAAAGCTTTTTTTGAGAATCCTAAAACAGAGTATGGAAAACTTCTGCTTGACAGTGTGCCAACTCTGCCGTATTTGGAGTGAAGAAGTGGACCGTGAAAGATGAGAGAAAAGTCAATGAGAGGAAACGGAAGAAACCATGGAAAAGAGAGCAGATTGGATAAAAGAAATTTATGTAGATCAGGCAGATAATTCAAACAAATTAAAAGCACAAACAGATGTGACCGATTCAAAAGTGTTAACAGGCATCAGTCAGATACAATATGAAATTCCAGGTTTTGTAGATTTCCACCTCCATGCAGGATGGACTGATTTTGATCATGATGATCAGGAAAAGAGAAGTAGCTTGGATGTAGAAGGACGCATTAAGCGCTGCCTTAATGAACTTGCTGCTATGGGTTTTCGTATAGTTCGCGATGCAGGCGGGCTAGAGTGCATCAAGGCAGATGCATGGAAACAAAGCACTAAAGAAAATGCGATTTCTGTTGTCGAATGCTCTGGAATGGTGAATGGTGAAAATGCTAAAGACAGTGCTTTTCAGAATTGTATGAAAAAACGAAACAGTCTGTGGGTAAAGATTTTTGCAACAGGCGGTGTCGGTGCACCACCAGAGAAAGTACTGATTCCAACAATGAAAAAAGAAATATTTTTTAAGCTGGTACAAGACTATCATGCAGCTGGAAAACTTGTCATGGTTCATACATGGGGCGGAGACAGCCTAGACTGGTGCATTGAGGCAGGTGTGGATTCAGTCGAGCATGGTATTTACATGAATCAAAGACAGGCATATGAATTATCATCAAAAAACATACTCTACGTTCCGACAGCAGCAATTTATCAGCTGCTTGCCGCTAATGATAATCCACTGCAGGTCGCATCATTTTTTGCAGAGCATGCGCGTCCGGCTGTTATAGCACATCAAAAAGCAGTAGAATATTGTGTAAAAGAAGGTGTTCGCATGACTTGCGGCACTGATTTTTATTCTGATCCAAAGCTGTTAGCTCACGAATATGAAGAAGTTTTTGCATTGCAGCGCTATGGTGTGTCTAAAGAGGCAGCTTGGGCGGCATTTTGTGGGCAGCCCCTTACAAAAAAGGAGACAGGTGCGTGCCTTCATTCAACAATCCGATTGAAACGCCATCCGTATGAGATTAATTCACCAGAAGAATTAAAAGCTGCGATTTGCAGAATGTGAAGAATAAGTTCTTGACATATGCCTGAAAATACGCTATAGTAAAAGTCCTTTTGCAAAAGAATGTACAGCATGTACGAGAACGGACAAACCCTAGAACGGACGGGCCCGAAGGCGGGACAAACCGGATCAGATAGGTATTTTATGGCAAAATCCATAAAAGGCAGACCTACTTGGCAAGATACAGTTCACACATATGTGAGAACCGTGATAAGTTGTATGACTACCAGGAGGAAGTACGATGATTACAGTACAAAATTTATGTAAGACCTATAAGGTCGCAAAGAGAAAAGCAGGCATGAGAGAAGCCTGCCGCAGCTTATTTCGGCGTGAATACGAAGAAATTCACGCACTTGATCACATTAGTTTTCAGATTGGTGACGGAGAAATGGTTGGATACATTGGCAAAAATGGAGCTGGAAAGAGTTCAACAATTAAGGTACTAAGTGGCATTTTAACGCCGGATGAGGGAACTTGTGTTGTCAACGGAAAAATTCCATGGAAGGATCGCATTTCCTATGTAAAGGATATCGGAGTTGTGTTTGGGCAGCGAAGTCAGCTTTGGTGGGATGTGCCGGTAATTGACTCATTTGAACTTTTGAGGGATATTTATTCCATTTCACAGGCAATGTATAAAAATAATCTCGAAGAACTGACAGAACTTCTAAATTTATCAGAATTATTAAAAACACCAGCAAGACAGCTCTCACTTGGACAGCGAATGCGCTGTGAGATTGCTGCATCGCTACTTCACAGTCCAAGCATTCTTTTCTTGGATGAACCGACGATTGGACTTGATGCTGTGTCTAAGCTTGCAGTGCGCGATTTTATTAAGCAATTAAATCAAGACCATAAGACGACTGTCATTTTGACAACCCATGATATGCAAGATATTGAGGCATTGACAAATCGCATTTTGCTGATTGGAAAAGGGCGCATTTTGATGGATGGAAGCCCGGAAGAACTAAAGCAAGATGCCGCATCCATGGACGAGGCCGTTGTAAAGCTATATCGAAGCTTTGACGAGAAAGAAGGGAGATAAGTCAAATGAAAAAGTATCTCTCTTTTTTTCGCATGCGCTTTTTGATGGGATTACAATATCGCGCAGCGGCAGCAGCTGGAGTCGTCACCCAGTTTACATGGGGATTTATGGAACTTCTTGTCTTTAGAGCATTTTATCAGGCAGATGCGTCTGCCTTTCCAATGAGCTTTGAAGCTGTCGCCAGCTATATTTGGCTGCAGCAGGCATTTTTGGCATTGTTCATGGCATGGATGATGGAAGCAGAAATATTTTCATCTATCGTGGATGGAAATATTGCCTATGAGATGTGCCGCCCGATACATATTTATTCGATGTGGTTTGCAAGAAGTGTCGCGAACCGTGTGTCAAAGGCATTGCTTCGCTGTGCGCCAATTTTAGTTGTGACACTATTTTTGCCAAAGCCATATCGATTGATGCTTCCACAGGATCCAATGACGCTTTTCTTATTTTTTCTGACAATGATACTTGGAACACTAGTAACAGTTGCAATAGGCGTGATTATTTATACCAGCTGTTGCTTCACGATTTCAGCCCAAGGAATTCGCATTTTTTACGCGTCTGCCTGTGAGCTTTTATCGGGGCAAATTGTGCCGCTTCCATTTATGCCAGAGGTGGTACAGCGTGTGTTAAAGGTGCTTCCGTTTGCTGCTATGCAGAATGTGCCATTTCGAATTTATTCAGGCGATTTATCAGGTCGAGCCATGGCAGAGGCAATTTTTCTTCAAATATTTTGGCTCATTGTGCTTGTTGGAGCTGGATGGCGATTTGCTAAATTTGCTGAAAAAAAGCTAGTTGTGCAGGGAGGGTGAGCCATGGAAAGAATGAATAGAAGAATCGAAAGAAACAAAAATAGAAATCATAATGGAAATCAAAATGAAAAAAGGCACAGAAAAAGAAGTAGAGGCAACATGAAAGCTGAGAATGCAAGGATTTCAGCAGTTCGTCTGTATTTGCACTATATCAGTATTCATATTCGAAGTGCAATGCAGTATAAGACTTCCTTCTTTTTGACGACACTTGGCCAGTTTTTGTTTTCATTTAACGTGTTTATGGGAATTACATTCATGTTTCAGCGATTCCACGAGGTGAAAGGTTTTACCTATAGTGAAGTATTGATTTGCTATGCACTTGTTTTGGTTGAGTTTTCATTGGCAGAAATGTTTGCAAGAGGCTTTGACTCATTTTCTGGAATGGTGCGCCATGCCGAGTTTGATCGAGTCCTTGTAAGACCACGCAACGAAATTTTGCAGGTATTAGGAAGCAAATTTGAATTATCAAGAATCGGAAGAAGCTTTCAAGCAATTATCTTGTTTATTTATGGCGTCATGACTGTACAGATCGACTGGAATCTGACGCGCGTGTTAACAGTTATTTTTATGCTGATCGGCGGAGCCGCTGTATTTTCGGGATTATTTATGGTTTATGCAGCGCTTTGCTTCTTTACACTTGATGGTCTTGAGTTCATGAACATACTAACAGACGGAGCAAGAGAGTACGGCAAATATCCAATTGGTATTTATGGGAAGGGTATGCTTCAATTTTGTACACTCGTTGTTCCGTATGCGTTGATTCAATATTATCCGCTCTTATATTTGCTAGGAAGAACCACTTCTCTTTGGAACATGGTGATGCCACTATTTGCTGTTATTTTTTTAATCCCGTGTTATGCGCTGTGGCGCGTTGGCGTGCACCACTACAAGTCTAGCGGATCGTGAGAGTGCAATGATAGACACGAAGTTCATACGATTGAGGCAGCTGCAGAGCTTGGCTTTGGAAGCAGAGAGTATGAACTGGTGACAGTAGAGTAAACTTTTGTATCAAAAAACATAAAAATATCCAGACATTGCTTCGAAAGAGAACGCGAGTGTCTGGATGTTTTGCTGTTTTGTAAGGTGTTTTGCGTGCCTCCGATATTTCAAGTTTAGCTTTCTGAGTCTTCGTGATAGTTGACCGAGCGATCATAGTGATGAAATTGTGTGATGCGATCTGGCTTCTTACAGGAAGCCGGAAGCTTTATCTTTAATTCATCCATCTCAGAAGTGGTAAGATGCGTATAGGCATCTTCAGAGCGGCGCACATAGTAGCGAAACGAGAAAAGATCACGCTTCTCCTCGGCGGCTTCTTCTGTTGTCCAGAACTCATGGAACGAGGTAAAACGCTTGTCGTAGAAATCTTTTTCAAAGCGGTCAAAGCCGGTTTGATTTTCATAGAAATAATGGCGGTTTCCATCCTTATATATCACTTCAATATAAGAAAAGACCTCCTCAGTGCCCTGTCCCGGACAGCAGCATCCAAGGTTAAATACGATATCATTCATAACATGGCCCTCACGCCATGCAGAAACGTTTTCTGTTGATAAAGAAAAATTCATAATAATGCCTCCTGTGTAATGAGTTACTGTTCATGGGGCTTTGCCGTGAACTGTAATGTTAAATGAACCTGCTATTTTTGTATTATCATATCATATATTGACAAAGTGGGCAACTCCTAGTAGACTTAATTGGAAAATAGTAGAAGTAAAGAGGAAGAGAGGAAAACACTATGCAGGCAAAACAGGAAAAATGGGACTTATATGATCAGCAGGGCAGAAAAACAGGAAAGACCATTCAGGCAGGCGAGAATGTTCCGTATGGATATTGCCTGTACTGTGTTGGTATCTGGGTAATTGACAGCGAAAAAAAGATTTTGCTCACAAAGCGTAGCAGTCAAAAACGTTATGCACCTGGCAAGTGGGAGAACACAGGCGGTCATATGATTTCAGGAGAGACAAGCAGACATGCCATTGTGCGTGAGCTTAAGGAAGAAACAGGCATTCAGATTGAAGAAGATGAGCTGATTGAGCTTGGAGATAATCATATTGGTCAGTTCCTTGGCGATAATTATGCCGTTTTTAAAGATGTGGCACTTGATGAGGTTCATCTTGAAGAGGGAGAGACAGAGGATGTTATCAAGGTAACACTTCCACAGCTTGAGGAAATGGCAGAGAAGAAGATGCTTAGTCCTGCAGTGTGGGATCACATGGCTGGATATAAGGATGAGTTTTATCGTTTGTTCGATTAAGCAGATATTAAAATCAAAGCCAATACAAGTATATTTGCAGAAGAGGCTTTGTAGTGAAAATGAAGAAGGAGGTGCAGCATGAGTCAGCTGTTAATAAAGTCACAGGACATTCGCTATACAAAGCTTACATTTACAATCGAATTTACAGAGGATACCATGCTGCCTAAACAGAAGGTATCTGCTATTCGTGGTGGAATCGGTGAAATGCTGCTGCGTGCTAATTGTGTGCGTGGGCGCGAATGTGAAAAATGTGATTTTTCAGATGAATGTATTGTGCAGCGCATCATGTATTCTAAATATGAAAAGAAGCCATCTTTTGTGACAACAGGCGAGAGCGTAGGCTATGTGCTTGAATGTGATAACTATAAGGAAGAGTTTTATCAGGGAGATCAGTTAAGCTTTCAGTTAATTCTCTTCGGAAAAAACATTGTTTACTTTAATCAATATCTTCAGGCAATCAGTATGCTCGGAGCATCAGGTCTTGGCAAGCATCAGGCACATTTTATTATTGTTTCTGTTAAAAATCAGTATTGGCAGGATATTCTTGTAAATAACAGCATTCAAATGGGAAACTATCAAATTTCCACGCTGGGAGAATATATTGATTACCGAATGAGACAGCTGCAAAAAGTACAACAGGGAAGTTTGTCTAAGGTAAGTGACGCTTGCTATTCAGGGATGCTGACGTTTCATACACCATTTACGGTAAAATATCAGGGAGAATTTATTCGTGATCTTCAAATGGATCCAATCATCGCGTCCATTCGCCGCCGACTTTACATGTTAGACTGCTTTGAAGGCATCGAAGCAGAAATATTTTGGGATGAAACGCCAGAGATAGCTGTTACTACGCGCCAGCAGTCAAGATTAGAAGGAGTCAATCGCTATTCAAATAGAAGAGACAGCGCAATGACACTTCGTGGAATCAAAGGAAAAGTTTGGTTTGATGGTGCAAATGAAGATACAATGAAACTGCTGTTTGCAGGAGAATTACTGCATATTGGAAAAAACAGCAGCTTTGGATTTGGAGAGTATCAGGTGATGTGGTGACGAATTGTCCACCTGAGGTTTCACGAAGGTGCCTCGGCGAAGTATTTGTCGGCGTCACTTTTCCGCGGGCACCTGTTACACGCCTTATTATCATATGTTCTTTGAAAGTCCCGCTACAACGTTCCGCCTCGTAAATCACATTCGCCTCAGCCACCATTTACGTAGTGAAGGGTGCGCCACAAGAGTTCTGCGTGGTGATAGCCCGTGAGGGCATTAGAACAAGAATGGATGGAAAAATTCTCGGGACACCTGTAATATTGACTTTTGCATGTTTGATTTCTATAATCTTTTTAAAAGCAGAGGTACTTAACCTCAGGTAAGAAGATAGGAGAATGGAATTGAGCAATATAAATTATCAGAGGGAAAAATCAGTATCAGAGGTACAAGTAGGTCGGATCAGTGAAGTACAGAAGAATAGTTTTGTGATTCGTTACGGAACAGAAGAATTTCCTGCGAAGCTAAGTGGTAAATTCTATCAGAAAGAATCCATGTTCCCTATTGTTGGCGATTATGTGAAATTTCAATATAATACACAAGGGGAATCTAGAATTATAGAGATCTGTGAGAGAAAGAATTACCTGACTCGTCCAGATACTGCAAAAAGTATGAAAGAACAGCCAATGGCAGCCAATCTCGATTATGCCTTTCTTGTCATGTCGTTAAATGACAATTTTAATCTTAATCGAGCAGTGCGCTATGCAGCGACTGTGTTGCAGGAGGGCCAGTAGCGGTTTTGACAAAGGCAGATTTGTGTAATAATGTGGAGAGCCTTAAAATGCAGTTTAAGCAAATGCTTCCGCATATAGAAGTTCATGCGGTCAGTGCTTTGACAGGTGATGGGATGGATAAATTACAGGTGTATCTGCAGCCAGGAAACACAATTGCACTTCTAGGATCCTCAGGTGTTGGAAAATCAACACTTGTCAATGCATTAGCAGGAACAGAGATTATGAAAACAGGTGAGATTCGTGAAAAAGATGCGAAAGGACGCCACACAACAACATATCGTGAAATGATTGAACTACCTAATAATGTTGTAATAATAGATACACCGGGAATGCGGGAGATCGGACTTTGTGATGTAGACGAAGGAATTGATGATACCTTTGAAGATATCGCTAAATTGGCTACACAGTGTCGTTTCCGTGATTGCACGCATACAAACGAACCGCGCTGTGCAGTAAGGCAGGCATTGGAGAATGGTCAATTATCAAAAGAGCGTTTTGAACTGTATCGTTCACTTCATGTCGAAAGCAGAAAAAGTGCAGATATGAAGGCAATTGCAAAGGCAAGGAAAGCATTGAATAAGACAAGAAAAAAGTGAAAAAAATGCCGCGAGTCATATGACCAGCGGCATTTTTGTCGTGTGATTTTTGTTGCCTTACATTAGTTAGTACCAATACTCCATCAATTCTTGTGTAGTAACAAATCCCATCCCTTTATAAATCTTAAATGCCGCTTCATTTTCCTCTGTCACATGTAGTGTAACTGGAAAGGTGATCGCTGGCTTTTGTAAAAGCACGTTTACTGCATCGCGACCATAGCCTTTTCCCTGATACTCCGGATGAATTGCAAGTCCATAGAGATTTGTCTGATCAGATTGAATTGAGGTTAATACAAGGCCGACAATTGTATTGTTAGCTGTAATGCACCAGATGGTTTCTCCAGTATCAAATGACTGATCTAAGAATGCGATGGAATCTTCTTTTTCCATATCGAAGGCGGCACTGTGAACTGCGACAAGTGCAAGTAAGTCATCTTTTGTTGCCGGATAAAGAGTAACGGTGGCATTATTTTCTGCAATTGCAGCATCCCCAGCCACCTCAGGTCTTTTCTCTAACCTCATCAAATGCTCTGTTCCACTATATTCACAATCTAATACTTCCATTGTCATCAGCGCATCATAGCTGTTTCCATCTGGATAGAAGCATACTGGAGTTTCCTCGTATCCTTCCATAAGCTTCTGGAACAGACTTGTGAAAGCACCCTGGCAGCGATGAGCAGGACTTGTGAAGGCGCTAACCTCGAGATAATCCTCAAGATCATAGCAAAAAAGTACACTGATGAGCTTTGGATTTTTTGAAGACTGATAATATAAATATGCAGTGCCGTCTTCTTCATTCAAATCTGGTACGGCAAGTTCAAGCTGCTCATAGCGGATACAGTCATCAATAAGCTCACGGATGGAAGCTTTATCCTTTTCTGTCAATTCAGTAAATTCTTTTATTTTAATCATGGAATACCTTTAACCTTTCTGCAGCAGATACCATAGGAATCTGTCTGCGCTTACAAACTGCAGTCAGTATACCATGAGTAGACAGAAAAAGACAAGAGATTCCTGAAAACAGTGGTCATTTATTTAGATTCAATGTCTGTAAGCCGTGACCGGAAAAATCGCCTTGAAAGTGCCTTCCATGAGAATGGAATGACTGGATACAGATAAGGATAGCCGCTTATTGTCTTGTTGCAGATCATAGAACTGATAAATAAAATAACACCTGCGGCAAAGCCCCAGAAGTCGAAAATAGCAGTTAAAATAAGAGTCAGTATTCTCATAAATTTGAGTGCGTAACCAAATTCGTAGCTTGATTGTGTATAATTGGCTACAAAAATAAATGCCATATAGACCATAGATTCCGAATTGAACCAGCCGGATTTAACTGAAAATTCACCTAAGACAATACCAGCTGTGATGCTAAGAGGGGTAGACAGCATATTTGGTGTGTTTACAGCTGCAAGACGAAGGCCATCAAGCGCCAGCTCTAAAATAAGAAGCTGTAAAATGATGGGAACATTGATATTATCTTTTATGGCAATGAATGATAACCAATCAGGAAGCATTGTTGGGTGCATGGTAGAAAGCAGATACAAAACGGGAACAAAATATGTCATGAGTGCAATCAGAGCTCTTGTTAGACGAAGGTAGGTGCCGGTGAGCGGAGGAAAATAATAATCGTCTGCTTCCTCAACAATATCAAACAAAGAAGAAGGAAGAATCATGGCACTTGGAGAGTTATCAACAAGTATTATCAGATTGCCCTCAAATACGGCAGCGCATGCAGCGTCAGGGCGTTCTGTAAATTTAAATTTTGGAAATGGATTAAACCATTTGTATGGAAAAATACATTCAGCTAAACTTTCCTGGTTCATAGTAAGTGATTGTACAGTGATATTTTGAATCCGTTTCCGTATAGATGATAAAAGCTTTTTGTCAACAAGATCGTCTAAATAGCATAAGCAGATATCTGTTTTGGAGCGTGTTCCAGCCTGCTGCATTTCCATGATTAGCTTCGGATCGCGGATTCGCCGCCGTATCAAGGCAGTATTACATACAAGTGTTTCAACAAAGCCGTCGCGAGAACCGCGCATGGTTTTATCTTTGTCTGGTTCAGATATGCTTCGTGCAGGGTAGCTACGGCAGTCTATTATAAAAAGCTGATCATAGCCATTTATAATAAGAAGGCTCATTCCCTTTAATAGCGAGGTGACGGCAGGCGCAAAGTTTGCTTCCAGTTTGATTTCACAGTAGGGAAGCAAGAGGGTCAAAAAAGAGGATGCATCCGTTGGAAAATCTTCAGGCTGTTTGAAGGAGTCTGTTTTTTTAAACATAAATTCCAAAAGCTTTTCAAGTGTGTCGCTTTTGACAAAGCCATCAATGCAGTAAATAGCAGCTTTGTGTCCTTTTAATTCAATGACACGCGTGATAAGATCAAAGTTTTTGTTGATACAAAGAAGCTTGGAAAGATAGTTCATGTTGATATCTATATTTTTTGAAAGTTTTTCCATAATTGTAGTCCTTTCTAGTGGATCTTGTTTTAGTTTTTACCTATTTGGAGCGAATATGCTTTGAATCATTTTCCATTTTGGACAAAAATGTTAAAATATGGAATAAAATTTGTCGGTGATTTGTAGTTAAAAAAAGATTTTACACATGTAGCAGTAAGTTACAAAAAATCAATAAAAGTCGATTGCACATCAAATTAAATGAGATTAAAGGGCGAAAGAGATTAAATTCGCACGGATCAACATTAAATTTGTCACTTGACAATGAAACTAAACATTGTTATGATTAGTCGTGCAGGCAGCCAAAAAAACATTTGGGATGTTTGCAGCGAAAGCGTTGAATCGGAAGGATACAAGGGTGATTACATGAGTAATAAAGTTGTTTTTTCATTGTTGGTAGATAATGAAGCCGGTGTGCTGAGCCGCGTTGCCGGATTATTCAGCCGCAGAGGTTATAACATTGACAGCCTGACGGTTGGAGAGACACAGGATAAGTGTCACTCCAGAATGACAGTTGTGGCAGAGGGTGAGCCAGAGGTGCTTGAGCAGATTGAAAAGCAGCTCGCAAAGCTGGTAGATGTATCAAAGATTCAGATGCTGCCTGCTGATGCGTCTGTCTGTAGAGAATTGATTTTGATTAAGGTAGCAGCAAAACCGGAGGAAAGAGCGCAGGTAATTGCGATTGCAGATATCTTCCGTGCAAAGATCGTAGATGTCGGAGAAGAATCTATGATGATTGAGCTTACCGGAAATGAAAGCAAGCTGGATGCTTGCATAAAGCTTCTTGAGAAGTTTACGATACTTGAGTTAGCAAGAACTGGTATCACAGGTTTGTCAAGAGGTTCTGAAAATAGCCTTTCCTAATGGAAATGCTTTAAAACATATCAATAGTTATATTAAAACGCGACATTGCAACTCTCTAATTTTAGAGTCTTGTTTTGCATATTTAGTAGGGCAGTTGCTCTACAACACTATATGGAGGATAAAGTTATGGCAACAATTTATTATCAGAAGGACTGCAACCTGTCTTTACTGGAGGGTAAGACCATTGCAATTATCGGATATGGCAGCCAGGGACATGCACATGCAAAGAACGCAAAGGAATCTGGATGCAATGTCATTATTGGTCTGTACAAGGGATCCAAGTCTTGGGCAAAGGCAGAAGCAGAAGGATTTGAAGTATATACAGCGGCAGAGGCTACTAAGAGAGCAGATATTGTCATGATTCTGATTAATGATGAGAAGCAGGCAGCTATGTACAATGAGAGTGTAGCTCCGAACTTAAGACCAGGTATGATGTTAATGTTCGCTCATGGCTTTGCAATCCATTTCAATCAGATCGTTCCGCCGGCAGATGTTGATGTTACAATGATCGCACCGAAGGGACCAGGTCACACAGTACGTTCTACTTATCAGGAAGGCAAGGGTGTTCCGTGTCTGATTGCTGTTCATCAGAATGCTACTGGTAAGGCACATGATCTGGCACTGGCTTACGCATTGGCTATCGGCGGCGCAAGAGCAGGTGTTCTGGAGACAACATTCCGTCAGGAGACTGAGACTGACTTGTTCGGTGAGCAGGCAGTTCTTTGCGGTGGTGTTTGTGCATTGATGAAGGCTGGTTATGAGGTACTTGTTGAGGCAGGTTATGAGCCAGAGTCAGCTTACTTTGAGTGTATTCATGAGATGAAGCTGATCGTTGATCTGATCAATGAGTCTGGTTTTGCTGGAATGAGATACTCCATCTCCAATACTGCTGAGTATGGTGATTACATCACTGGACCGAAGATCATTACTGAGGATACTAAGAACGCAATGCGTAAGGTTCTGGCTGATATCCAGAGCGGAGCATTCGCTAAGGAATGGCTGTTAGAGAGTAAGGTTGGTATGCCACACTTCTTGGCTATGAGACGTATGCAGGCTGAGCATCCAGTTGAGAAGGTTGGCGAGGAGTTAAGAAGTCTGATGAGCTGGAAGGATACAAAGAAGCTGATTGATAACTAATTTGATACAACAGCTCATTCTAGCACAGTCGTTCAGAATAAAACATGCTTGCATGTTTTTTCTGAATGTTATGCTAGGAAGGAGCGCCGCTTCATAAGCAAAACAGCTGCAAAGCAGCGATTAAGCCCTAAGGGGCGGTTTTGCGCATGGTAGGCGCGGGTGAGCTTTTTAATATGTAGTTGAACTCACTTTATAAAAATTTTAGGGACTGGTGGAGAAATCTGCCAGTCTTTTTTTCGAAAAATCTTGTTTTTCTTTCGTGTATCAAGTATACTACAAGGGATATGAAAAAACCGATAGGTAATGACTGGATCTATTTGTGCAGCAGGCTGGCTGCTGATCAGTCAATAAAATAGAAAGATTAAGGAGTTTTCGTTATGGCAAATCAGAATGCAAATGATAATGATACAAATGTAATAAATGCGGATAATAATAGCAGCAATGCTAATAGCAATAGAAATGATGATCATGATGCATATGAGAAGGTCTGCTATGTCTGCCGCAGACCAGAGAGCAAGGCAGGAAAGATGATCACAATCTCTCCGGATATTACTATATGTAATGATTGTATGCAAAAAGCATTTAATCAGGTTAACAGTGGTAATTTTCCGAAAATGTTTGGAATTCCAGAGGGATTTCCATTTGCTGGTATGCCAGATGATCTGATGAATATGATGAGCGGCATGAATATGGGAATGCCGGAGAAACAAAAAATTAAGAAAAAGAAGCCAGATGATCAGGTAAAGCCAATTGACTTAAAGGCAATTCCGTCTCCGCATCAGATTCATGCAAGCTTAAACGAATATGTCGTAGGCCAAGAGCACGCAAAGAAGGTTATGTCTGTCGCTGTATATAATCACTATAAGAGAGTGGCAGCACTTCAGCAAAAAAAGGATGTTGAGATTGAAAAATCAAATATGCTTATGATTGGACCGACAGGAAGCGGTAAAACATATCTAGTTAAGACATTAGCGAAGCTTCTTGATGTGCCGCTTGCTATTGCAGATGCAACATCTCTTACGGAAGCTGGCTATATCGGTGATGATATTGAGAGTGTTATCAGTAAGCTTCTTGCAGCAGCAGACAATGATGTAGAGAAAGCACAGACGGGAATTGTGTTTATTGATGAGATTGATAAGCTTGCAAGAAAGAGAGAGACAAATCATCGTGATGTAAATGGTGAGAGTGTTCAGCAGGGTCTGTTAAAGCTTCTTGAAGGTGCTGAGGTAGAAGTTCCTGTTGGTGCATCAAGCAAGAATGCGATGGTGCCTATGGTAACGGTAGATACGACTAATATTTTATTTATCTGTGGCGGCGCTTTTCCAGATCTTGATCAGGTCATTCGCGAGCGTCTGGCAAAGAAATCTTCGATGGGCTTTAATGCAGAGCTTAAAGATCACTATGATAATGAGAAGAATATTTTTCGCTATGTTGAGACAGAGGATCTTAGAAACTTTGGTATGATTCCAGAGTTTTTGGGACGTCTTCCGATTGTCTTTACATTGGATGCACTTGATGAGAAGATGCTGACAAGAATTTTGAGTGAGCCAAAGAATGCACTTTTAAAGCAGTACAGAGAGCTTCTTGCAATGGATGAAGTAGATCTTATATTTGAGCCGGATGCACTTGAGGCAATTGCTGCAAAGGCATTAAAAAAGGATACGGGAGCCAGAGCGCTTCGTGCCATTATTGAAGATTTTATGCTCGATATCATGTATGAGATTCCAAAGGATGATAATATTGGCCGTGTACGTATTACACGCGCTTACGTGGAGCATACAGGCGGACCTGTTATAGAACTTAGAGGACAGGAACCGCTTAGACTGGCGAGTGAAAACTGATCTATAAAAATATAATCCATATAATAAGAAAAAGGTGTCAAAACAGTTTAAAGTCTGTTTTTGACACCTTATTTTTAATTATTTGCTTCGTGTTCTGATTTGCTTTTCTTTCGATATGCACTCGGAGAGAGACCTGTAATTTTCTTAAATGTCTGTGAGAAATAGCCGGATGAAGCAAATCCACAGGAACTGCTAATTACGGACATAGAATAATCAGTTGTGGCCAGCAATTTTTCAGCTTTTTTGACACGTGCCTGCATAAGATAATTGATTGGAGAAATGCCATATTCATTAGTAAATGCATGAACAAGATAATATTTGTTGACATGAGAAAATCTTGCCAGCTGTTCTAGTGTGATATCTTCCTCACAGTTTTGGTTGAGATACCGGCGTACAGAATCACATAGGTGAGAAGCTTTCTTGTTTGCTGGAGTAAGAATTGTTGAGAAATTTGTCTGGCGTCCAAAAAGAACAATAAGAATTTCCATTAAATCCTGACATATAGCTTCATGCCCAGGTGCACGTGTTTCAATTTCTTTTAGCATCATCTGTAAATAGAAAACCATCGTATCCTTAATTTCTTTAAAATTAACAATACAAAAATTAGAATGATCATTTTCAGAGGAAAGTTCCAGACCTTCAATGCCAAGTACAATATATTTCATTGGATGGGAGTGAAGTCCAAGCTCAGTGTGTGAAATATTTGGATTGATGATAATTAAGTCATTTGCTTTAACAGGGAAGATTTTGTCTTCTACCTGAAACTGTCCAATGCCTTCAAGAACATAAAAAAGCTCAGAACAATAGTGCGTATGAGGTGTGCTAAGCCAGTCGCCGCTGTAGGTAGCGGAGGAAATATAAAGAAGCTTAGCCTTGTTTCGGATTAAATATTCTTTTGTAATTGAGATGTCGTAACGTTCATCTGCCATAAAATCTCCTTTCAGTGAAAAAGAATCGTCGTAATGCTATGATAGCATAGAAAAAAAGAAAAGTTTATAATAAATTGTTATAAATTTAAAGAATATTGCTGAGCAATATCAATAAAGTCAAAAGAAAAAACTGTTAAAATATACGATAAAATAGTGTTTTATTCTGAGAAAGAATATAAAATGCTGAAAAATATAGACGTGAAATCGCAAAAAAACGCTTGAAATAGCAAGATAATAACAAAACAGAGCAATATAAAAGTAGAAATAAGGAGATGGGAAAGTTATAATAAGATCATCAAGAACAGAAAAACAAATTTTTAAGGAGGAATTTATTATGAGAAAGAAATTAACAGCAGTCCTTCCGGCAGCAGCTATGTTTGCATATGCGCTTGCAGGAACTACAGGAATTGCACAGAATGTTTACGCAGCGGATGAAGAGGAGACATTAACAGTATGGTGTTGGGATCCTACATTCAACGTATATGCAATGAAGCAGGCTGAGGCTGCATACCAGAAGGATCACCCGAATTTCAAACTTGACATTCAGGAGAAGGTTTACTCTGATATTGAGCAGAGCCTGATTACAGCAGCAGAGGCTGGTACATATGATACACTGCCAGATATCTTTTTAATGCAGGATTATTCTTTCCATAAGAATGTAACTAATTATCCGGAGATTTTCACTGAGTTAACAGATTCAGGAATTGATTTTTCACAGTTCTCAGCAGGTAAGCTGGCAGACTCTACAGTAGATGAAAAGAATTATGGTGTTCCGTTTGATAATGGTGCGACCATCATGGCAATTCGTTCTGATATGGTAGAGAAGGCTGGACTTAAGGTAGAAGATTTCATGGATACTACATGGTCTGAATTTATCGAGCTGGCAAAGAAGGTAGTAGAAGCAAATGATGTTCCGATGCTGACAAGCTCAGGCGGTTCAGAGATCGTAATTGAGATGCTGCAGTCTGCAGGCGCATCTCCGATTGTAGATGGCGAAGTTAAACTTGTAGATAACGAAGCACTGAAGGCAGCAATTGAAGTATATAAGCAACTGATCGACGAGGGTATCATGGTAGACTACACTGACTGGGATCAGTATATCGCTTCCATGAACAAGGGAACAGCAGCAGGCGTTATTCAGGGATGCTGGATCATGTCTTCCATTCAGGCAGCAGAGGATCAGTCTGGTAAGTGGGCGATCGTAAATATGCCGGCACTTGATGATATCGAGGGAGCAACAAACTACGCAAACTGTGGCGGTGCGAGCTGGGCAGTATCTTCTAACTGCAAGAATACAGAACTTGCTTTTGATTTCTTGAACTCTACTTTTGGCGCAGATGTTGATCTTTACGATGATCTGCTTGTAAATGCAGGTGCAATCGCAAGTTATCTGCCAGCTGCAGAGTCTGATGTATACAATGAGACTTCTGATTTCTACGGCGGACAGGCTGTATATAAGGATATCGTTGAATTTGCAGGACAGGTTCCGGGAATTGATTATGGCGCATATTATTCTGATATCAGAAGTGCACTGACGGATGCTGTTACAAATGTGGTTCAGAATGATGCTGACATTGATGAAGAGATTCAGAATGCACAGGATACCGTTGAGTTTAACATTAGCGAGTAATTAAGGAAATTCTGGTACCGGGAATGCAGTGCGTTCCCGGTATATTTTTATCATCATATTTGCCATAAAAATTGAATTTCTGCTTTAATACAGACATCTACAGAAAGCATTTTTGCATGGCTCTGAATAATTACAAAATAGAAAGGCGTGGTTAACGTGAAAAGACAAAAAACAAAGATGAGCCTGGAAAAAAGACATAATCTTACAGGATGGTTTTTCTTAATTCCAGCCGCACTTCTCATTTTTATATTCTGCTTTTATCCGATGGTGCAGGCATTTGTGCTTTCTTTTTCAAAAAAGGGTACAGGTGGTGCAAGCACTTTTGTAGGATTGGCAAATTATAAGAGAATCTTGAAGGATAAAACATTCCAACAATGCTTGTTTAATACTGTATTTTACTTTTTGATCCAAGTGCCGATTATGTTAATTTTGGCACTTTGTCTTGCTCAGCTTCTGAATAATCCAAAGATTAAAGGAAAAAGTATTTTCCGTACATTGATTTTCCTTCCATGTGCGACATCACTTGTATCATATTCTATGATTTTCAAATCCTTGTTTGCACAGGATGGTCTTGTTAACAATGTTATTGCAGCGATTGGTTTGACACCAGTAAATTGGTTCCAGGATGCATGGGCAGCACGCTTTGTAATTGTAATTGCATTGATTTGGCGATGGACTGGCTACAATATGGTATTTTATCTTGCTGGATTGCAGAATATTGATTATTCAGTCTATGAGGCAAGCTACATTGATGGTGCAAGTCCATTCAAGCAGTTTACACGTATCACCATTCCACTGTTAAAGCCGACCATTTTGTTAACTGCAATTATGTCCACATCAGGAACATTGCAGTTGTTTGATGAGTCAGTGAACCTGACGGGCGGAGGTCCAGGAAAATCGACTATGACACTGGCACATTATGTTTATAATATTTCCTTTGTAGAGACACCAAAATTTAATTATGCCGCAGCAATTTCGGTATTTATTTTGGTAAGCGTGGCAATTCTGTCAGCGATTCAGATGAAAGTAGGTGATAAACGTGACTAAAGTAAAAACAACAATATCCTATGTGATTTTGGTTCTTGCAAGTTTTCTGTCAGCGTTTCCTCTATATTATATGATATCAGGTGCGACAAACGCCAGCATCGACATTGTTAGAGGAAAACTGATTCCTGGAACTCATCTGTTGGAAAATTATAGGACATTGATTGAGACACAAAATTTAGGTCTTGCAATGTTTAACTCTTTTAGAAATGCGATTGTAATAACGGTAATCTCACTTCTTGTCTGCTCAATTGCAGGTTACGGTTTTGAGATTTATCATGATAAGGGAAAGGATATTTTAATGAATATCCTTCTGCTTGCAATGATGCTTCCGTTTGTTGCTATTATGATTCCATTATTTAAGCTGTTTGCATCATGGAAGCTTGTAAATACTTGGATTGCACTGGCATTGCCTTCTATTTCGACGCCATTTTTGATTATGATGTTTCGTCAGGCAGCAAGATCTTTCCCTCATGATATTATTGAGGCTGCACGATTAGAGGGATTAAGCGAGATTAAGATTTTCTTTACGATGTTTATTCCTGTTATGAAATCTACCTATGGTGCAGCTATGACGGTAACATTTATGAATGCATGGAACAATTATCTGTGGCCAACAATTATCCTTCAGGATAAAAATGAGGTCACAATGCCGATGTTAGTAGCAAATTTAAAGAGTGGCTATAGTGTAGATTACGGAATGCTTATGTTAGGTGTACTGATCTGTACACTGCCGACAGCGATTATTTTCCTTTGTCTGCAGAAGAGCTTTGCAAATGGAATTGCAGGAGCAGTAAAATAATGAAAAATAAGTATTGTCTGTATGAAAAAGATTGGCAAAAGGCAAAGGCTGCGCTTTTGCTGGCAAAAAACTTTGGTCTGATTCTTGACGACAGCTTAGAAGCGTTAGAAGAGCGCCGCAAAGAAAAAAATGAAGAGAACAGGCATAAGCAGGAAAAAGGGGAACTGTTTTATGGGCCATGTTTTTATATGCCACCGATGTATCTTCAATATGAGCTGACAAGATTTCGCCTGGATTTTGTACAGCCATCTGAAAAAATCAAACAGCTGGGTGTTTGTCCATCCTTTACACGGGAAGAAAGACTGAATTTTTATGAAAATAATCATGATCTTTTTGGACGTTATCATGGAGATTATTTCACATTTGAGGATGTAGAGCAGATCATTGAGAAAAGATTGAGAGAGGAAGCATATGACAAACTCATTCAAAACATATTATGTCAGTCAGATTGACGGAAATGATACAAATGATGGTTTGAGCAAATCATCTGCATTTGCAACTTTGTTTGCCATTAACCGTTTGACGCTGAAGCCAGGAGATCGTGTGCTTTTAGCCAGGGGATCTGTTTTTGAAGGACAGTTTTTACAGATCAAAGACAGTGGAACAAAAGAATCTCCGATTGAGATTGGTGCATATTTGCCAGAGAGCGGCGAGGAATTTTATGAGGAAGTATTGCCGGTGATTGCAGCAAATGGACAGGGAATCTGGTATCAGGATTATGGCACAGAATTAGATTCGCCAACACATGTGTATCAGGGATATGTGTCATCAGCAGTGCTGCTGTACGATGCAGAATATATCTGGATTCATGATATTGAGATTACAAACAGTGCAGAGAACATCATTGGAGAAACATATAGTGCACCTTATAAGATGAATCGCACAGGAGTTGCTGTTACTGCAAGGGACAAGGGAGTAAGAAGTGGTATTCACCTGCAGAATCTTTATGTTCATGACGTTAATGGAAATGTTTACGATAAGCATATGAATAATGGCGGCATTTACATGACAGCATTAAAGCCGGCAAATGAAGATATTACAGGAGCAGCTCGTTTTTGTGATATTACAGTAGAAAGCTGCTTTGTCTACCGGACAAGTCGCTGGGGAATTGCAGTTGGATATACATATGCACATGATAAATTTCAGGGAGCTATATTGGACGAAGTAGCATTCCTTAAGTATGGTCATGAACATGTGGTGATTCGCAATAATTATGTCAAGGAAGCAGGCGGAGATGGCATTACAGCTATGTATGCGCTTCGTCCGCTTGTGGAACACAATATGACGGATTGTGTAGCGCAGGAAATTAATGATCGTATTTATTGTTGTCCAAAAAATCGTGCAGGAAAGGTAGCGGCAGCCATTTGGCCATGGAAATGTAAGGATGCGCTGTTTCGTTACAATGAAGCAGCGGATACGAGATTAAATCAGGATGGAATGGCTTATGATGCAGATTCTGGAGATGGAACGACATATGAATATAATTACAGCAGACAAAATGAAGGCGGATGTGTGATGTTTTGTCTTGATGAAGCAATTCATAATACTTTCAGTCACAATGTAAGTTATGATGATCTTGGAGGAACAATAAGTCCATCCTTGAATCCTGATGCATTGCTTTCTCATAATATTTTCTATGTCAGAGAAGGTGTTCCATTTGTGAGAAATCAGATGGGCGGCGGAAACTATACTGAGGAAGAAAACCAAATTATTGTGTTGAAATAAGAGCAGTAAAACAAAAAGAGAATGAGAAAATTTTCGATAGGAGGATAACGTAAGATGAGCCAGACAAAGGGAAGAGTTACGATTCCGACCAATCTAGACGTTGTACCAGAAACAATTGAACTAATGAAACGCTGGGGAGCGGATGCAATACGTGACTGTGATGGAACTGAATTTCCAGAGGAATTGACAAAAACGGGTGCAAAAATTTATGCGACTTATTATACAACAAGAAAAGATAATGAGTGGGCAAAGGCAAATCCAGATGAGGTGCAGCAGTGCTATGTGATGACAGCCTTTTATACAGCGGTTGACAAAGAACTTTCCATCCCGCTTATGAAGGGAATATCAGATGAACTGATGAAGGTCAATACAAGAGATGATATCAAAAGATGGTGGGAAGTTATTGATCGTTCAACAGGTGAGATCGTGCCGACAACGAATTGGAATTATCAGGAAGAGACTGGCTGTGTGGTGATCTGCGACGCTGTGCCATTCCATGAATATACAGTTAGCTTTTTAGCATATATTATCTGGGACCCAGTTCATATGTATAATGCAGTAACAAATGAATGGAAGGATTTTGAGCATCAGATTACTTTTGATGTGCGCCAGCCAAAGACACATAAGTATTCATTAGAGCGTCTTCGCAAGTATTGTGAAGAACATCCATATGTGAATGTTATTCGTTATACAACATTTTTCCATCAGTTTACTCTTATGTTTGACGAGTTAAAGAGAGAAAAATATGTGGATTGGTATGGTTATTCTGCATCAGTCAGCCCTTATATTTTAGAGCAGTTTGAAAAAGAGGTGGGTTATCCATTCCGTCCGGAGTATATAATCGATCAGGGATATTATAATAACCAGTATCGCGTTCCGAGCAAGGAATTTAAAGATTTCCAGGCATTCCAGCGCAGAGAAGTCGCAAAGCTGGCAAAGGAAATGGTAGATATTACTCACGAGTGCGGTAAAGAAGCCATGATGTTTTTAGGCGATCATTGGATTGGAACAGAACCGTTTATGGAAGAGTTTGCTACAATTGGACTCGATGCAGTTGTAGGAAGCGTTGGAAATGGAAGTACATTGCGTCTGATTTCTGATATTAAGGGAGTAAAATATACAGAAGGCCGTTTCCTGCCTTACTTCTTCCCAGATACATTCCATGAGAATGGAGATCCAGTGAAGGAAGCAAAGGAAAACTGGATTACAGCAAGGCGTGCGATTTTAAGAAAACCGATTGATCGCATCGGATATGGCGGCTACTTAAAACTGACACTCGATTTCCCCGAATTTTTACAGTATGTTGAGGATGTATGTAATGAGTTTCGTGAGTTATATGAAAATGCAAAGGGAACGACACCATATTGTGTGAAAAAGGTGGCAGTGCTCAATAGCTGGGGCAAGATTCGCAGCTGGGGATGTCATATGGTACATCATGCGCTGTATCAAAAGCAAAATTATAGCTATGCTGGAATTATTGAGGCACTTAGCGGAGCACCATTTGATGTTTGCTTCATTTCATTTGATGATATTCTTCAAAATCCGCATATATTAAAGGATATTGATGTTATTATCAATGTTGGAGATGGTGACACAGCTCATACTGGTGGAAGTGTTTGGGAAAATCCCCAAATCTCATCTGCAATTCGTGAATTTGTTTACAATGGAGGTGGATTTATTGGTGTTGGTGAACCATCTGGTCATCAATTCCAGGGTCATTTCTTACAACTGGCGGATTTGATTGGTGTTGAGAAAGAGACAGGATTTACTTTGAATTACGATAAGTATAACTGGGAAGAACATCAGGATCATTTCATTCTTGCCGATACAACAAAGCCGGTAGACTTTGGAGAGGGAAAGAAGAGTATTTACGCATATGCCGGCACAGAAATTCTTGTACAGCGTGAAAAGGAAGTGCAGATGGCTGTAAATGAGTTTGGTAAGGGTCGAAGCGTATATATTAGCGGTCTGCCATATAATTTTGAGAACAGCCGTATCTTATATCGAAGCATTTTGTGGAGTGCGCATGGTGAGGCTGTTTTAAATCAGTGGTTTAGCACAAACTTTAATGTAGAAGTCCATGCTTATGTAAAGAATGGAAAATTCTGCGTGGTGAATAATACTTATGAGCCACAGAAGACTACTGTTTACCGCGGTGACAAAAGCAGCTTTGAGTTGGAAATGGCGCCGAATGAGATTAAGTGGTACATGATTTAACAAAATAATAAAAAGACTTTCTAAAACAATCATAACGTACATATGCTAGTATGACGAGATTTGTTTTAGGGAGTCTTTTTTGAACTGTCAGGATCAGATTTATTCAGAGGAATATATTGATTTTATTGGGAATCGAAGTCTTATTGAGTCAAAGTATACGCTTGATTGCAAACAGCCATTAGGTGCTAGGTTTGCATCTCTTTACCTGAAGCTTTCGGATGGATATGAAGATGGAACTGTCTATGGCTATTATAACATTCCAAAGCTGTTTGGTTTGCAGGATACAGGAAGTATGGAATCATCTGGTATTTTGCAGGTAAGGGAAAATCCATATCTTAAGCTTGATGGAAGTGGTGTTTTGATTGGATTTGTGGATACGGGAATTGATTATGCAGGTTCCATTTTTCTAAAACAAGATGGAACAACTAGAGTAACAGCAATCTGGGATCAGACAATACCGGCCGGAAGCCCAATCAGACTGCCTGCGCAGCCAGAGCTTCCAGAGACGCCAGAGAACATTACAAGAACGCCGGAAGGATTTTTATATGGAAGCGAATTTACGCATGAGCAGTTAAACGCAGCAGTAAAAATGGCAGATGCTTATGAAGGAATTTCGTCAAGGGATGAAAATGGTCATGGAACTTTTTTGGCTTCTATAGCGGCAGGAAATGAGCTGCCAGATGGAAGTTTTACTGGTGCAGCGCCAAAAGCAGATATTGCAATGGTAAAGTTAAAGCCTGCTAAGAATCGTTTGCGAGCTTATTATCAGATTAAAGAGGATGCGGTGGCCTATCAGGAAAATGATATTATGGCAGGTGTTCTTTATCTTGTATCGCTGGCAAAGAAGCGTCAACAGCCACTTGTGATTTGTCTGGGACTGGGAACGAATGCTGGATCACATCGAGGCGGCTTGCCGCTTGCAAGAATGCTTGAAGAGCTTGGAAGTTCAGTTGGCATCACAATTGTGGCAGGAACAGGAAATGAGACATCAAGAGGTCATCATTTTGAAGGACAAATTTCATCAGAAAGCGGATATGAGGATGTAGAGATCCGTGTGGCAGAGGG
>ERZ779842.875-NODE-875-length-28531-cov-5.126703_pt1 | contig 28531 bp, 28 predicted proteins | sample MGYA00511095_ERZ779842 | MGnify/ENA primary metagenome ERZ779842 (study PRJEB29588, sample SAMEA2154036) | human gut metagenome | biome: human gut; feature: human-associated habitat; material: faeces | place: Denmark | collected 2008/2010 ... | reverse complement strand
CCAAGCTGGATACGTGGGTTCGATTCCCATCACCCGCTTATTTTTTTGTTAAAATGTATTGCTCAGAAATTCCTTGTAAAATCAAGGGCTTCTGGGCTTTTTTATTGCATCGGTGTGTATTTGATACAGTCTGAAACTGATTCATCTGTTTGGTATTTGTTGAGATTTCAGAAAAGCAACGCTATAATGAAAATAAGATTGGCTGCATGGAGTGGTCAGAATGGAGGAATATCACATGAACGAGAATCTTGTAAAAAGAAATGAATGCCTGGCACAGACTGTGATCAAGGGACTACAGTCCCGAAATATGAGCGGTTATTATGCGGCAAACAGGGAAGAGGCGCTGAAGCTGGCGTTAGAACTGATCCCGGAGGGCAGCACGATTGCCATGGGCGGCTGCATGAGTGCCCATGAAATCGGGCTGATCAAGGCACTGGAAGAGGGCAATTACAATTATATTGACCGTGCGAAGCTGGATCCCAGAGCAGGACTTATGGCGGCGTACGATGCAGATGTGTTCTTAAGCAGCGCAAACGCGATCACCGATGATGGCATTATGGTGAATATTGATGGAAATTCCAACCGGGTATCCTGTATTGCCCAGGGACCGAAAAAGGTTGTTTTTATCGTGGGAATTAATAAGGTATGCAGTGATCTGGACGCAGCCATGAAGCGGGCAAGAAATGTGGCAGCACCGGTGAATGCCCAGCGCTTTGAAGTAAAAACACCCTGTAAGACAACAGGAAAATGTTTTGACTGCAAGTTTCCGGATACCATCTGCTGTCAGTTTTTGATCACAAGATATTCCAGACATACCGGAAGAATTCATGTAATTCTGGTGAATGATAATCTGGGATTCTAAAGGAGTATCTATGATTCAGGAACGATTATTTGCATTGCAGGATGAGAAGTACAGGGAGTTTCAGCGCAGTTTGATTCCGGGACTTCCCAGAGAGAACATCATTGGAATCCGCATACCTGCCATGAGAAAGCTGGCAAAGGAATTTGTGAAAGAGCCGGAGGAGGCTGTGTTTTTGAAACAGCTTCCCCATACTTATTACGATGAGAATATTCTTCATGCCCTTCTCATTGCAGAAATCAAAGATTACGATGCCTGCATGGAAGCCGTGGAAGCATTTCTGCCATATATTGACAACTGGGCGGTATGCGACGGCCTTTCCCCGAAAGCATTTGGAAAACACAAAGCGGAGCTTCTGGAGAAAATCAGACTCTGGATTCCCTCTGAGCATACATACACCTGCCGGTTTGGCATAGGAATGCTCATGAGATGGTTTCTCGATGAGGACTTTCAGCCAGGGTATCTGGAGCTACCGGCTGCAGTGCGTTCGGAAGAGTATTATGTGAATATGATGACGGCGTGGTTTTTTGCGACAGCGCTGGCGAAACAGTGGGATGCAGCAATTCCTTATCTGGAACAGAATCGCCTGGATCCGTGGACGCATAATAAGACCATCCAGAAAGCAAGGGAAAGTTACAGAATCACGACAGAGCAGAAAGAATATTTGAAGAATATTCACGAAAGGTCCGAAGCAGGCCGAGGCGGTATCCCGGGATTACCGGCTTCGGACCTATATTGATATCACCGCAAGCATCCCATCAGTTTTTCAAAATCCCCTCTGCACATTGGCCGGTAATACAGAAATCCCTGAATTTCATCGCAGCCCTCCTGCTTTAGGAAGTCCGCGACTTTCTGGGTTTCCACGCCTTCGCAGACGATGGATTTTTTCATGCGCTTTAACATGTGGAAGATTTCTTCCAGGACGATGTGGCCGCTTTCGGAGATGGTGTCTCCGAGGAACATCCGGTCAATTTTGACTTCGTCGAAGAGCAGATCCTTTAAGGTGTTTAAAGAGGAGTATCCGGAACCGAAGTCATCCATGGAAATCTGGATGTTGCGGTTCTGGAGACTACGGATGACCTGGTTGACGGCCAGCGGATTGTTCACGTAGGTGGATTCCGTAATCTCAAAGGTGAGGAAGGACGGCTCCACGCAGTAGGAATCGATGAGTTCCTGGATCTTCTGGATGAAGGTCTGGGGCTGCTCAAAGTGGACCGGGGAGACGTTTAAGGAGATGCGGAATCCCTGGGGCAGTTTCCCGGAATATTTGCGGAGCCACTGGAAGGTCTGTTCATAAACGTAATAGTCCAGATCCACCACAAATCCGTTCTGCTCAAAGAGTGGAATATAGATATCCGGGGACCAGAGCATTTTCCCGTTCCGGATCCAGCGGACTAAAACTTCCGCACTGGAAACCGCCAGGTTTGATGTCCGTACCTTTGGCTGGAAATAAATTTCAAATTCTTTGTTTTCCAGGGCCGGGTGGAAGGAATGCAGGATCTCTGCCTGCATTTTTTCCTGCCGGTTAATTTCCGGGGAATAGAGACAGGTGTGGCTGATCAGTTTTTTGGCAATCCGCCGTGCGACATTAGCGCAGGAAATCATGGTTTCCGGTGTGACTTCTTCGTTCGGAATCAGGTAGATGCCGGAGTTGGTGCGAAAGAAACTGATGTGGTAGGTATCGCGGATCCGGTCACAGATTTTCTGGTCCAGTGCCTGAATCTGTTCACGAAGGGCATCTCCGGTCTGTTTGCTGACATCGGCGATGCTGATAAATACATCGGAGAAGAACCGGGCCGTAAATAAAGAAAGGGAATAGGCCGTCATTTCTTCGTAGACAATGTTTAAAATTTCATTTCCAAGCGGATAGCCGTATTTATCATTGATATAATGGAAGTTTTCAATATCGGTGGAAATCAGTGCAATCTGAAGTTTTCCGTACGCCTGAGACTGGATCAGGCGGATTTTCTCCGCAAGATATTCCGAAGATACGGTGGGAATTACCTGCGGATTCTGCTTTTGCTGTTCGGTAGCAGTGCGGGAATTCTTTTTATAAAATTTATCCTGATACATGTTTTTGTCTGCGGCGTTGATGAGGTCGTTCATCAAAAAATAGTGATTCCGGTAGCTGACCTCGAAGCCGACTGCGTAGCTTAAAGGCAGGCTTGCGCGGGTGTTGTATTCCTGCACCAGCGTGCTCAGATGCAGATCCATGTGTTTTAATTCTTCCGGGGTGGTGTTTTCCTGAATGATGATGAATTCGTCACCTCCGTAGCGGGCCAGGAAGCTGTGCTCATCCAGAATGCGGGTCAGACAGTAAGCGAAGGCCTGGATGAATTCGTCGCCCTTTTCGTGCCCGTAGGTATCATTGACATGTTTCAGGTTATTCAGATCAAACATCATAACACCTACACCGAATGTGGTGGCGCGATCGTTTAATTCCAGAAGCTTTTTCTCCAGGGATTTTTTATTGTGGATTCCGGTGACATCCCGGTAGGCGTTATGGAGCAGGCGGGCCAGCAGTTCTCGCTGGATCAGGGCCAGTACCATGCAGAACACAAGCAGAGCCAGGGTCAGGCAGAGGTTGCGGTACATGGGGGTATAAGAGATATCCGGGTCGACCAGAAGCTTGACAAGATAAAGATTGAGTATCAGAATCAGCATGAGCACGCCCAGGATGATTCACAAAGATGCAGGATGCTCTTGTTTCGTTTCATAAGGTTCTCCTTCAGTATAGTTGCTGCAGTTTTGATATGGATTGACAGCATCGGGATCCGCGGCCGGTTAATCAGCCTGTACGATGATCATTCGCGCAAAATCAGCGCCGATCGCGATCTTACTCTCCTTGACCATGACGATGTAATTGCCAAAAAAGACAGAAAGAATGTGGACAGCAGCGTTTTCTACAAAACCAAGGGTTTCCAGATAATGACGCTGTTCCTCATCACCGCATATTTTCTGAATCATGTACTGCTGGTTAATCTCAGCTAAATTCAGTGGCATGGTGTCCTCCTCTGGAAAATTTTGTTAAAGTTAGTTGCAGCTAACATCATAGCATAAATCCAAATCCTGTCAATCTTTTTCCATATGAAAGAAGTCTTTATTCCGGTATAAAACTACCAGAAACGGGGATAATGAGAAAGACTGATCAATAAGGCTAATTTACAGAACAAAGCCCTTATGATAGACTGTAGTCGGTTAGCAACAGCTAACATATAACCAGAAAATGTGTGCCGGAAGCGGCACAGGCAGGAGGATTTGACTATGATGTATCTGGAAATTGAGAAGGTAATTGGAAGAGAAATTATCGATTCCCGCGGAAATCCAACCGTAGAGGCTGAGGTTTATTTAACCGACGGCACCGTTGGAAGAGGCGCGGCACCGAGTGGAGCATCCACCGGTGAGTTTGAGGCACTGGAATTAAGGGACCAGGATAAGAGCCGCTTTGGCGGAAAAGGCGTTTCCAAAGCAGTGGAGAACATCAACACCGTCATCTCCGATGTGCTGTGCGGTATGGATCCGTCTAACGTTTATGCCATTGATCAGGCTATGATCCAGGCTGACGGCACAAAAGATAAATCCAGGCTGGGCGCCAACGCAATTCTGGCTGTCTCCATCGCAAGCGCGAGAGCAGCAGCAAATGCCATGAAGATGCCTCTCTACCGCTTCCTGGGCGGAGCAAACGGAAACCGTCTGCCGCTGCCGATGATGAACATCTTAAATGGCGGCGCTCATGCGGCAAACACTGTTGATGTACAGGAGTTTATGATCATGCCGGCCGGCGCTCCGAGCTTCAAAGAAGGCCTGCGCTGGTGTACCGAGGTGTTCCATGCTCTGGCAGCTCTGTTAAAGTCCAGAGGACTGGCTACCTCCGTAGGTGATGAGGGAGGCTTTGCACCGGACCTTGGCAGTGATGAGGAAGCAATCCAGGTAATTCTGGAAGCAGTGGAGAAGGCTGGTTACAAGCCGGGCACCGATTTCGTTCTGGCTATGGACGCGGCTTCCAGTGAGTGGAAGAGCGACAGGAAGGGCGAATATCTGCTTCCGAAGAGCGGCAAGAAGTTCACCTCCAAAGAGCTGGTTGAGCACTGGAAGAGCCTGTGCGAGAAGTACCCGATCTACTCCATCGAGGATGGTCTGGATGAGGAAGACTGGGAAGGCTGGCAGATGATGACAAAAGAGCTGGGCGATAAGGTTCAGCTGGTTGGTGATGACTTATTCGTAACCAATACTGAGCGTCTTGCAAAGGGTATCGAGCTTGGCTGCGGCAACTCCATCCTGATCAAGTTAAACCAGATCGGTACCGTATCTGAGACTCTGGAAGCAATCAAGATGGCCCACAAGGCCGGCTACACCGCGATTGCATCCCACCGTTCCGGTGAGACCGAGGATACGACCATCGCAGACCTGGCAGTGGCTCTGAATACCTGCCAGATCAAGACCGGCGCGCCGAGCAGAAGTGAGCGTGTTGCGAAGTATAACCAGCTGCTCCGCATTGAGGAAGAGCTGGGAGTGGCAGCACAGTTCCCGGGTGTGAAAGCATTCAATATCAGACGATAATATCAGTCGTCTGACAGAACTTTTAAGAGAACTTCCTGCAGGGCGAGTGCTGCTTTTGAGTGGTATCGTCCGGGCGGAAGGGCTGTGGCGAGGCCGACGGAAGCACCGTCCGCACCCAGTGATAAAAATTTTGCGTCTCGGAAATAGTGCCGGGAACTATAGTAGGTAAAGGCCAGCCCATGGCCTGCAGCGCCCAGAGCGGCGGCCATAAGTGCCGAGAGGGATTCGTTGCAGGTGATGGGCTGGAGTCCGTTTTTGCTGAAAACACGGCGCGCTTCCCGACCAAGAATCGTATCGTAGTCACTTAAGAAAAACTCGTACCGGATGGCATCTGCCAGATTGACGTACCAGGGAATCCGGGATGTTGTCTGGGAGGCTGCCGGAAATTTACGGGCAAAGTCCATGATCGGGTGATTTTCGTGGGCAATCAGACAGATCTCATCGTTCATGACAAAGGTGGGCTGGATTCTGGAATCAGAAACCGGAAGCACCAGAAGAGCCACATCGATCTCGCCGTTTAACAGCATCTGTTCCAGGGCCATGGAGTTTTGCTCTACGATCTGAACCCGGATTCCCGGGTAATCCAGCTTAAATGCGTTGAGTACCGGAGGCAGCAGGTAGGAACCGCGAAAACCGCTGATCCCAAGAATGACGCTTCCGCTTTTTAAATCTTTAAGATCCTGAATCTCATCCTGAGTTCTGTGATATTCTGCCAGTGTCGCATAGGCATATTTTAACATGATAGTTCCAGCTTCCGTTAAGCGGACACCTCTGGAGGTACGGACAAACAGTTTACTGTCCAGGCTGCTTTCCAGAGTCTGTAAAAACTGACTTAAGCTGGACTGGGCCATATAGAGCCGGTCAGCCGCCTTTGAGATACTTTTTTCTTCTGCAATCGCGATCAGATAATTTAGTTCTTTGATTTCCAAAAGATCAGATTCTCCTTTCCGTTTCTATAATTATCAAACATGCAATCGGTTTTTCCGATGGCAAGTATAACATATTTTGCCTTTTTCCGCTATCAGAAAGCAAATATAATAAAGACATGCTAGCAAATGAGAATCAAATAATAAAATCACCAGGAAGAGGGGAGAATAAATGGGAACAGTATCTTTACACGGTGTATGTGATATGCATGTACATACGAACCCGGATTTACGGCTGAGAGCCTATGATGATTTTGAACTGGCGGATGCCGCTGTCCGTGTGGGAGCAAAGGCAATTGTGATTAAATCACATCTTGGCTTTACCGTAAACAGGGCGTATCTGACGAATCAGTACGTAAAGCGGGTCTATGGAGAAAATACCGGTTTTACCATGTACGGCGGCGTGGTCATGAACAAGGTGGTTGGAGGGATCAACCCGGAAGCGGTAGAAAAAGGATTAAAGCTCGGGGCGAAAGAAATCTGGCTTCCTACCCAGTCGGCAAAACGTCATCTGGAAAAGATGGGACAGGATCCGGAAAAGGGAATTGAACTGGTGCGGGACGGAAAAGTAGTTCCGGAACTGCTCGATGTATTCCGACTGATTAAAGATTACAATGTGGTGCTTGGAACAGCGCATGTTTCACCGGAAGAAGCCTTTGTGGTAATCGAGGCGGCAAGAGATGCCGGAGTGAAGAAAATTGTGGTTACACATCCGGAGTGGTGGGTTGTGGACATGAGCATGGAGGATCAGATACGTCTGGTGAAGGATTATGATGTAATTCTGGAACGCTGTTATGCGCAGAACATGGGTGGAGGTGTTTACAAGAGCAACCTGCCGGATAATCTGGAGATCATCAAAGCAGTGGGATATGAGCATGTGATGGTGGACACAGATGGCGGACAGACCGAGAATCCGCATTGGGAGCTGGCTCTGGCAGAGTATATGCAGTATCTTGTGGAGCATGGAATCCCGGAGGAGCAGGTTTACCATATGACGAAGACGATCCCGTACAGACTTCTGGGAATCGAAGAATAGGAGGGGAAGCGGATGTTAAGTGTAGCGATTATTTTAGCGATTGCGCTGGCAATCTTTCTGGGGTATAAGACAAAAATCAATACGGGCCTGTTCTGTATCGTGTTTGCCTACATCATTGGATGCTTTGTTATGGGATTAAAACCGAAGCAGGTGATTGGATACTGGCCCACCAGCACGATGTTTGTAATTCTGTCGGTTTCCCTGTTTTACAATTTTGCGGCCATCAACGGAACTCTTGAGAAGATGTCCGGTGCTCTGTTGTACGCATGCCGGAAGTTCCCGGGACTTTTACCATACGCGCTTTTGGCCGTAGCAGTCATCCTGTCCGTAATGGGAGCTACCTATTTTACGGTTCTGGCATTTCTGGCGCCGATCACCCTGGTGATCTGTGATGAATCCAGAATGGACAAGCTGACCGGCGCGGTGGCTATCAACTGCGGCGCACTGGCTGGCGGAAATTTTCCGACCTCCAATCTGGGCGTTATTTTCCGCGGACTGGCCGATACCGCGTTCGAGGCTTCTCCGGATGTGGCAGCAGTCGAGACCTTTGGAATGGAAATGAAAATCTTTTTATTCTCCGTGCTGTTTTCCCTGGTTCTTGTCACAATCTTCCGATTTGGATTCAAGGAAAACCGCAATATCGGAAAGGGCGTTACCTTCAAAAAGCCGGAGGTTTTTACAAAAGACCAGAAAATTACCCTGTCCTTGATGATGATCATGATGGTCGTAGTTCTGATTTTCCCGCTGATGCAGATCCTGATGCCGGGAAATGCGGCAATCCAGTATATCAGCAGCAAGGTGGATGTGGGCCTGGTAGCCATTGTATTTGCAGTAATCGCACTGTTATTAAAGCTAGCACCGCAGAAAGAAGCCCTGGCAAAGATTCCGTGGAATACTATTGTGATGATTGCCGGAGCCGGTATGCTGATCGCGGTAGCTGTGGAAGCCGGTACCATTGATGCGCTGTCCACCTGGATCGGTTCCAATGTGCCGAAGCCGCTGGTGCCGATTGCATTCAGCATTGTAGGCGCGATCATGAGTTTCTTTAGTTCCACTACAGGTGTGGTTGCACCGGCCCTGTTCCCATTGATCCCAAATCTGGCGGCTTCTGCAGGCTTAAGTTCCTCCGCGCTCTTTGCCTGCACCATAATCGGAGCACAGTCCAGCGCGATCAGCCCGTTCTCATCCGGCGGTTCCCTGATCCTGGGCTCCACTCCAAAAGAAGAAGACCGGAATATGTTATTCAACCGTCTTTTGATGGTTGCAGTACCGATCAGTGTGTTGTTCGGAGCAGCATATAACTTTGCGCTGGCGATGATTCTGTAGAAAATTTTTGATTGAAAATCAGGAAAAACGGCTGTTCTCCGGATGAAGGGAGAATGGCCGTTTTTCATATGGTGGTGAAAGTTAGTTGTTTTCAGTGCTGCGGTACTTGGCGTTCTTCTCTTTTAGCTTTGCCAGATACTCATTGGCTTCCTTTTCAGACTTGAAGCGCATCTTCGGGCCCTGGGGGCTGAGTTTTAAGACATAGCCGCCGGTGTTTTTCTTTCTGAACATGGCAGATTCCTTTCTTGTTTGTGAATGATTTTATTTTATCATGAAGTGCATGAAATGAAAAGGATTATAGCTAAACATGGATTCTGACATTTTTCGACATAATTCTGAAAAATATTTTGTTTTTTTGGCAAATCTTTTATAAACTAATATAGTTTGTCTATGAAAGCTGAGAATAACAGGTGTTGGGGAATGAATCGAAAAAAGTGGAATAATTGTAAATTTGAATGGTGTTGTCTGGGGATTCTGATCGCGCTGGAGCTGATTATGTCCTCTACCTTTTTGGGGTATATCCACGTTCCGCCGATATCGGTGGCCACTGCATATATTCCGGTTGTGGTGATTGGATGTCTGTTCGGAACAGCGCAGTCCGCGTTTGCCGGACTGATCTTTGGGTTTGGCAGTATGTATAAGGCATCTGCATTGTATGTGATGGCAGATGACCGGCTGTTTTCCCCCTTTCAGAGCGGTGCTCCGTTGGAAAGTCTGATCTTGAGTGTTGGGACCAGACTTCTCTTTGGTGTTCTGACCGGACTGCTTTTTGCCTGGTCCAGAAAACGGAAGCATGCACAGTTTTTTAAGTGCCTGACGGCGTTTATTGCTCCAAAGCTGCACGCGTTTTTGGTTTATACGGCAATGGGAATCTTCTTTCCATCAAGTGGTTTTAGCTGGAAATCCATAGGCTCCATGCGGTTTGATGATATGCTGATCCAGCTGCTTTGTCTGGTCAGTGTACTGTTGGTTGACCGGATCTATCAGAGTGAGGCTGTTACGCGTTACCGGAAAGCGGTGAATCAGCAGGAACAGGACTGGCGCTGGTCATTTCGGAGCGTTGTGGTATTTTGCGGCATGATCCTGTTTGTTTTGTGTATGACAGCGGTTTCTACGATTTATTTTTCTGGCCGAATAAATTATATGCTGACTGCACATCATGTCGTTGTGACTGGTGAGATTCAGCATGATATCCTGCATTTGCAGATCCAGTTTCTTACAGCGATGCTGGCGCTGAACTTCATTATTCTGATGGCCGCCCTGCTGATGTACCGGTATATGAAATACAAAGAGTATGCAGGGCAGATGGACAGCCTGACCGGCGTTATGGGACGGAGGCTTTTTCTGAACCAGTGCAGGAGAATCCAGGCAGACTCGGAGACGGGGACAAGGGGCTGGTTCCTGTTTCTGGATGTGGACCGCTTTAAACAGGTGAATGATACCTTTGGACATCCGACCGGGGACAAAGTGCTTCGCCGGTTTGCCCAGGTGCTGGAAGATGCAGTTGCTGACTGTGGCATTGTCGGCCGGGTCGGCGGAGATGAATTTGCGGTGATGATCAGCCGGGAACTGGAACGGGCGGAGCTGGAGAAAATGCTGAGCCGGTTTTTACGGGATATTACCGAAATTTCACCGGATATTTCAGTGGGCAGCAGCATCGGAGCGTACCATTTTCTGTTTCCACATGACATAACAGAGCTTTTGACAGAGACCGACGCTGCGCTCTATGAAGCGAAAGAAAGCGGAAGAGGATGTTTTGTCATTCATGAGGATACCGAAGCGGTTACGTAATGTGCGAATATTGCCGTTGTGCGCGCGCAACAACACGAATTGTGAAAAATGAACAATAGAGGATGAAAAATAAGTTGACATGTCGTCAAAATCATGGTAACATGAGGATAACATGATTTGAATAGCAACAGATTGGGTTGTTACTGTACGGCAGGCAAGACCAATTCTGAACGATATTTTGTGTGGCAGATATTTGTTCAGAATTGGTTTTTTTATTTCTTTTATATTGCCTGATAATATAAAAACAGATTAGATCGTTGAAGACCGGCTGGTACTGATGGGGACAAGTATGAAAATTGAAAAAGTGATTAACAACAACGTGGTCAGTGCCCTGGAAGACGGACGGGAAGTGGTCGTTATGGGAAAGGGCATTGGCTTCCAGCTCCGGGCTGGCATGGATATTCCAAACGAGCTGATCGAGAAGGTATTCCGTCTCGACAATCCGGGGATTATGGATCAGTTCAAGAGCCTGGTCCAGAAGCTTCCGCCGGAGCGGCTCCAGATTTCCGCAGAGGTGATCCAGTATGCAAAAGGTGTTATGAATAAAAAACTGAATCATAATATTTATCTCACGCTGACGGATCATATCAATTTTGCAATCGAGCGGTATCAGAAGAAGATGCTGTTTGGCAATCCGCTTCTGCGGGAGGTTCGTACCTTTTACAGGGAAGAGTACCTGATTGGCACTTTTGCGCTGGATCTGATCGAGCGCAGGCTGGGCATTGCTTTTCCGGCCGATGAAGCAGCTTCCATCGCCCTTCATATTGTGAATGCGGAGTATAACACCCGCATGCGTGACACCATTGACATGACAAAGATCATTCAGGATGTCCTTAAATTAGTGGGAGATTATTTTCATATAGAGCTGGATGAAACATCCACGAGCTACGAGCGCATGATCACGCATCTGCGTTTTCTGGCACACCGGATCTACAGCGGAGAGTCACTGGATGACGGAGCCGGTCTGGAAGAATTTCATGCCATGATCCGGCAGATGTATCCGGAGGAATACGCCTGCAGCAGAGGTGTGAAGGAGTTTATCTGGCAGACCTACGGCCATGAAGTGTCGGAGGAAGAGGTATCCTATCTGTCTGTTCATATCCGACGGGTTAGAAATTGCAGTCCGCAGGCTTAAGAAAAACGCTGTCACAGGGGGAGTGCATCGGCGGCATGCAGAAAACACAGACGGAAATGGATGGCAGAAAAAAGAAAGGGGAAGGGCGTTATGTTTCAGACACTGAAAAAAATGTTTGGAGGGAAAAAGGAGGCGGCTGAGGTATTATCACCGGTATCCGGTTCAGTAGTTCCGCTGAGCGAAGTGAATGATCCTGCCTTTGCGCAGGGGATTCTTGGAAAGGGTGTGGCTGTGAAGCCGTCTGAAGGAGAATTCAGGGCACCGCTTTCCGGTGAGGTCACAGTGATGTTCGACACCGGACATGCCGTCAGCATCAGGGGAGATAACGGTGCTGAAGTCATTGTTCATATCGGGCTGGATACAGTGCAGTTAAAGGGACAGCATTTTACGGCCCATGTAAAGCAGGGAGACCGCGTTCAGGCCGGAGATCTTCTGATCACGGCAGATTTAGAGCAGATCCGTGCAGCCGGATACGATGTGATCACGCCGGTCCTCATCTGCAATACACCGGATTTTCCGGATATGGTCTGTCACACCGGTATGCAGGTAAAGCCGGCTGATCCGATCATTACCTTATGATTATGAAAAGAACGGAGTGAGGAGATACGAGCTGTATTACGGTCAGACTTCAGGATCCGGAGGGACTTCATGTCCGCAATGCTGCGAGGATTTTTGCGGCAGCAGGAGACCTGAATGCAAAGATCCGGCTTTGCTTAGGGGAGAAGACAGCAAGGGCGGATCACATCCTGGAACTGATGGCCATGGAGGCCAGAGCCGGAGATTTTATTGAAATCCAGGCGTGTGGCGAAGATGCAGAGCAGGCAGTAAAGAGAATTGCGCAGATTCTGCAGAAGTGAGCTGGCAAATCGACTCTTTCATGGCTGTTGTTATATGCAAATGTGATTTGAATCCATTGGGGAATGGTTCAAATAAAGAAAACGCCGAGAGGCGAAAAAAGAAAGGGGTTTTACATTATGATGAAGTTTTTCCAGAGATTGGGCAAAGCTTTGATGCTTCCGGTAGCATGTCTTCCGGTATGCGGTATCCTGATGGGAATCGGATACATTCTGGCACCTGCGGCAATGGCAGGTGAGGTTCAGGGCTTCACGGCAGGAGGCCTGAGTTATTCCATCGGTCTGTTCCTGATCAAGGCCGGCGGAGCGCTGATCGACAATATGTCCTGGCTGTTTGCAATTGGTGTTGCAGTCGGCATGGCAGATGACAGTGATGGTACAGCAGGTCTGGCAGGCCTGGTTTCCATGTACATGATCACTACGCTCTTAAGCAGCGGTTCCGTTGCCGGTATCACCGGTCACGAGGCAGCTCCGGCGTTCGGCAAGATCGTGAACCAGTTCGTTGGTATTGTTTCCGGTCTGATCGGTGCGAACTGCTACAATAAGTACAAATCCGTAAAGCTTCCGGATGCGCTGGCATTCTTCAGCGGCAAGCGTGCAGTTGCGATCTTCACCGCACTGTATTCTATCGTGGCAGCACTTGTTCTGTTCTTTGTATGGCCGTTAGTTTACGGTGCACTGGTTACTCTGGGTGAGACCTTTATCGGCATGGGCGCTCTGGGTGCAGGTATCTATGCATTCTTCAACCGTCTGCTGATCCCGTTCGGTCTGCATCATGCACTGAACTCTGTATTCTGGTTCGATGTAGCCGGAATCAGTGATTTAAGTAATTTCTGGGGCAACACCGGTGTTTACGGACAGACAGGTATGTACATGACCGGTTTCTTCCCGTTCATGATGTTTGGTCTTCCGGCAGCCTGCCTGGCTATGTATCAGACTGCAAAACCGGCTAAAAAGAAAATGGTATACGGACTGCTTGCATCCGCAGCATTCTGTTCCTTCTTTACCGGCGTAACCGAGCCGATCGAGTTCTCTTTCATGTTCCTGGCTCCTGGTCTGTATGTGGTACATGCTCTGTTAGCCGGTATCACCGCTGGTATTACCGTAGCACTTCCGATCCGTGCAGGCTTCTCCTTCTCCGGCGGTGCGGTAGATATGGTACTTAGCTCCTTCACTCCGCTGGCACAGAATCCGTGGCTGCTGATTCCGGTTGGCCTGGCTGTCGGCGTGATCTACTATGTAGTATTCCGTGTTGTTATCGTTAAGTTCAATCTGAAGACTCCGGGTCGTGAGGATGATGACGCAGATGAAACTCAGGTGAAACTTGCAAACAATGACTTTACTCAGGTAGCAAAGATCGTTCTGGAAGGCGTAGGCGGTCCGGAGAACGTAGCTTCTATCGATAACTGCATCACCAGACTTCGTCTGGAGATCAAGGATTACACGAAGGTGGATGAGAAACGGATCAAATCCGCAGGCGTTGCAGGCGTGATGCGTCCGAGCAAGACCTCCGTTCAGGTCATCATCGGAACCCAGGTACAGTTTGTGGCAGATGAATTCAAAAAGCTTTGCAAATAGCAGAGTCCTCCCTGGTTCCAAACCATAGATATGCGAAAGGGCTTTCCCCGGTACGGGGAAGGTCCTTTTGCGCGTATCTGGAAAAACGGAAAAAGTTTTGCTTTGCTTCACAGAACGGTCATATTCTTCTGGTAAGATGAAATACAATTGCAGATAGAAAGAAGAGGGCGATATTTATGAAACTCAGACAGGGAGAAATGAAGAAAACCATGAAGGGCATTCTGGCAGGAGCATTTCTGCTGGCTGCTGGAAGCGCGGCTGTTTTTGCGGTTGGCACCGAGACAGAGCTTAAGGCTTACGCGGCCGAATGGCAGCAGGCAGAAAACGGAGACTGGACTTACAAAGAAGACGATGGCAGCCTGGCATCCGGCTGGCAGAAGATAGACGGTGTCTGGTATGACCTGGATGCGGAAAATGGGGCGTGGAACAGCCATCCGTCCCTGGATGAGACTTCCGTCTGCTATCTGGTGGAGAATGCGGTAAACCGTGCCGGCTGGTTCAACAGGGAAATTTCTGAGGATATTGTGCTGCATTACCGGGTAGACAGCAAAAACCAGTACAAATATACCGTTGTAGTTCAGGAAGAGAGCCGCCCGGATGAGATTGGAAGCACCTTAAAAACCTTTGAGGTCGACAGACGGACCGGAACAGCCAAGGATGTTTCCACGAAGATCGTATTGGATCTGTATGAATAGAACTTACAAAAACTAAGTTTTAAAAAAAAAGAATTAATTTTACTTATGACATTTCCTGCATTATAATATGATTATCAACAAGGAGTTAAAGCATTGCAGGTTCGTGCAAAACCGCAGTGCGAGACGAAGAAGGAGGAAATGTATGGCACGTTTGTATGTCAAGATCAAAGACCAGGATAACGTTGTTGTAGCTGTTCAGGATCTGAAGGCCGGCACCGAGATCATGGAAGGTCTTGTGACCAATCAGGACATTCCGCAGGCTCATAAGATTGCTCTGTGCGATATCCCGGCAGGCGGAGAGATCATTCGTTACGGCGTTGTTCTCGGCTATGCGATCAACGATATCAAGAAGGGTGACTGGATCAATGAGCATATGCTGGATCTCCCGCAGAGCCCGTCTGTAGATGATATGGAGTACGGCACCAACCTGGTACCGGTGGAGGATCTTCCGATGCCGACCAGAACCACCTGGATGGGTTACCGCAATGCCGAGGGTCCGGCAGGCACCAGAAACCTTCTGGGAATCGTAACCACGGTTCAGTGTGCGGCTGGCGTATTAAAGGTAGCAGTAGAGCGCATTAAGAAGGAGCTGCTTCCGAAGTATCCGAATGTAGATGGTGTGGTAGCAGTTACCCATCCGTATGGCTGTGGTGTTGCGATCAACGCACCGTTAGCATATATCCCGATCCGCGCGATCACCAATGTCATCCGTCATCCGAACTTTGGCGGTGAGATCATGGTAGTAGGCCTTGGCTGTGAGAAGCTGACCTATGACCGCGTGCTTCCGCCGGAGGATATCACCCCGGAGAACGTTCTGACTCTTCAGGACTACGCTGGTCATGACGCTATGATGAACGCAATTCTGGAAATGGCAGATAAAAAGCTGCAGAAGCTGAACAAGAGAACCCGTGAGGAGCTTCCGTTAAGCGACCTGCTGATCGGTATGCAGTGCGGCGGCAGTGACGCATTCTCCGGTATCTCCGCTAACCCGAGTGCAGGTTACGCAGCAGATATGCTGGTTCGTGGCGGCGCTACCGTTATGTTCAGTGAGGTTACCGAGGTTCGCGACGGCGTTCACATGCTGGCAGCACGCTGCCCGGATGCCCACACCCGTGACCGTCTGGCAGAGGAGATGAAATGGTACGACAAGTACCTTGCAGAGGGCGGCGTAGGCCGTGACGCAAACCCGACTCCTGGCAACAAGGCAGGCGGACTTGCGAATATCGTAGAGAAAGCAATGGGAAGTATCGCAAAGAGCGGTACCAGCCAGATCGTGGAAGTACTTTCCCCGGCTCAGAAGCCGACCAAACATGGCCTGATCTATGCAGCTACCCCGGCCAGCGACATCGTCTGCGGACCGAGCCAGGTTGCAAGCGGTATCGGCCTTCAGGTATTCATGACCGGACGCGGAACTCCGTATGGACTGGATATCAGCCCGGTTATCAAGGTCTGCAGCCGTAACGAGTTAAAGAACCACTGGTTCGACATGATCGACATCTCTGCCGGTGATGTGGCTACCGGTGAGAAAACCATCGCAGATGTCGGCCAGCAGATCTTCGACATGATCCTGGATGTGGCAAGCGGAATCAAGCAGCCGTACAGCGATCAGCACGGATTCCACAACGACATGTGCATCTTCAACCCGGCACCGATAACCTGATCCTGCCGGAAAAAGCAAATTAAATTCAAAATTCAGAGAGGACTGCCCCCGGATGGGGTGGTCCTCTTTTATAGCTTTCAAAATAAAAAACCCGGAAGAAGCCGCTCATACGGCTTTTTCCGGGTTTTTTACAGATTCAGATTATTTTATTTGGTCTCGTTTTTCTTAAGCTCAGCCATCTTCATTGCGCGAACCTTAAGCGGCAGTCCGAACAGGGTGATGAAGCCGTCTGCATCGTGGTGATCGTAAAGATCGCCGGTGGTGAAGGATGCCAGGGACTCGCTGTATAAGGAGTACGGAGAAGTAGTACCAGCTTTGATGATGTTGCCCTTGTACAGTTTGAATTTGACTTCACCGGTTACATACTCCTGAGTGGAGGTTACGAATGCGCGGATTGCGTCGCACAGCGGGGTGAACCATTTGCCCTCGTAAACAACCTGAGCCAGCTTGTCGCCCATCTCTTTCTTGACTTCCATGGTAGCACGGTCAAGAACCAGCTCCTCCAACTGCTTGTGAGCCTCCATGAGGATAGTTCCGCCAGGAGTCTCATAAACGCCGCGGGACTTCATGCCTACAACACGGTTCTCAACGATATCTACGATACCGATGCCGTGTTTGCCGCCGAGGGTGTTCAGCTTGCAGATGATGTCAGCAACCTTCATCTGCTCGCCGTTTACGCTGGTCGGAACACCTTTCTCGAAGGTCATGGTAACGTACTCACCCTCATCCGGTGCTTTCTCCGGGGTATTGCTTAATACCAGAAGGTGATCGTAGTTCGGCTCGTTTGCCGGATTCTCTAACTCCAGGCCCTCATGGCTGATGTGCCATAAGTTACGGTCACGGCTGTAGCTGCTGTCTGCTGCAAACGGAAGATCGATGCCGTGCTGCTTGCAGTATTCAATCTCATCTTCACGGGACTGCAGAGTCCAGATATCAGTCATACGCCACGGAGCGATGATCTTGATGTCCGGAGCCAGTGCCTTGATGCCCAGCTCGAAACGGATCTGGTCGTTGCCCTTGCCGGTAGCGCCGTGGCAGATGGCAACTGCGCCCTCTTTTCTGGCAATCTCAACGAGGCGTTTCGCGATGGCCGGACGGGCCATGGAGGTACCTAACAGGTACTTGTTTTCATAGGTGGCGTTTGCCTGTACGCACGGAACGATGTAGTTCTCAGCGAAATCATCTACCAGATCTTCAATGTATAATTTGGAAGCGCCGGAGAGCTTTGCTCTCTCCTCTAAGCCATCCAGCTCATTTCCCTGACCGCAGTCGATGCAGCAGCAGACAACATCGTAATCGAAATGCTCCTTTAACCACGGGATAATTGTGGTGGTATCCAGACCGCCGGAATATGCAAGAACAACTTTCTCTTTCATCTCAAAATCCTCCTTGAGTAGTCTATAAAAATGGTTTTTCAAATTTGCGTTGTCATGTAAGACCTCATAAATATACAACAGTTTCTCGGATTATGCAAGAGTTAATTGCATATTTTTCAAAAAAACATTGCATAATATGCATATGTGGTGTATAATTATGAAATCTCGCAGGGGAACCGTGCGCATCATTTTGTACATGGATCCCTGAGAATATTTATAAACCGCAGGAGGAACGGCTATGATCAAGGCTGGAATTATCGGTGCGACCGGCTACGCTGGAGCGGAGCTGGCACGTTTGTTACTTCAGAGAGAGGATGTGGAAATCGTATGGTACGGTTCCAGAAGTTATGTGGGCGAAGATTTCGCTTCTATATATAGAAACACAGCACATGCTGTAAACGAGCCGTGCAAGGATGATGACATGGCAAAGCTGGCAGAGATCGCGGATGTGATCTTCACCGCAACGCCGCAGGGCTTCTGCGCATCCCAGGTGACCGAGGACATCTTATCCAAAACAAAGATTATCGATTTAAGCGCGGACTTCCGTATTAAAGATGTAGATGTTTATGAGAAATGGTACAAGATCAAACACGCAACCCCGCAGTTCATTGGTGAGGCAGTCTACGGACTTCCGGAGATCAACCGGGAGAAAATCAAGGGCGCAAGACTCATCGCGAATCCGGGCTGTTACCCGACCTGTTCCTTCTTAAGTACCTATCCGCTGGTAAAGGAAGGCATTATCGATCCGAATACCATTATCATTGATGCCAAGTCCGGTACTTCCGGCGCAGGCAGAAGCGCAAAGGTTCCGAGCCTGTTCTGTGAGGTCAACGAGAGCATGAAAGCTTACGGCGTGGCCGGACACCGCCACACTCCGGAAATCGAGGAGCAGTTATCCTACGCGGCGGGAAAGCCGGTGACCATCAGCTTCACTCCGCATCTGGTTCCGATGAACCGCGGCATTCTGGTAACTGCTTACGCATCTCTGGTAAAGGATGTGACCACGGAAGAGGTAAAGGCCATCTACGACAAGTATTATCAGAATGAATACTTTGTACGCGTTCTGGAGCCGGGACTCCCGCCGGAGACCCGCTGGGTAGAGGGCAGCAACTTTGCGGATGTATCCTTTAAGCTGGATCCGCGAACCAAACGTGTTGTTATGATGAGTGCTATCGACAATATGGTAAAAGGAGCAGCCGGACAGGCCATGCAGAACATGAACCTGCTGTTCGGACTGCCGGAGAATACAGGACTCAAACAGATTCCGGTATTCCCGTAAATAGGAAAGAGAAAGTAAAAGGGCCGGAGGCGAAAGCCTGAGCTTCTGACCGGGAAAGGAAGCAGCACATGGCAGGAACCATGAGTATTTTAGTCCGGGAGATGACCCTGGCAGATTATGATAAGGTATATGAGCTCTGGATGAGCATTCAGGGCTTTGGAATCCGTTCCATCGATGATTCCAGAGAGGGCGTGGAGCGGTTCTTAAAGCGCAATCCCACCACCAGCGTGGTGGCAGAGCAGAATGGCCGCATTGTGGGCGCTATCCTGTGCGGACATGATGGAAGAACCGGATTCTTCTACCATGTGTGCGTGGCGTCCGATTACCGGCAGCATGGCGTGGGGCACCGCATGGTGCATTTTGCCATGAAAGCGCTTCAGGCGGAGGGTATCAACAAGGTGAGTCTCATCGCCTTCAAATCCAACGAGGCCGGCAATGAGTTCTGGCACAACGTCGGCTGGGTGGAACGCAGTGATGTAAACTATTATGATTTCGTATTGAACGAAGAGAACATTACCAATTTTATTAAATAAGAGGAAGACGGTATGTATACAGTAATTGAGGGCGGCGTAACCGCAGCAGCAGGATTTCAGACCGCATCTACAGCGGCAGGAATCAAATACAAAAACAGAAAAGACATGGCAATGATCTACAGCGAGAAACCATGTAAGGCAGCTGGTACCTTTACCACCAACATTGTAAAGGCAGCTCCGGTCAAGTGGGACCAGAAAATCGTAAAGGAATCTGAGTACGCGCAGGCGGTTGTTATCAACGCGGGCATCGCAAACGCATGTACCGGCGCTGAGGGCATGGGCTACTGCGCAGAAACCGCCCAGGCAGCTTCCGCGGCACTGAAGGTTCCGGAGAGCGCCGTTTTAGTGGCATCCACCGGCGTTATCGGCATGCAGCTTCCGATGGATAAGTTAAAAGCAGGCATCGCGGCCATGGCCCCGGAGCTTTCCGGCACCATCGAGAGCGGTACTGAGGCAGCCAAATCCATCATGACCACCGATACCAGAAAGAAAGAGGTCGCTGTTCAGTTTGAAATCGGCGGCAAGACCGTAACCGTAGGCGGCATGTGCAAGGGCTCCGGCATGATCCATCCAAATATGTGCACCATGCTTTCCTTTGTTACCACCGACATTGCCATTTCCAGGGAGCTTCTGCAGGAGGCTCTGAGCGCGGATGTGAAAGATACCTATAACATGATTTCCGTAGATGGCGATACCTCCACCAACGATACCTGCCTGGTTCTGGCAAACGGCATGGCTGGCAACGCTGAGATCACCGAGAAGAACGCAGATTACGAGGAGTTCTGCAAGGCATTAAACTATGTCAATGAGACTCTGGCAAAGAAGATGGCCGGAGACGGCGAGGGCTGTACCGCTCTGTTTGAGGTAAAGGTTATCGGAGCGGAGAGCAAGGCGCAGGCTGTGACCCTTTCCAAATCCATCATCACCTCCAGCCTGACCAAGGCAGCAATCTTCGGACATGACGCAAACTGGGGCCGTATCCTCTGTGCCATGGGTTACTCCGGAGCACAGTTCGATCCGGAGAAGGTAGACCTGTTCTTTGAGAGCGCTGCAGGCAGCATGCAGATCATCAAGGATGGCGTGGCACTGGATTACAGCGAGGAGCAGGCAACCAAGATCCTTTCCGAGCCGGAGGTGACCGCCATTGCCGATGTGAAGATGGGCAATGCGTCCGCAACCGCATGGGGCTGCGATTTAACATTTGATTATGTAAAGATTAACGCAGATTATAGATCTTAAGCACTGCGGATTCTGGCAGACAGGAGCGAAACATGCAGAGCAAGGTACGGACTGCGTCTGAGGCTGCGTAGTCCGGGGAGAGGAGACGATTATGAAAAATTCCGAGATTACTGAGTTACAGAAAGCGGAGGTCCTCATTGAGGCACTTCCTTATATCCAGCGTTTCAACCGCAAGATCATTGTTGTCAAATACGGTGGCAGTGCCATGGTGGATGAGCAGTTAAAACACCAGGTCATCCAGGATGTGGTACTGCTTAAGCTGGTTGGCTTCAAGCCGATCATCGTGCACGGCGGCGGCAAGGAAATCAGCCGCTGGGTCAACAAGGTAGGCATGGAGCCGCACTTTGTAAACGGCCTGCGTGTGACTGATGAGCCGACCATGGAGATTGCGGAGATGGTTCTGAATAAGGTGAACAAGAGCCTGGTACAGCTGGTGAACGAGCTGGGTGTGAAAGCAGTCGGCATCAGCGGCAAGGACGGTATGCTGCTCCGCTGTGAGAAGAAGCTTTCCAAGGGCGAGGACATTGGCTTTGTAGGCGAGATCACCAAGGTAGACCCGCAGATCATCTACGATCTGTTAGAGAAGGATTTCCTTCCGATCATCTGCCCGATCGGTTCTGATGAGCATTACGCAAGCTACAACATCAATGCAGATGATGCGGCCTGTGCCATTGCCCGTGCCGTAAACGCAGAGAAGCTGGCATTCCTGACGGATGTAGAGGGTGTTTACCGTGACTTTGAGGACAAGAGCTCCTTGATTTCCGAGATGACCGTAAAAGAGGCACAGGACTTCGTGAACAGCGGAAGCCTGGGAGGCGGCATGCTGCCGAAGCTGCAGAACTGCATTGATGCCATCGAGAACGGCGTATCCCGGGTACATATTCTGGACGGACGTATTGCACACTGTCTGCTTCTGGAAATCTTTACTAACCGTGGTATCGGTACCGCGATCTACAAGGATGGCGATGCGCGGTACTTCCATGAGGAAGAAAAATAAGGTTTGCGAAAAGAGGAGAAATACAAATGGAAAAACAGCAGTACATTGACCGTGCAGAGCACGCATTATATAAAGTTTACAACCGTTTTCCGGTGGTTTTTGACCATGGCGAAGGCGTAAAGCTGTATGACACGGACGGACAGGAATACCTGGATTTTGGCGCAGGCATTGCTGTTATGGGACTGGGATATAGCTGTGACGAAGTGAAAAACGCAGTGAAGGAGCAGATGGACAAGCTTCCTCACATCTCCAACCTGTTTTACAATGAGCCGGCCATCAGTGCCGGTGAGAAGCTTCTGGCCGTATCCCAGATGGACAAGGTATTCTTCACCAACAGCGGTACCGAGGCCATTGAGGGTGCGTTAAAGATCGCGAAGCGTTATGCCTACAACAAGGGCATGGATCCGGATTACGAGATCATTGCCATGAAGCATTCCTTCCACGGCAGAAGCCTGGGAGCCCTTTCTTTAACCGGAAATGACCACTACCAGGAGCCCTTCGCTCCGCTGATACCGAATATCAGATTCGCGGAGTTTAATAATCTGGACAGCGTGAAGGCACTGTTCTCCGATAAGACCTGCGCCGTTATCATGGAGACCATCCAGGGTGAGGGCGGCATTTATCCGGCGACCGAGGAGTTTATCAAAGGTGTGCGTGCCCTTTGCGATGAGCATGATGCCCTTCTGATGTTAGATGAGATCCAGTGCGGTATGGGCCGCAGCGGCGAGATGTTCGCATGGCAGGACTACGGCGTGAAGCCGGATGTCATGACTACTGCAAAGGCTCTTGGCAATGGTACTCCGGTCGGCGCGTTCCTGGCCTGCGGCAAGGCAGCAACCGCCATGGTACCGGGTGACCACGGAACCACCTACGGCGGCAACCCGCTGGTATGCGCGGCAGCCAACGCAGTTCTGGATGTATTTAAAGAGAAAAATATCGTTGGCCATGTCAAAGAGGTTGGCGCTTATCTCTATGAGAAACTGGAAGAGCTGGTGGCAGAGTATGACTGCGTCATCGCCCACCGAGGCAAAGGCCTGATCCAGGGCCTGGAGTTCAATTCCGCAGTCGGACCGGTTGTCACCAACGCTCTGTTAGAGCAGCATCTGGTACTCATCAGCGCCGGTGCCAACATCATCCGCTTTGTTCCGCCGCTTGTCATTGAGAAGGCAGATGTGGATGAGATGGTTGTGAGACTGAAGGCAGCGATTGAAGCTGTGATGAAATAAAAATGACAGAAAAAACATAAAAATGAAGCCAGTGGTCTGGAAACTGCATAGGTGCTGCAATTTCCGGGCTGCTGGCTTTATTGCTATATATTGACAGGGTGGGCAGGTGACAGATATAATCAGGAAGAGGATTGAGCCACCGTTTCCAGATAACGGCGGTGACAGGCTGAAACGAAGGAGGAGACTATTTTGAAGATTGCCGCATTTGAAGTGCGCCCGGATGAGAAAACATCGTTTGCCCGCTGGGCAAAGGCGTATAACGTGAAAGTGAAAGAGTACAGCGAGATTCCGTCTCTTGAGAATGCAGATCTGGCGGCAGGATGCGAGGGGGTTACGTTTCTTGGCCAGGGAAAAATTAACCGGGAACTTTTGGCGGAATATAAAAAACTTGGCGTAAAGTGCGTCTCTACCCGCACCATTGGCAGTGACCATATTGATCTGGAAGCCGCAAGGGAGCTTGGGATTCTGGTCTGCAACGCGAATTACGCGCCGGACAGCGTGGCAGATTTCACGATCATGATGATGCTGATGTGCTTACGCCAGTATAAGCAGGCCTTCTGGCGTGGATATGTCAATGATTTTTCTCTGGCAGGACTGGAAGGAAGAAATTTAAGCGCCATGACGGTGGGCGTTATGGGAACCGGTCGTATTGGCCATCGGGTCATTCAGGATTTGCAGGGATTTGGCTGCCGCATTCTGGCGTATGATGTTTATCAGAACGCGGAAGTGGCAAAACTGGCAGAGTATACAGATCTGGACACCCTGTATAAAGAGAGCGACATCATCACTCTTCATATGCCGCTGCTTCCATCCACTCATCACATGATCAATCAGGAGAGCATTGCAAAAATGAAAAAGGGCGTGATTCTGGTCAACTGCGCCCGCGGCGGCCTGACGGATACGGAGGCGCTGATTGAAGGAATCGAATCTATGCAGATCGGCGCTCTGGGCATGGACACCGCGGAGGGGGAGGAAGGCATCATCCACTGCGATCGCAGAAGCGACATCATCGCGAACCGCAACTGGTTTTACCTTCATCAGTTCCGCAATGTCATCATGACCCAGCACATGGCATTCTACACCGAGCAGGCTGTAGACAGCATGGTACAGTGCGGCATTGAGGGAATCGTGAAAATGGCAGAAGAGGGAACGTATCCCACTATGCTGGATTAATTGTCCATGCGATTCAAAGACAGAATAACGGATGGAGGATACCCATGGTTTACAATATGGATTTTCTGATTGCGGCAATGGTAATATTGCTGCTGATCCTGTGGAATTTTCTGGGGCAGAAAAGAGCAGATGATCTGAACAACCAGATATTCCTTTTCTTTGCAGTCCTTGGAATTCTGGATGTGGCAGCGGAGCTGCTCAGCAATTATTATATTTCATTGGGAGGTGGAGATTTCGTCCTGGAAGCAATAGTGGCGACGACCGTCTTTTATCTGTTTCAGGCCCTGCTTCCGTTTACCCTGATCTGCTACATTGTAACGCTGCATGACAACAAGATGATTTCCGCAAAAAAAAATGCTGCTGTCCGGCCTGGCTACGTTTCTTCTGATCGGTCTTGTTCTGATCAACCCGTTTACGGAAAAGCTGTTTTATTTTGACCTGGCAGAAGGATATGTGGAAGGACCCTGGTATAAGCTGATGTATTACAGTGCCATCTGTCATATGGCAGCAGCCTTTATCCGCATTATGGATGAGTTTGGAATCTCGCATGACTGGATCCAGTTTGAGATCACGGAAACCGTTGCGACAGAATATAACGGAAGCATCAAAAAGGTCGCAGATGACTTTACGGCAGCCGGGGGCCGTCTTTGCCTGGATGATTTCGGCTCCGGATATGCGAACCTGAATACGGTGATGCAGCTTCCGTTTTCCTCGATCAAGCTGGACCGTTCTCTTCTTTTTGATATCTGCAGCGATGAAAAACGGGCTCAGTTTTATCAGAGTGTGGTGGAAATCTTCCAGAGGATGAATTACAGGATCGTGGCAGAGGGGGTAGAAACGGAAGCGGAAATGAGACTGCTGAGCAGCTGGAATGTGGATATGATCCAGGGCTACTATTTCTCAAAACCGCTTCCGCAGAAGGAACTTCTGGAATTGTTAAAGCAGAGTTATGCTTAAGAATACTTGTTATTCTTTGAGTGCAGCAGCAGCCTCGCTCTGGATCTCATCAGAAAGAATGGAGGTGCAGTGCGGGCAGCGTGTTGCCGCGATGGCAATCTTGGTTTTGCAGTACGGGCATTCTTTTTCGGTCGGCTTTGCAGGCGGTGCCGGTTTCTTGTACAGCTTGTTCAGCTGGCGGATGACAAGGAACACGACAAAGGCCATGATCAGGAAATTGATCAGCTGGGTTGTGAACAGACCGTACGCAATGACGGAAGTCTGCTCTTTGGCGGCCTCCAGGGTTGCGTAATGCTCGCCATTTAAGGCAATGAACATATTGCTGAAGTCAATTTTTCCAGTGATGAGGCTTAATGCCGGCATGACAACATTTTCAACCAGAGAGGTGATCAGGCTGTTGAACGCGCCGCCGATGATCACAGCGACTGCCATGTCGATCATGTTGCCTTTCAACGCGAAGGCCTTGAATTCTTCCAGAATCTTTTTCATAGGTAGTCCCCCTTACATAATCGATTAAAAACAGTATAGAATTTGCGGCGGAAAATGTCAAGATTGGGTCGGACTTTCGTTCAGATAAAGACGGAAGCATAAAAAATGCTATCTTCATGGCGAAATTCGGCCACACCCTGATGACGCTGCGCAATGGCCCGGACCGAAGCGGTTCCGGTGCCAAAGCCCTCGTGTTTGGTGGAACGGAATTGGTCGTTTTCTTCGATGGGAGCGCTGCAGCAGGTATTGTCTACAGCCAGTGCAATATGCCCGCGTTCTTCTCGGGCGCGGATGCGGATAAAAGGAGCGGTGTCCGTGCAGTCCCGGCAGGCATCCAGTGCATTTTCCAGGAGATTACCGAGAATGGAACATAATTCCGGTTCATTGATGGAAAGCTGCTTTGGAAGCTCAAGACGAACGGAAAAGTCAATTCCGGCTTTGCGTGCTTCTTCCCCATAATAGCAGACAATGGTATTGACTGCATAATTTTCGCACCAGGTCCGGCCGGTGTCTGGGGGAAGCGTCATGCGGTACTGTTCGATATACGATTTCAGATCCTCGGTTTTCCCGCTGCTCAGATAATGGTCGATCACATTTAAATGCTGACGCAGGTCATGCCGCGCCTGGCGGACGGTTTCCATATGTCTGGAAAGCTGCTGATACTGCGTGCGCTGGATGGCCAGGAGCGTTTCCTGCTGGGCCGCCCGTTCTTTGAGCACGGTCTGCTGGCGGATGATATCAAATGCTTCCAGAAGAATGGAATAGACCAGGACCGTCATGAGCAGCAGCCATATCCTTGTCAGAATAAAACGTGGGGTGCGGACCACATCAATACTCAAATCAAAATTGTGAACGCAGATAATAAAAGTGCCCGAAAATGGAAGAAACCAGGCCTTGTGCCAGAATGCGGGACTGTCTACCTGAAAAACCCGTTCCCTGGCATTTTTCATGAATCTGAGTCCCAGGGGGAGCGTGAAAAACAGAAAGACAAAGATAATCAGCATACTTTCATTGTGAAGTGAATAAAACGTTAGATCCGAACCGGAAAAGAACCAGCTTTCCAGAAAAAAGCAGATTCCGCGAAGTGTGACCATATAGTTAAAAATGAAAAAGCACAGGAAAAGCAGTTTCCATGCATTGGCTTTTACACATAAAAAGTAGAGGCTTAGGCAGACCACGGCAAAGATCATATCCGTTATCCGGGTAGGTTTTCCGTGTGCAACAAGATATACATAGCAGGATGACTGGAACAGCTGTCCCAGAAAAATGAAAAACGTAATGCTTTTCAGAGAAAAGCGCAGCTGTTTCCGGAATGGAAACAGTGCCAGGATAAAAAATGGAATCGAGTACAGCGTTTCACAGAGAAAAGCTTTTCCAAATACATGCCAGTTCATAAAGTTATTCCTTTCCGGAGAGAGTCAAACAGATACGCTACAAATGCTTCTTTGGTTTCCTTTTTCTTTCGTCGGCTGCAGAAGATGCATTCACCATTTTTCAGGTGGATGGTACCATCCTCCTGAAAGTCGCCAACCTGTGAAAAATTGAGGAGAAGTCCGCGGCCGCTCATATAGAAGCGTCCGCTCTTGGGAAGCAGGGCCAGAAGTTCTGCAAATGAGAGGCGTGCAGAGATATCTTCTTTTAAAGTATGGATGATCAGCCGGTGATTCTGAGTCTCCGCATACAGAAAATCGTCCAGAAAAATCCGTTTCGCCGAGGTCTGTCCCTGACCAACTGCAGCCTGAATTTCAATATAAGCCGGCTCAGCAAGAAATGTACGGATTTCATCAAGACACCAGGACAGAGCATTTGCATCAACGGGTTTCAGCAGGTAATCAAGGGGATGGACGCGGTAACCCTGCAGTGAATAGTCACGTTCTGAGGTAATAAAAACAAGGGGGATCCGTTCTGCGATGCTGCGCAGTTTTTCAGCAGTTTCAATGCCATTTAAACCGCTCTGATCCAGCATAATATCCATAAAAACCGCATGGTAAAGGCCTGGGCGGAAGTGTTCTAAAAAATCCTCACCGCTTTCATAACAGTCAAAATCTGCCGTCTCGTTATGTTTCTTAAAATTCTCCTGTATCAGCCGGATCAGATGTTCCTGATCCATAGCCAGATCTTCTACAATTGCAAAGTGCATCAACGCAGAAACCTCCATTATCTGTAAGTATAAGCAGAAAGCCAATGACCAATTTGGTCGAGGATTGACCGTTAACGTCGATGTGGTTTTCAGAAATATTCGTATTTAGTATGATTATAATACAAAATTCTCCGAAGAGAAAGTAAATGACAGGACAATAATAAAAAATGATACGAATCATAATGGCAGACATGAGATATGAATAATCCAAAAGGCAGGTGGAGTGATGGTACGGATTGTAATATATGGAGAACATGCGGAAGAGACGGATGGACTGGAAATGATGCTGCGCGCAATCTTAACGGAAAAACAAAGGTGGCCGGTCATCCACACTTATATCGGAAATCTGGAAAACTATCTGCATTTTGTCCGGGGAAATCCATATCTGATCATGCTGGTTTCCGCAAGGGGGGAGAAGGGAGCACAGATTGTTCAGAGAATCCGGGAAAATAATCCTGCCGCCTCTCTGATCTGGCTGTCAGATGAGAAAAACGCGCTGGAGTTCTGGAAACTTCATGCAAATGCTTTTGGGCTCTTTCCGCCAGAGAGGGAGCAGCTGGAGGAAGTTTTGACAGACTGTCTTTCAAGGACGGAGAGGAGACGGTAAACCAAAATAAATCAGCCGGAATATCAATGGTCGGAGGTGCGCATATGCCAAAAACAAAATGGAATCTGAATACCATATACATATCGGAAAGACTG
>ERZ779842.873-NODE-873-length-28610-cov-3.088881_pt1 | contig 28610 bp, 22 predicted proteins | sample MGYA00511095_ERZ779842 | MGnify/ENA primary metagenome ERZ779842 (study PRJEB29588, sample SAMEA2154036) | human gut metagenome | biome: human gut; feature: human-associated habitat; material: faeces | place: Denmark | collected 2008/2010 ... | reverse complement strand
AAAAGAAGGATATTCCACTTCCAGATTTCCAGTACTACTATGATAGGATTCATGCCCCAAACAGTCGAGTAAATATCTCTTACTGCTAATGTTTATGAAATGTTCTGTGAACAGAGAAAAATCTGGCTTTCGATGAAAAAAGATCCGGATTTTGAAGTTGATGGGTATAAGAATTTTATCTTTTTATCAAAAACAACAGGGAGAAATCTGTATCCTGTTAACATCAGGAAAACTCTACAACGAATAGTTAATATGAATGATACCAGAGAAATACAGCTTCCCAATATTTCGCCACACATATTACGCCACACGACATGTACAAGATATGCAGAAGCAGGAATGGATATCAAAACCAATCAGTATTTGCTCGGACAAAGTGATGTAAAAACGACAATAAAAGTATACAACCATGTAGATATGGAAAGAACAAAACGTGAGCTTGCGCGGGTTGAAAAATGGGAAAAAGATAATGCCGATGGTTACACCAAAATTTACACCAATTTGCAGTAATCATATAAAGAGTAGTGTAGATTTATGTGGATATTACACAAAATCATTGTGAAAAACAGCTAAAAAATATACTTGTATGCAGACTTATAATGAGTTATAATGAACAGGAATTTAAGGATAATTCTTCGGGGCGGGGTGTGATTCCCCACCGGCGGTATAGTCCGCGACCCATGGAAACATGGCTGAACCGGTGCGATTCCGGTACCGACAGTATAGTCTGGATGAGAGAAGAGTGCAGCGTGTGTAAGCGTAAAATATAGATTTTCTGATTTTATATCAGGAAAGAAAAAGCACAGAGAGAACACCCCGGAAAGGATTTACTTTCCGGGGTTTTTTTACGCGAGCAACGAGCCAAAGTCCGTGCCTGCACGAGACCTTGGCGACTGCCGCGATAACTTGAGAAACTCGCGAAGCGTGTTTCTCATAGTTTTGTGTCAGGCTGCAGAAACCGGGAATTTCCTTTTGAGAAAGAAAGGAGATTGAAGAAAATGAACAACACAACAACAAAAGCAGCAGAGACTGCAAAAAAGGCCGGAACTACGAGAAATACAGGTGTCAGAACCATGGTGCAGATTGCCATGTTGGCGGCCGTAGCTACTGTTTTGATGCTCTGGGAGGTGCCGCTTCCGTTTATTGCACCGAGTTTTTATAAGATGGACCTGAGTGAAGTGCCGATCATGATCGGGGCGTTTGCGATGGGACCGCTGGCAGCGGCAGTGATCGAACTGATCAAGATTCTGCTGAACTTTGTCCTGAACGGAACAACGACCGCAGGTGTGGGAGAACTTGGTAACTTTATCATGGGATGCGCACTGGTTATGCCGGCTGGCTTTATTTATAAACAGGCAAAAACAAAGAAACATGCAATCATCGGTATGGCAACCGGAATCGTATGCATGGCAGTGGCCAGTGCTCTGGTGAATGGTCTGTTACTGCTTCCGGCTTACGGAAAAGCATTTGGTATGCCGGTGGATACCTTTGTGGAGATGGGAGCAGCCATCATTCCGGCGATCCACAGTCTGACAACGTTCTGCCTTTTCAGCGTTGCACCGTTTAATATTATAAAAGGTATTGTAGTTTCTCTGATAACTCTGGTATTATATAAACATATCAGCCGGTTGTTAAAAGGCTCTCAGGCATAATTGATCCGTCCTGTACAAGGAGCCTCCGACCGGGGTGGGAGGAATACCAGATGGGAAAAATCAATAAAGTAAACAAACAGACAACCAATCCATATCTGAATCTCTATGATCTGGATGTCGTGAATAAAGTAGGACGGGAAGGACACTATTATGTGGCATCCCGGGCGAAGACTGAGGATGACCTGAAACTGAGCCATATCGAAAATAATGATCCGGACGGTGTGGCCATCTACAGTCTCTACGGAGAAAAGAAAGACAGGGTAGTACTGATCCGACAGTTCCGTTATCCGCTGGGTGGTTATGTATATGAATTGCCGGCCGGACTGGTGGATCCGGGAGAGAATTATCACACCGCAGCGATCCGGGAACTGAAAGAAGAGACCGGACTGAAGCTGGAGCCGATCGTGGTGGATGACATATATCAGAAGCCTTATTATACATCCGTCGGTATGACAGATGAGTGCTGCGGAACAGTTTACGGATATGCTTCCGGTGAGATCAGTAAAAAATACATGGAAGACAGCGAAGAAATTGAAGTGGTTCTGGCAGACCGGAAGGAAGTGGCACGGATCATGAAAGAAGAACGGGTAGCGCTTCTGTGCGCCTATATGATGATGCACTTTCTTCACGATGAAGAACCCTTTGCGTTCTTACATGCCAAAGAAAAATAAATCCGTACCAGGTGCATAAAGCGGGTCAGTAGTATTCACGAAAAAGAGACAGAGGAGAAAAAATATTATGGAATACTGGGATATCTACGATGAAAAGAAACAGAAAACCGGCCGTACGATGAAGCGAAACGACTGGAACATGAAACCGGATGAATACCATCTGACGGTGCTTGGTGTGCTGAAACGTCCGGATGGCCGCTATCTGATCACCCAGAGAAAGCTGGACAAAGAATGGGGTGCCGGCTGGTGGGAAGTACCGGGAGGCGGAGTCAACGCGGGAGAAGATTCCAGGGACGCAGTGATCCGCGAGATCCGCGAGGAGACCGGAATTGATGTGAGCCAGGCTGCAGGCGGCTACGCATTTTCCTATAAACGGGTGAATCCGGAGGAAAAAAACAACTATTTTGTGGATATCTACAAATTTATTCTGGACTTTGTGGATAACGATGTGAAAGTACAGCCGGAGGAAGTGGAAGGCTTTAAGATCGCCACACTCGAAGAGATCCGGGCATTTGCCCAGGAAGGGATTTTCCTGCATTATGACAGTATGAAAGAAGTATTCGATTAGAGCGTGTCTGAGAAAATATAAGAAGCAGTTATTTCTGTACATCAGTAAGTGTACAGAAATAACTGCTTTTTCACTTTACCGGAAACTGCTTTTCTGTAAAGTAAAAACACTCTGTGAGGATGCGCACTGCGGCGTATAAGGCAGATGTCGCAGGCGCGGGAATGTGGCAAGACACATTCTTTGTTTCATGCAGGAAAGAACGAACTGTCATCCTGCACAGAAAACAGCTTATGAAGATGGACATGATGGTATCCGGAGGACAGAATCGGTGATGTTGGTAAATACATACAAAAAACAAAGATGAAAATTATGCTTTTTGGCAATGGATTTTTCAGGAAAAAAGATATAAACTCAACTTATGATTAAGATACAATCAAAAGTAAAAAACGAAACTCAATGTATCCACAGAAGAAAAAGATTCATGTGGATAACAGATAACAGAAAAAAGAAAGAGGAGGATATTTACCATGAAATTAACACTGGATGGAATCAAAGATCGTCAGGCATGGGAAAAAGCAGGTATCAAACTGCCGGGGTACGATGTGGAAGCAGTATCGAAGAAAGCAAAAGAAGCACCGGGATGGGTACATTTTGGAATCGGAAACATTTTCCGTGTTTTCATCGGTGGAATTGCAGACGGACTTCTGGAAGAAGGTGTCCTGGATCGAGGCATTACCTGTGTGGAGACCTTTGATTACGATGTGATAGATAAGATCTATAAACCTTATGACAATCTGAGTCTGAGCGTGATCCTGCACGGTGACGGAACCAGAGAATACAAAGTTATGGGAGCACTGGCAGAGGCGGTAAAAGCACAGTCATCCGATCCGGAACAGTGGAACCGTCTGAAGGAAATCTTCAAAGCAAAATCCTTGCAGCTGGTTTCTTTCACGATCACAGAAAAAGGCTATGCCCTGCAGAAAGCAGACGGCGGCTGGTTCCCGTTTGTGGAAGCAGATATCAAGAACGGCCCGGACAGAGCCACCGGAGCAATGGCGGTTCTGACAGCGATGTTATATGAACGTTATAAAGCAGGAAAATATCCGATCGCTTTGGTTTCCATGGACAATTGCTCCAAAAACGGCGCGAAACTGCGGGAGTCTGTACTGACGATGACCGAAGAATGGAAGAAACACGGTTTTGTGGATCAGGATTTTATGGATTATGTGAGTGATGAAAGCATAGTTGCCTTCCCGTGGACGATGATCGACAAGATCACCCCACGTCCAAGTGAACAGATTGCAGAAGATCTGGAAGCGATTGGTGTAGAAGATATGCAGCCGGTGATCACCGGAAAGAAGACCTATATTGCTCCGTTTGTTAATGCGGAGAAACCACAGTATCTGGTCATTGAAGACAGCTTCCCGAACGGTCGCCCGGCACTGGAAAAGGGATTTGGCGTATATATGGCGGACAGAGAAACTGTGAATCTGTCTGAACGCATGAAAGTGACAGTATGTCTGAATCCGGTACATTCTGCCACCGGTCCGTTGGGTGTGGTACAGGGATATGAACTGTTTGCGCATATGTTAAATACAAACGAAGACATGATGAAGATGGCACGGATGATCGCCTACGACGAAGGCCTTCCGGTCGTTCCGAACCCGGGCATCCTTTCCCCGCAGGCATTTGTGGATGAGCTGTTTCATGACCGGTTCCCGAATGAATATCTGGGTGATACCAACATGCGTCTGTCAGTAGATGTATCTCAGATGGTTGGTATCCGCTTTGGCGAAACCATCAAGGCTTATGTAAAGAAATTCGGAGATGCTTCCCGTCTGACTGCTATTCCCCTTGGAATAGCCGGATGGCTGCGCTACATGCTGGGTGTAGACGACAAAGGAAATACATATGAGCTTGCTCCGGATCCTATGAACGAAGAGATTCAGGAACAGTTCAAAGATATCGTGGTTGGAAAACCGGAGACTTTTACGAATCAGCTGAAATCGATTCTTTCCAACGAAAGACTGTTTTTCACAGACCTGTATAAAGACGGTGTGGGAGAAAAAATTGAGACCATGTTCCGTGAGATGCTTGCGGGACCGGGAGCCGTGAAAGCTACGATCCATAAATATGTAAACCAATAAAATAATGAAAAAGAGAAAAGGACTGCTGTTCGGTAGGATATTATTCTGCCGGCAGCAGTCTTTTTGATTGCATTGCATACCAATAATTGGTCCGGTGGATCAATTTTGATTTACACGGGCAATGAGCCAAAGTCCGTGCCTGCACGAAAAACTCGCGGAGAGGGTTTCTCATAGTTCAAGCTGTGTGGATAGGACATCCGGGGAAAAGTAAACGGGAAAAAACTGCTTCCATATATTGTAGTAGAATGAAAAATCGTCAGGAACGGAACATGAATAATCAGAAAACCGGCAACACTTTAAATCTTGCTCTCGATGCCACATCCCGGGAACGGGAAGCATCGATGAATCTGAACGCGGGGTATGAAAAAGAAACACAGAGGTGGAAGCTGATCATTCGTTACTTCGGGGCGGCATCGGAGCTTGAGACGGATGATATTGTTATTACACCCCTTCTTGGAAATTATGGAATTGCAGATATTCCACAGGATCAGATCGAAGGGTTTGCACAGAATCTGGCGGTAGAGTATATCGAAGCACCGAAGAGATTGTATTTTGCTGCATATGAAGGCAGGCAGACTTCCTGTGTGAATCCGGTCCAGAATCAGTTGCCGTATCTGTTTGGCAAAGGGATTCTGATTGCCTGTATCGATTCGGGCGTGGATTATACGCATCCGGACTTTCGGAATGAGGATGGATCCACACGGATCCTGCGGCTGTGGGATCAGTCGATCCCGGGCAATCCCCCCAAAGGGTATCGGATCGGCAGTGAGTACACACAGGAGCAGATCAATCGGGCACTGGAAGCGAATACGATGGCAGAAAGAGAGGCACTGGTTCCAAGTAGAGATACGAGTGGTCACGGGACGGCAGTACTGGGGATCGCAGCGGGAAATGGAAGAGAAAGTCAGGGAACGGAGCGTGGCGTAGCGCCGGAGAGCAGTCTGCTGGTGGTGAAGCTGGGGATCCGGGATCCGAATGGATTTCCCAGAACCACAGAGCTGATGCAGGGGGTGGACTATGCGATCCGTACCGCACAGGAGCTTCAGATGCCGGTGGTGATCAATCTGAGCTTCGGAAACAGTTATGGAGCACATAACGGAACATCTCTGTTGGAAACGTATCTGAATCAGGCGGTTGGGTATGGTCGTGTGACACTCTGTGTGGGAACCGGTAATGAAGGAAATCGGGCAGGGCATACGGCGGGCCGCGTACGACAGGGAGAAAATTATGAGGCAGAACTGGGGATCGGAACTTATGAACCGGCTATGAACCTGCAGATCTGGAAAAACTATCAGGACCAGATGGAGATTTCCCTGGTACATCCGGACGGAACGATTATCGGTCCGCTGGAACAGACGCTGGGAACACAGAGATACCGGCATGCCGGAACACAGCTTCTGATTTATTATGGAAAACCGTCTCCTTACAGCACTTCGCAGGAAATCTACATCGATTTTCTTCCCACAGAAAGTTATATTGACAGCGGCATCTGGCGTATACGTCTGATTCCGCGCCGTATCCTGCAGGGAGAATTCTCCATGTGGCTTCCCGGTGGAAAAACAGTAGGGGAAGCCACCCGCTTCTACCGCCCGACCCCGGAAACCACACTTACGATTCCATCCACCGCGCTGTCTGCCATCTCCGTAGCAGCCTACGATTTCCGCCGCCAGTCCTACGCCGATTTCTCCGGCCGCGGTTACACCCGCCTCCCTGTTCAGATCAAACCGGACCTTGCCGCTCCGGGCGTCGATATCCGTGCACCACGTCCGGGCGGTGGTTATCAGACGGTCACGGGAACCTCCTTTGCAACCCCCTTTGTCAGCGGAGCGGCAGCACTTCTGATGGAATGGGGGATTGTGCGGGGAAATGACCTGTATCTGTATGGGGAGAAGGTGAAGAGCTATCTGATCAACGGAGCAAAACAGCCGCCCGGGGAGACGGAGTGGCCGAATGCGAGAGTGGGATGGGGAGCACTTTGTATAGCTCAGAGCATTCCCAAATAAGTTATACTGCATAGAGATTGATTTCATAAAAATTATATCGTATGATACAATTGTAATTTGAACGAGATATATACGGAGGAATATGCATGGAAAATGAAATAGTATTATTTGAAACAGAAGATCATGAAGTCAAGTTACATGTTCCAGTGGAAAATAATACAGTATGGCTGAACAGAAAGCAACTGGCAGAATTGTTTGGCAGAGATGTTAAGACGATAGGAAAGCATATTAATAATGCTTTAAAGGAAGAGTTGGATAATTCAGTTGTCGCAAATTTTGCGACAACTGCTTCTGATGGAAAAGTATATCAGGTAGAGCATTATAATCTTGATATGATTATATCAGTAGGATATCGGGTAAAATCTCGCAGAGGCGTAGAATTCCGAAGATGGGCAAATGATATTTTAAAACAATATATTCTTAATGGTTGCGCCATAAATGAAAAGCGTTTAATTGCCCTGGAGAAAACGGTAGACATACAGACTAAAATGTTAGCGTGTACATTGGAAGTTGAAGAAGAGGATATATTGAAGGCAGTAAGTCTATATACAGAGGCGTTGACGCTGTTGGATCAATATGACCATCAAACGATTGAAAAACCAGAAGGAAATCAACCAATATACAGAATTACATATAATGAATGTTGCGCCATGGTAAATGCTATGGAGGATACATTTCAGTCAGATGTTTTCGGTGTGGAAAAAGAAAAAGGTAAGGTGGAAGGAATCATTGCAGCAGTCTATCAGAGTGTGTTTGGTGGAGATGTTTATCCATCTTTGGAAGAAAAAGCTGCAAATTTATTATATTTCATGATAAAAGATCATCCCTATGCGGATGGCTGTAAGCGAATCGCAGCGTCTTTATTTTTGGAATTTTTGGATAGAAATAATTTTTTGTATAAAAATGGAGAAAAAAGAATAAGTGACGGTGCATTGGTGGCAATAACATTGATGATTGCTGAATCAGATCCTGTGGAAAAAGATATCATGGTTAATTTGGTTATAAATTTATTAACATTATAAATTCGGGAGATATTAGTAAAGAGGGATACATGGAATATCGAAGCATGCAATCTGGATTTGTTGCGTAGGTTAGTAAGAAAATTAGAAAAAGAAAATATAGAATATGATCCTGAATAGGGTGACAGAATCATCAAACGTTATATTACAAGAGATATGTTATTGAAGATAACCTGAATGCCATTGTGTGTTCAGTGGTAAGACAGCTGCTTGATATGACGGATTCTTTCAAGAAGAAACTGGACAAGCAGAGTCGCATCAGCAGACAGGACAATATGCTTCTGGCAGAGAAGCTTGCTGGACTACAGCAGACATTGAGTGTGATGAAGAAGTATTCTGATGCAGAGAAACTGACACAGAAAATAGTGCAGGAACTGATTGATAAGATTATTGTTATGGATCCGGAGCATGTGGAGATTGTCTGGAAATTTAAGGATGAGGTTAGAAATGAAATAAGAGAATTTGTAGCAATGACGTAACATCCTCGGGGCATTCTGTACAGCAAAAAGTCTCCCTGAAATATAAAAAACCCGATCCCCCGGACCAGTAAAGACAAAGCTCCGGGGGATCGGGTTACTATATCAGGGAAGCTGTTGGCTGGCTTTCTTTGCACTTTTCCGGTTCAGCCAGAGGAAGAAACCGATGTTCAGACAGATACCGACTGCTGTGGACACCGGAGCTGCAAGACCGATTTTGGTCAGGCTGGCATTCGGTTGGATACTCATATAATAGGACAGGGGAAGTCGGATCAGAAGAGTCTGAATCAGTCCCTGGCACATCACCCAGAAGGTTTTGTCATTTCCGTTAAAATATCCGATCATACTGAACAGCACGGCAGTAAGCAGTGTCTCCGGGGCAAAGCCTTTCAGGTAGGCGTAGGCGTTCCGGATAACGGCACTTTCGGTAGTGAAGAAACCGGAGAGAACATCGCCCTTTAACAGCACGAGAGCGAAGACAAAACAACCGAAAAACAACCCCACACCGATACCGGTAAACATGGATTGTCTGGCGCGCTTCTGATTGCCGGCACCCACATTCTGAGAAACGAAAGATGCCATGGACTGCATCAGAGAGCTTGGGATCAGCATGGCAAAGTTTACGATCTTACAGGCGACCCCGTAACCGGAGGAAGCTTCGAGTCCCAGACGGTTCACAAAGGCACACAGAGCTAGAAAAGAAAGCTGCGTCAGACACTCCTGCAAAGCCAGAGGAAGACCGATGGTAAAGAACTTTCCACACTGATCGTTCAGACGGAAATCAGACCTGCAGATCTTAAATGGCAGTTTCTTCTTTATCAGAAGAATAACCGCACACACCACACTGACAGCTTGTGCAAAAACGGTGGCGAGGGCTGCTCCGGCAGCATCCAGATGGAGTCCGGCAACGAGGATCAGATCACCGCCGATATTGACGATACAGGCAACAAGAACAAAGAGCAGCGGTGACTTACTGTCTCCCAGACCACGGAAGATCGCGGCCATCAGGTTATAGGCAACGATGAAGAAAATACCGCTTCCGCAGATGCGGACATAACTGGTGGTCAGATCCACCGCTTCGGCAGGTGCCTGCATAAGTACGGCGATGGGATGTGCAAAAACAACCATCAGGAAAAATAAAACAATGGAAATTGCCGCAAAAACGATAACTCCGCCACCGATCACAGAACCGATCCGTTCCGGCCTTTTTTCACCCAGATAGCGGGCGATGAGAATAGTGATCGCAGTAGCAAACTGGATCACGACAAAAGTAACGAGATTTAGTACCTGGCTTCCTGTGGAAACCGCGGAAAGTCCGGAGGTGGAACCGAATCTTCCCACCACCAGTAAGTCAACGGCTCCATAGGCAGCCTGTAATACCAGCGCTCCCAGGATCGGAAGCATAAAGAGGGCAAGCTTTTTCAGAATACTGCCCTGTGTAAAATCATTTTTTGCATTTGTCAAGGTCAGGTCTCCTTTCACACATAATCTGATGTACCGCATCGATGGTGCGGATCGTACATTTCACATCTTCTTCCGGGATATCTTCCATAAAAGAGGTGAGAGTGGTAAAAAACTGTTCGTTGTAGATGCGGGACAGTTTCCTACCGGCTTCTGTAAGAGAAAGATAGGTGATACGACCGTCTTCGGAAGAGGCAGCCTTTTTCAGATAGCCTTTGGCCTCCATCGCTTTCACCGTCCGTGTCACACCGGGTCTCGGCAGATCCAGTGCATCGCTGATATCCGATATCTTTGCCCGGACACCCTGCTTCTCCAGCATCTCAATAATATCCAGATAATGAATATACGCAGGAGTCACCCCCGCCGGCAGAGGCGGAAGCATTCCCCGGACCCGCTGCGCCAGATAACAGGCATCCATCATACGTTTCATAAGTTCAACATTCATTGTGATACTCCTTTAATAGTTACTATTGATAATTATCAACGGTAATTATAAGAAGACAGAAAAGAAATGTCAAGAGATTATTCCAAGGTTACTGTTTACATTGCAGTTTCCGGTAGAATCAGGTAGAATAGAGCACAGAAACATAAATCATATATGGGGTAAACATGGATGAAGAAAAGAGAAAAACGAGTAGCCTATATCCTTCGGGCAGGGATGACGGTACTCACGATAATACTGATTATTTTGTTTTTCGGTATCATGTCGCTGGTCAGTGACCTCCAGGGAACGGCAAGGGTCGTAAACTACGCCGGACTGGTTCGCGGAGAAACCCAGCGGGGGATCAAACTGGAAATGTCAAAGGAGCCGGATGACGAGATGATAGCAACCGTGGAAGCGATCATCAACGGACTTCGTTTCGGAAGTGACGAACTGGATCTGGTACGGCTGGAGGATACAGAATTCCAGGGAAAAATGGATGAACTTGCAGCTTACTTTACGGAATTAAAAGAAGAAATCTCGAAAGTACGGCAAAAAGGCTATGAACAGACAGAAATCATCAATATGAGCGAGAAGTTTTTCCGGATGTGTGATGAGGTAACCGGCATTGCGGAACGATATTCACAAAAAAGAGCGACTGCATTGAATCATCTTGAAAAGATTGTAGTTGCAGATATTGTCTGCCTGGTACTTCTGATCGGTGTGGAACTGCTTCGGGCACTCCGCTGTGCGGCACAAAACAGGATCCTGCGAAAGAAAATCTATCTGGATGAATCCACAGGCCTGCCGAACAAAAACAAATGCGAAGAGATCCTGAGCGATCCCACCTCTCTCGGAGAAGAAGAGAGTACAGCCATCTGTGTGTTTGATCTGAATAACCTGCGAATCATCAACAACAATCTGGGACATGACAAGGGAGACGAATATATCCGTTCCTTTGCCGAACAGCTTCGCCTCGCGGTAGATCCGGAAAACTTTGTCGGCAGGGACGGAGGAGACGAATTCATCGCGATTTTTCAAAAGACTGACCACTCGAAGATGCGGGAAACCTTAAAAAAGATCCGCACACAGATGGAAAACTACTCCGCAAAACACCCGGAGATGCCGATCAATTATGCGGCAGGGTACGCAATCTCCCTGGACTTTGCCGGTTCCACCCTCCGGGAACTGTTCCGGCTGGCGGATAAAAACATGTATGTGGACAAAAACAGGGCAAAGATCGAAGAAGCGGCACAAAAACAGCAGAAAGCCTATGAACTGCTGGAATGGATCAAAAAAGAAAAATACCATTTTTCGGACTGTCTGTACTGTGATGCCCTGATGGATCAGTATGCGATCCTGCGGTCAAGCACCGGCTACTTTCTCGCGGAAGACGGTAGTTATTCCGGGGCGGTGGAACAGATCGTGGAAGAACTGGCAACCGACCGGGTGAGAAAAGAATTCTGGGAGACCCTGCAGCTTACCTCCCTGGAACAGCAGCTGACAAAGGACAACCCTCAGCTGGAGATCCCCTATCGTTACAAAAAAGAGAATGTGGTTCACCGGGGAAGAGTGATCCTGAGATTTCTGGATGCCACAGAAGATGGCAGACTACACCATTTTATCCTGGGACAGGAAAACTTCCGGGACAGCAGCCAGAACCTGGTGGATGAAAAACAGGAACTGATCCGCTATTACGAGCAGATGAAACAGTCTATTCTGGAAAACAGCAATTATGTAGACGCATTAATGGAAACAGCGGAAGCGGTATATACCGTAGATCTGACCAATGACTGTCTGGAAAATGCATTCTACCATGTGAAACGTGAAAGCATTATTATCAACCGGGAGATGCCATGCTCTTACGATGCCTACTGCAGAGAACGGAGTCAGAAGGTGACAGACGATACGCTGGAAAGCTACCGGATTATGGATTCCTCGGAAAAGCTGCTGAAACGCTTCCGGGAAGGCGATAAACAGATCACCGTAGAGTACCGGGAAGAAACACAGGATGGCAGGATGATCTGGCTTCAGAAGACGATCCTGATGTCCCGGGAACTGCTGTATGACCGGGAGACCGGAAAAGAACGCAGTGCTGTACATGGAATTATCCTGTTTAAGAACACTTCGGAATTCCATAAAAAGGAAGAAGAGGAAAAAGAACGGCTGCAAAAAGCGGTGCAGGAGGCCGACGCAGAAAGCAAAGCCAAGACAGACTTCATGAACCGCATAAGCCATGATATCCGTACACCGATCAACGGCATCATGGGGATGCTGGAGATTCTTCGGAAAAATGAACACAACCCGGAGAAGATGGAAGAATGTATGGATAAGATACAGGTATCTGCCGATCATCTGCTGGCGCTTGTCAACGATGTACTGGATATGAACAAACTGGAAACCAATCAGATCCGGGAAGAGAATGAACCGTTTGACCTTGAAGTGCTGATGCGGGAAGTGGCGGTACTGATGAATCCACTTCTGGAACAGAACCAGATCACACACCGGGTACACCGGAAAAATATACAGCACACAGCACTGAAAGGAAGCCCGTTACAGCTGCGCCAGATCATGCTGAACCTGTTCAGCAATGCGGTCAAATACAACAAACCGCAGGGATCCGTGGATACCGACGTGGAAGAATTATCCTGTGACGGAAAAACAGCCTGGTACGAATTCAGAATCACAGATACCGGTATCGGCATGAGCGGGGACTTTGTAAAGAATCAGCTGTTTGAGCCGTTCACCCAGGAACAATACGGAGCCAGAACACGCTATCAGGGAACCGGACTTGGAATGTCGATCGTCAAAGGACTGGTGGAAAAGATGGGCGGAACCATTCAGGTGGAGAGCGTCCGTGGAGAGGGAACCACATTTACCTTCCGTCTGCCGTTCACCGTCAGTGAGACAGCCGCTTCAGAAACAACCACAGTGGGAGAAGATATATCGGATCTCCTCCGTGACCGAAGGATCCTTCTGGTAGAGGATAATGAGATCAATATGGAGATCGCACAGTTCTATCTGGAAGAAGCAGGGGCAAAAGTAGAAAAAGCATGGAACGGGCAGGAAGCAGTAGCTTTGTTTTCCCAAAAACCTGCCGGCAGTTTCGATGCGATCCTGATGGATGTGATGATGCCCGTGATGGATGGCATGGAAGCCACACAGCGTATCCGTGACCTGAAACGGGAAGATGCGGCATCGATTCCGATCATTGCGATGACTGCACAGACGACAGCAGACATCCGGGAAACCTGCCGCAAAGCAGGAATGGATGACTATATCGCAAAACCGATCCGTGAGGAAGAACTGGCGAAAGTGATCAGAAAATCATGGAAAGCAAAAAAAGTGTAATGCTTTGCGTTGACAAAGAAGAGATTACTGACTAAAATAAAATCAGCGAGAAGTCGCTTCCGGGAGATAGCATACCGGAGGCGATTTACTTTTATATGATAAAAATGAAGAGTAGATGAGGGGAGGGAACCACATGGAAAATCAGTTACCGGAACTCAAAGTGAATATGTTGGGAAGGTTCTCCATAACCTATGGAGAACAGCCGATAACCTTCAAGAGAAACTCGGCAACCAAAGCAGTAAAACTACTGCAGATTCTGTTACATTCCAGTCTGGTGGAGGACCGCGGGAGCACAGGAATCCCCAGAGCACAGCTGCTTGACGATCTCTTTGGAAGAGAAGAACTGGCAAATGTGGGCAATAACCTGCGTGTGACGGTATTCCGTCTGCGCAAGATGCTGATCGAGGCGGGACTGCCGGAATATGAGTATATCGTAAAAGAAAAAGGTGTCTTTTACTGGCGCAGCCCGATGAAAGTGGATCTGGATGTGGCACGCTTTATGGAACTTGTCAGAGAAGGAGAAGAAGAAGTAGACGAAACCAGGAAGATGAATCTGTGGGAGAAGGCCTGCAGGCTGTACAAAGGAGAACTTCTCCCGATGCAGTCCGGAGAAGACTGGGTCATCATGAACAGTGTTCATTACAAAGACAAATATTCCAAGATACTCCGCCGGCTGTGTGCCTTCAGAAAAGAACAGCACGAATACGACACCATTCTGGAACTGACAGACAATGCCATCGAGATCTATCCGTTCGACGAATGGCAGTCCTTAAAAATTGATGCCCTGATGGGTATGAACCGCTACAAAGAAGCATATCAGCTGTACGATGCGACTTCAAAAATGTTCTTTGAAGAACTGGGAATCACACCATCCGAGCGCATGATGAACCAGTTCCAGGAGATGAGCGAACGGATGGGAAGAAAATACCATGCGGCAGGAGAGATCAAGGAAGACCTGAAAGAACCGGAGTACGAAGACGGTGCCTTCTACTGCAGCCTGCCAAGCTTCCGTGATAACTACCGGCTGGTGCGTCGGCTGATCGAGCGAAACGGACAGTCCGCATTCCTTATGGTATGCTCCCTGACAGACGGCAACGGCCATCCGATGGAAAACCGGGAAAAGCTGGATGTGATGTCCATGGAACTGCACCGGGCAGTAAAAAACAGTCTGCGCCGCGGAGATTCCTTTTCCAAATACAGCCCGTCTCAGTTCCTGATCCTTCTGGTCGGAACCAGTCAGGAAAACTGTGACATTATCTTCCGGCGCATCGCCGCACGGTTCACAAAAAAACATGGATCCTGGAACAAATATCTGGAATATTACGTATCATCCATCGCAGACGTGGAGAATTCAAATGCAAGATTAAGCTTTCAGAAAAATGAATTTCGCTGGAAATAGGCAACAGGAACAGGAGTGTGAAACATGAGTCAATTTTGGAATGGAGAAGTACTGGCAGCACCGAACCTGATCACGGTGTGTGTGGACGAAAGTCAGGCCAGCGAGATATCCGGCCGACTATATCACGGTTATTCCCAGGAGCCACAGTCCTTTGAAAATGTCGTGCAGCTGATCCGTTACATGGCAGACTTTTACGACAGCATTCGTTTTCCGGAATCCTCCGTGGTCCTTCGGGAGTTCACTTCGGAAAAGCGTGCGATGGAGGAACTACATGAAAAAAGTATGGAATATCAGCAGCTGATGGAACAAAACGGCATCTGTGCCACCTTCCACATCTTTGTCAAATACCGCCAGAACGCCACCTGGCAGGGCATCCTTGCATGGAAAGAAGGACATCAGGAGATGGAATTCTGCAGTGTCCTGGAACTGATCATCGAGATGGATGCCATACTGGGAAGAAAATAAAAGTACAGAAGCAGGAACTCTTATAAAAGATAAGGATTCCTGCTTTTTTCTGTACAGGCGGAAAACATCAAAAAGTATTACATTTCACATCCGGGTAATTTGATCACAGATCGGAACAAAATGAAAGAGTAATAAAAAACGAGTTTCTTCTATATATAATAGGATCCACCGGACCGATCTCAAAAACCCTGTCATAAACCATAAAATCCCACATACAATATAAGTAATGAGGCAAAAACCCGTCAGAGAAACGGACGAATCCATGAAGATACAGTAGATTCCCCATATAGCAACCACAGGCGGACATAATTACGCCTGCAGGGAACAGGATCCGCACCGATATCACAAAACGTTACAGAATCCAACAAAAATAAAAAAAACACTAAATATATAATGACTGTAATGCTTTTAGTAATGGTGTGTTTATTATAATACAAATATAAAAACAGAGTACTGAAGGAGGTGGAACAGCTGTGAGCGATTCTACGAAAAAGACGGAGACCTTTATCTTAAATATTTACAACAGACAGAATGCCACCTGGCAGGGTTCGGTGACCTGGGTGGAAAAAAAAGAAAAGCAGCAGTTCCGCAGCGCTTTAGAATTATTAAAACTGATAGAGAGTGCTTTGGATGAAGAGGAGGGAGAAAACCATGAAAAGTAGAAATAAAAAAAGACTTCTGGCATTGGTGCTTTGCATGGTTGTTGCCATAAGCAACAGCAGCTTCATATTCGCATCCGAGACCGGACAGACCGAATACCCACAGGAAGCGGAAGTACAGACTCAGGACGAAGCCGTTGCCGATGACATGGACGTGGCTGCTTACGCAGCAGATGAAGGCCAGGCAGTAGCCGATGAACAACCCGCAGCCGTGGAACAGGTTGCCGCAGAACCGGCCGCAGAACCGGAAACAACAGTCGAAACCCAGGAAGCCCAGCCGGTAGCGGAAGCACCTGCAGCAGAACAGCCGACAACAGAGGCACCTGCAGCAGAGACACCGGCAGCCCAGGAACCTGCAGCTGCACCGACCGAGGAGACAGCTCCCGCAGCAGAAAATGCTACAGCGGAAACTCCTGAGGAAGATACAACACAGGCGGAAGCTGAAAACCAGCAGCTCACATGGAGTCAGGTTGTTGGAAATACAACCGTTAACGTAACCGCAGAAGCAGGAGCACTTCCCGCAGACGCACAGCTTTCCGTAACAGAGATCACTGCAGAAGACGAAGTAAAGGAAATCGAAAAAGCAGTAGAAGAAAAAGCGATCGAAGAACAGTTTTCCATCAAGAATATCTTCTCCTACGATATCAAATTCCTGGTAAACGGTTCCGAAGTACAACCAACCACTCCGGTTCAGGTCAGCGTAGACACTCCGGAGATCACATCCAGCGAGAATGCAGCAGTACTGTATGTGGATGATAACAACGTAGCGGAAGACATGAAGGGTGCTGTTGATGGAGAAGGAAAAGTCGTATTCGATGCTCCACATTTTTCTAAATATGTCATTGTTCAGAAAGGCGGTTCAGAAGTTACTGTTACCATAGAACATTATAAATACAGCGAAAATCAAACAGAAAGAACAAAATTATATGCTGATGATGTAAAAGAACTTCCTGTGGGAGGAAAAATCAACGATTATACAAAAGCAACAAACTGGACAGTTTCAAAGGTTGTTCAGATAGAAACAGGTACAGACGGAGTAGAGAAAGAAACTGAAATTGACACTGAAAAAGATTTTGAAGTGGCAAAAGATTGTACTATTAGAGTTTATTACAATCCAAAATCGAAAGAAGTAGACGGCTCTACAACATTGTATGACTATACAGTGAAAGCTGGTGAAAATTATTCGTTTAATAGCTTAGGTGGCACAGCAATTGGTAACCAAAAACTTACAGCAGGGGCTATTAGTCAGAATTATGATAATTATCAGTATCATTTCACAGTTGGGAATAAGAAAGCTAACGATTGGACAGGAGACAGTGGTGAAGTCATTACCGGTTTGTTAAATGGAATTGATGCTGCCAATAATGTGAAATTTAATTATCCGGAACCGGGATTTTTCGTGAATAGTGATGCAAAGGTAAATGTTGATGAAGAGGATAGATATTTAAGAAAAGTTTATACAGATTACAAATTGACTTTCCAACAGGATGGCGACACCTACGAACTTAAAAGTGTAAAAGATAGTAGTGGTGCAGTTAAAACAAATGCAGGTGCTAATTTCTTTCCACTTGATGATAAACTACCGGAATATGAAGATAGCTGTAAATATAAGTCAGACAGCGGGATTAGCGACGGTGATTCTGATAAACATAATTATTTCTTTGGTATGCGGTATGATGTTACTTTTAAAATCGGTGATTATGTCGGCCCATTGAACTATAGCTTTACTGGAGATGATGATTTGTGGGTCGTGCTTACTCGCAACGATAATAATGCTCAGCATATAGTGGTCGATCTTGGCGGAATTCATAACGCAGCAACAGCTGATGTTAACCTGTGGGAATATATTGGTAATCCAGAAAGCTTATCTGATGAAGAAAAGCAGGTAGAGTATAAATTAACTGTATTATATATGGAACGCGGAGCAGGTAAATCTAATTGTAAAATGAATTTCACACTTCCGGAAGCAAGAATATCAGAAGTGACCAGCGTGCCAATGACAGATTTGGTTATTCAAAAAGTTGATTCGTCTGGGAAGAAACTGCAAGGAGCAGAATTTTCATTAACCAATAAAGTTACTGGAGAAAAGATGACCGCAAAATCTGTTGGTACAGACGGTTTAGCTCAGTTTACAAAGCTTCGTGTTGGTGAATATGAATTAAAAGAAAATGCTGCACCGAATGGTTACATACCATCCCTTGAAAGTTGGATTGTAAAAGTGACAGAATCGAATGGATCAGCAACAGCAACTTTGTACTTGTCAGATGGAAAAACTGAATATAAAAATAGATCTGGGTCTTATTATCAGATTCTTAATGTAACAAAAGAAGAACAGATTAATGCTTCTCTTGCTTATGATAAGACAGCAAAGGTACTTGATTGGGATAATCGTACTTATAAGATTGATATTACCGCTTCGTCAAAGTTGACCGAGTCATCCGTCACAGAAAAAGATGCGATTGCAGATATGGTTTTGGCATTAGATGTTTCTGGAAGTATGGATTATAAGGTTGATGAAAAGGATGATGCGTCATACGAGTATCTGGGAGATTATAATTCAGTATCAAGTACTCTTGATTCAACAAAGATTTATTATTACACCGGGTATTGTTATCCTATGATATATCATGGTGGGAAATGGATATATTATTACAGGCGTAATGCTGAATGGAAAGATGTTCCCCAAAATAGCCAAAAGGATGTATATAAATGTGATAGCCGTTTGTCGGGATTAAAAGAGGCGGCAACGACATTTATTAACTCTGCGAATGCTGCATCACAAGAAAATCGTATTGGTATAGTATCATTCTCAACAAGTGCTAAAATAAAGTCAAAAATACAGTATGTAAATGCATCAGGAACAGATGCGTTAGTTAAAGCAGTAAATCAGCTTACAGCTGATGGCGGAACAAGTCCTAATGAAGCACTGGAAAAAGCAGCTGACATACTGGAAAAGAATAAGAGAAAAGATGTTCCACAATATGTAATATTATTTACAGATGGCGAACCAACAGGTAATGGTAATACGTGGAAAAATAGTATAGCAGAAGCAACGAAATTACAGGCTGATAAATTAAAACAAGACGGCATAATTGTATATACCGTTGGTCTTGGACTTACATCGAAGGCAAAAGGTTGGTTAGATGGAACACAAGAAATAGAATATAACGGTAAGAATATTTCGGGCATAGCTTCGACAGGATGTGCATATACTGCTGAAAATATTGAACAATTAAAAGATGTTCTAAAGAAAATTCAGGAAACAACAACACAGAATCTTGCTATCAAGAAGGCAGAGATTAAGGATGTTATCGATCCTAGATTTGTAATTTTAGACGGTTCAGGGACGCCAATTACATCCGAATATCCTGGAATTGAAAATGGAATCAAGTTAGCTAATGGTGGAACAGTGTATTATGATAAAGATACAAAACATCAATACATTGGGTGGACAGAACAAACGATCAAGAGTAGTAAAGATGGAGGGTGGAAGGCATCGGTTACAGTAAAGGCCAAAGATGACTATATCGGTGGCAATGATGTACCTACTAATATTTCACCGGATTCCAAGATTCATACCGGATATGGAGATGCAGTTCTTCCTCAACCTAAGGTAAACGTAAAAGCCAAACTGAAGGTCAAAGACAAAGCAGTCACGATTTATAAAGGTGACAACCTTCCGGATACCAGCACTGTGTTGAATGAAATGTTTGACCTTGCAGGAAATACTAGTAAGTATAGTGTTCCGGCGAGTAGTTTTACAACTAAATGGTACAGTAATCCAGAATGCACAGCTGAGGTTACAGATTTAACTGCAGATACAGATACTACATATTATCTAAAAGTAAGTTATAATGCAGGAGCACCATCAACTAAAAGTAATACAAATACAAACGGTAATATAGCAGGTGGTACAGATCATATTGTAGAAGCTGTAAATGAAAACGATTCTGCAAAACTGTACGGCATTTATGCAATTAAAGTTGTGTCAGGTGAAATTCGAATTACAAAGAAATTGGAAAGTGCGTTGGGAACAGAGTGTACATTCAATTTCAGTATTAAAAACGAGTCTACAAATGAAACCAGAAACGTTTCTATTACTATTCCGGCAGGTTCCACTGAGAAAACATTTGCTGATGAAAGCCTGAAGAATTTGCCTCGTGGAACATATACCATAAGCGAAGTTGATTCGAATGGATATGTATTGACCGATTATCAGATTGATGACAGCAGTACAAACTGTAGAAACACTCGTAATGAGGAACAAGAGAGTGTCATATTCAAACTTGGATATGAGAAGGCAGCTGGTAGTGATGGTAAAGATGTAGATGTTATCAAAAATTACACTTATAATGAAAACAGTGGTGGAACCGTTGGAAGCGTTACTTTTACAAACGAAAAAGCAACAACGGATTGGGATATTGTAAAAGTAAGCACAAGTGGAAATCAGGTTCGCTTGCCAGGTGCAGAATTTGTCTTACAGCAGAAGGGAAAAACAGTCTATACTGGTACATCAAATACTGATGGAAAAATCATCTGGAAGAAAGAGGGAGAAGAAGTAAGTAGCCTTGAAAAAGGTGAGTATACACTTAAAGAGACAAAAGCCCCTACTGGTTATGTATTAAGCAATGAAGAGTGGACTATAAAGACAACAAAAGGTGGAAGTCTTGTAAGCTATAAAACAAATAAGTCTCAAAGTGAAATTGAGAAGAGTGAGATTACCGAAACAGATGGAACACTCCACCTGTACTTCAAAAATGAGGTAGTCTACGATCTTCCATCCACCGGTCACACCGGAATCTTCAACATCCTGATGAGTGGAATCCTGCTGATGTTCGCAGGCATTCTGATCATATACAAGATGAAAGGCAAGGAGGTGCTGAAAAAATAAGAAACCTTAATATTTCAGTGGCCTCCAAGCCACAACAATGATTTCCAGTGCAAATAAAAGAAGAGAAAGGCACTGAAAATAAAAAGAGAGGAAATAAAAAAGAAAAGGAGAAAATCATATGAGTAAAGTGAAAAGAATTTTATCAGTGATTATGGCGATGGTAATGGTACTGGCAATGAGCGTACCGACATTCGCAGCACCAACACCAGTTACAGGAATTAAAAGCAGTATTACAGTAAATGGTCTGTCAGACAAGGCAACAACAACATTAAATCTGTATGAATTAGCGACATTGCAGCTGGATGTCGAAACAAATGAATATAGCTGGAAATTAGCTGATTGGGTACCAGCAAATGCAGTTACATTAAATACAGCCAATAATAAATATGAGATTACAAACATGAAGGCATTAAAGGCAGCTGTTGCATCTGCAACTGCTAAAGCTACTGTGGAAGAAAAAGGAACTTCTCATACTTTTACAGAGGTAGAAATTGGTGCATATGTTATTACGGCAGAAGATGAGGATGCAGAGTATAATCTGATGGTTGCTAATACCTATGATTATGAAGAATCACCAGCAGAAGCGACAGGTGGTGTTCCTGTGGCTAAGAATGTAACAGTTGTAGCAAAAGCATCCGGACATACAGTAACAAAAGAGGCATCAGATGGATTTGTAAAGGTCGGTCAGACAGTAGACTTTACAGTTACAACTACATTCCCGGTATATAAGAATGATGCAGGTCAGACATTAACCGGTTTCCAGATTACTGATGAACCGCAGGGCTTGACAATTGCTAAAAATACAGTTGTGGTAAAAATTGGTAATACAGATGTTACTGCCAAAACAAATGTAGATGTGGCTGATAGCGGCAAGTTGACTGTCAAATTTACAAATGATTTATTAACAGAAGCGAATGCAGGTCAGTTAGTAACTGTAACATATACAGGTACTGTAACAAGTGAAAATGGATATAACAACAATGCAGGAGCAACTTCCAATACAGTTGATTATACACCAACGATTGTTACCGGATATACAGGTGACATTACACTGACAAAATATGCAGAAGATGGAACAACTGTTTTGCACGGTGCAGAGTTTACAGTTACTAAAACTGGATCAGATGAAGCATTATATTTTGTGGAAAAAGCAACTGGTGAATATAAATTAGCTGCTGAAGGAACAGAAGGTGCATCTCAGACAGTTGTAGCAACTAATGGAACTGTAAAAGTAGAAGGTCTTGATGAAGGAACATACCACTTTACAGAGACAAAAGCTCCAGCAGGATATTCTATTAATGCAGACGGTGTAAAGGCTACAATTGAAGCATCTACTGAAAAAAATGTTTCTGTAGGTATTTCTATTAACGATACAAAACTCTCCGCTCTGCCATCCACCGGTGGTATCGGTACAACAATCTTCACAATCGGCGGTTGCGCTATCATGATCGTAGCAGCTGGTCTGTTCTTCGCAACAAGAAGAAAAACTCAGAAATAATTAACAATAAGGAACCCCGTACACTCTTAGGAGGAACGGAAGAACCCATGAAAACGGGGCGGCTCGCCCGCCCCGTTTTTGATAAAAAAGCATGACACGACAGCATACAGATATAGCATTAGAGTTGAAACAAGATACAACAGTAAGGAGAGCCCGGATGAAGAAAAAAATATCAATTGTATTAGCAGGAATTTTGTTTTTAGCCGGTTTGTCCTTGTTGCTGTATCCGCTGGTGGCAAACCAGTGGAATAACTACAGACAGAGCAAACTGATCTCAGAGTATGAGACTGTAGTGAAGGACGAATCAAGGAAAGGAACGATCAATTATCAGAAGGAATGGGACAGAGCCAATGCTTATAACCAGTCTCTTCTTCCAAGCATCCTTCCCGATTCTTTCGCTATCGCAGCAGCATCCGATGAACCCGGCGAAGAGTATATGTCCTGTCTGAACATCCTTACCGATGAGATGATGGGATATGTGGAGATACCGAAGATCAATATCAAGATCCCGATCTTCCATACTACTTCGGAAGAAGTGCTCAGTAAAGGAGCCGGTCATCTGGAAGGAAGTTCCCTTCCGGTAGGTGGAGAGAATACCCATTCGGTAATCTCTGCACACCGTGGTCTTCCAAGTGCCAGTCTTTTCACAGATCTGGATCAGCTGGAAGACGGAGATCATTTCCTGATCCGTGTACTGGACCAGACACTTTGCTACGAAGTGGATCAGATCCATATCGTGGAACCGGAGAATACCAGTGATCTGGCAGTGGAGCCGGGACAGGATCTGGTAACTCTTCTGACCTGTACTCCATATGCGGTCAACACGAAACGTCTTCTGGTAAGAGGTCACCGCGTACCATACGAGGAGGAGACCATCAAGGAGGAAGAGAAAGAATCACCGATGAGCCTGTATACCAATTATCTGCTCTGGGTACTGGTCGGCTTGGCGGTAACCGCAGTACTGATCATTTTCTTATGGCAGTATGACAAGCGGTATAAGAAAAAAATAGCAGCAAAGCAGGCAGCAACAGACGTGACAAAGAACGATGTTTCTGACCGGAAAGAGGAATAAGATGAAAAGAAAAATATCAGGAATTCTCTTCGGTCTGTTGTTTTTGATAGGTTTTGGAATCCTTGCTTACCCCACAGTATCGAACCAATGGAATACTTATCGGCAGAGTCGGCTGATCAGCAATTATGAGCAGGTAGTCAGCGATATGCAGCCGGAGGATTATACCAAGGAGTGGGAAGCAGCGAGAGAGTTCGACAGTACTCTGGTACAGAATAATATATATGGTGATGTGTTCGGCAGTGATGATGTGGACATGAAGGACACAGACTACTGGAAGGTTCTGAATGTGGCAGGTGATGGCGTGATGGGGTATCTCTCCATCCCGAAGATCAATATCAAGCTTGCCATCTACCACGGAACCGCGGAGGATGTTTTACAGACGGGGATCGGTCATATGAACGGCACATCCCTTCCCATCGGCGGAGAGAGTACCCACAGTGTACTTGCCGCTCACAGAGGGCTTCCGGCAGCCAGATTATTTACGGATATCGACCAGTTGAAGCAGGGGGATATGTTTTATATCCATGTACTGGATGAGACGATGGCGTATCAGGTAGACCAGATTCTGGATATGGTAGATAAAGATGATCATGAGACACTGGAAGAGGCACTGCAGATCCAGGAGGGGAAAGACCAGGTGACATTATTTACCTGTACCCCATATGGTGTAAACTCCCACCGGTTGCTGGTTCGGGGAACTAGGGTTCCTTATGAAGGCGAAGAGGAAGTGGAAAATACACCGGTGGACAGCATGTTACGTGCCATCCAGAATTATTATATGTTATACTTAATCTTAGGATTAGCAGTGACATTGCTTGTGATACTGATCATGAAGTTCCTGTTTGACCGGAAGGGCAAGAAAAGATCCGGTAAAACAGACGATATGTCGAAGGAGGGATAGAGGTGACTATGAAAAAGAGAATAAAAACCGCAGGGGCGCTGACCCTTGCAGCCATAACTGTTTTATCAGCAGCCGGTTTATCCAGTGTATATGGTGCTCTCGGAGTAGAGACAGATAAGAAGTGTTCTCTTACATTTACATTGGACGGCACGGAGTTCGATGAACTTCGTAGCCTGGAGATTCCGGTGGATGTGTACAAGGTAGCGGACATTACAGAAGAAGCACAGTATGATACAACAGGCTATGCGGACTTTGCCGGTCTGGGACTGGAGAATATAAGCAGTACCACATCCGCGGAGGAATGGGCGCAGATGGCTGAGAAAGCTATGCAGATCGTAACAGATAAGGGAACAGCACCAACCAAAAAAGTGCAGGTTGCAAAACCGGCAGGTGCAGCAGAATCCACCGGTGTGATCAGTGATCTGGAAACAGGTATGTATCTGGTGCAGGCCGAGACCGTACAGACCAGTGAATATACTTATGATTTCACTCCGTATCTGGTATCTCTGCCGAATAACTATTATTCCAAAGAAAACCCGGATGACAAGTGGGTGTACGATGTGACAACCGGTATGAAGCCGCAGCAGACGCAGCGTTACGGGGATCTGGAGATTGTTAAGAATCTGACAGAGTACAATGCTTCCCTTAAGGATGCACTCTTCGTCTTCCAGGTAGAAGGCACCAGAAACGGTGAACAGGTCTACAGTGATGTAGTTTCTATTAAGTTCAACCAGGCAGGTGAAAAATCAGTTCTTGTGAAACATCTTCCGGCAGGAACAAAAGTTACTGTAAAAGAAGTGTACGCAGGCGGAAGCTACAGCAACACTTCCGGTGACACACAGGAGGCAGTGATCGCTGCCGAGGGAAGTACAGACAATCCGGCAAGCGTCAGCTTTACCAATACGTACAACGGAAAGCTGATCCCGGGAACCGGTATCGTGAACCATTTTGAGAATAAGGACGGCGAGTGGAGCTGGGAACAGCAGACAGATGAACCCGCCAGTGCCAATTAGGGAAAGGGGTGCAGGATATGAGAAAATTAAGTAAAAAAAGTCTTTGCCTTGCAGCCGCAGCCCTGACACTGACAGCGGGGATCAGCGCAGGAACAGCGATGGCGTATTTTACCACGTATGCGGAGGCTTCCGGTAATGTAACGCTGAATATGGGATTTACGGAGACAAAGCCTACAGAGGAATTCAGTAACTGGACCAAACATGTGACCGTGAAGAATACCGGTGATTTTGCTTGTTTTGTCCGTGTAAAAGCACTGGCAGGAGAAAAATATCAGGATGGCCTGCAGTACAGTGATTCCGATGGAAAGTGGACACCGGGAGAGGAAGGCTATTATTATTACAGTGAGCCGGTCGCTCCGGGAGAGAGCAGTTCGGTTCTGGATATTAAGATCGACAGCAAGGATACAAAAGACAGTTTTAATGTAGTCGTCGTTCAGGAATCCACAAAGGTTTTATATAATGAAAAGAACGAACCGTACGCAGACTGGACACAGATTGCTGATACCAGCGAGACAGCCGGAGAATAGGAGGGTGAGAGATGAGTAAGAAAAAGAGAATGCCCCTTGGGGGACTGACCGTGGCTCTTCTTTCCGCTTCTGTGGTATTGCTGGCAGGAAGTACGGTGGGAAGTGCCAGAGCGGCATTGACTTATTACAGTGAGAACTATGGCGCACAGGTAGAGGTTTCCAATATCGGTGTCAGCCTGGTGGAAAATGGATCTGTTGTTAGGAGTAGAGATTATACATCTAATGGAAAATGGGAAGAAAAATCAACTACAGATAATAAGCTTTTAACAGCTTTGAGCAAGAATAATACTAAGATAATACCTGGAGAAAAATACGATGAGAAATTAACGGTTAAAAACTCTGGAACTATAGATACTTATGTTCGTGTTATCTTAAAGAAAAGTTGGATTAATGAAAAAGGTGAAAAAGATACAACATTATCACCAAATCTTATTAATTTGAATTTACTTTTGGACGGTAAATGGATGATTGACGAGAGTGCATCAACATCAGAGAGAACAATTTTGTATTATACAGAGCCGTTGAAATCAGGAGATGAAACAGATCCACTGAGCAACAAGATAAGCATTGATAGTAGTATTGCCACAAAGGTAAAACAGGATGTCACAGAAAAAGACGGTTATAAAACCATCACCACAACCTATGCCTACGATGGTTATAATTTCCAGCTTGAAGCCGAAGCAGATGCAGTACAGACCCACAACGCACAGGACGCCATCAAGAGTGCCTGGGGTGTGGATGTAAATGTAGACGGCAATGGCAATATCAGCTTACGATAGGAGGGTGCAGAATATGAAAAAGAAAATTTTGTGCCTTGCCATGGCAGCGATCATGGCCGTAGGCATACATACAACAGCATTTGCAGAGACGCTGCAGGGCGGTTCTGACTGGAAGGTAGAATTCAACGGCTCCAAGATGAGCAGTAATTTTACTTCCGCAGACATGAAGAAAGATATCTTCCAGTTACAGCCGGGAGATACCATGGAACTTCAGGTAGGACTGAAGAATACCAGTGATAAAGATGCAGACTGGTATATGACCAACGAAGTATTAAAATCTCTGGAAGACAGCCAGAGCATCGCAGAAGGCGGTGCCTATGGTTACAGGCTGACTTATGTGGGACCGGACAAGAAGGAAACCGTATTATACGACAGCGAAACCGTAGGCGGTGAGGATGCCCAGAAGGGTGAAGGTCTTCACCAGGCTACTGATGCACTGGAGAAGTATCTGTATCTGGATCGCCTCTCCAAAGGTGATGTAGCTTCTGTCCATCTGACAGTAAAGCTGGACGGTGAGACACAGGGTAATGATTATCAGGATACACTGGCAAGTCTTCAGATGAGCTTCGCAGCCGATCCGGTGACGGTAACAACCGTAACGAAGAAGGGCGAAGATAAAGTTGTCAATAAGACAGTAACCAGGACGGTTACAGCACCTTCAAAGAATGTTGTCAGATCCCCAAAGACCGGTGATACCACACAGATTCTTGCTGTATGTGCAGTAGCGCTGGCAAGTGGTGTGATTCTTCTGATTCTGGCAGTGATACTGATCAAGAAACGAAAAGAGGAGAAAGGAGAGGGTCAGCGATGAAAAAAATGTATAAGATAGCCACATATCTTCTGGCCTTTTGTTTTCTGCTTGGATCGATTCCTGTGAGTGTTAAGGCGGAGGATTATAAGTATCAGGTAACGATTTTCAGCGGTAAGCAGGGAGCTTTTTCCGGAACCGCCGGACTGGTAGTAAAGGGAGCAGATTATAGCGTTTCCAATACAGCAGATGCGATCGTGATCAAGGATCTGAATCCCGGAGATACCGTAAGCTTTGAAGCAAGATCCGGTGCAGTAGCGCTGGATAAGGACAGCAAGTATTATGTGCAGGGCATCCGTATCAGTGGACGTGATAATAATGCCGCAGTAGAGAATTCTTCTTTTGAAGTGACCGGAGACCAGGAATACGTAGTAGCATACGGAATCAAAGGCAATCAGGTAGCTTACACCATCAATTATCAGGATGCCAACGGCAACAAGCTGGCAGACAGCCAGACCTTCTATGGTAATGTAGGTGATAAACCGGTGGTTGCATATACCTATATCGACGGATACACACCGGAATACAGAAACCTGACCAAGACCTTATCTGCCAATGCAGCAGAGAACGTGTTTACCTTTAAGTATCTGCCATATGAGACCGTAACCGTGACAACACCGGGACAGACCATCACCAACACCACCGAGCAGACAGTTACTGTACCGGGAGGTACAACAACTACAACCGGTGGTACTACCGGAACTACCGGCGGGACTACAGGCACAACCGGTGGCACAGGAACCAATACCAATGGCGGTAACGCAGCAGGCACAACCACCGGAAACGGTGATGCACAGGGCACAGATGCCACAGGTGGAACCGGCAATGGCGGACCTGGCAATGTAACAGATAATCAGGGAACAGAAGGCACAGAAAACGGCGGAACCAC